>ENA-OPRX01001304-OPRX01001304.1-human-gut-metagenome-genome-assembly--contig:-NODE-1304-length-12726-cov-2.840739_pt1 | contig 12726 bp, 9 predicted proteins | sample MGYA00241450_ERZ501892 | MGnify/ENA primary metagenome ERZ501892 (study PRJEB25962, sample SAMEA2042223) | human gut metagenome | biome: human gut; feature: human-associated habitat; material: faeces...
TGTAGTATTTGACAACCTCACGCAGATCGTCGGCATTCATTGCCAGACCATATCGCTTGCAATAATCATCGAGCTCCTCGTCCTTGAGTGCCGTAAGTCCCGTAAGCACCGGTACAGGCTTCACCTCGGCATGCTCCATATCGGTCAACACGCACAGATCCTTGCGGCGCGACTCCACGGCGTTGATGTAGTAGTGGCGGATCTTCTCAAGCGTCTCCTCGGAGGCGTCGGAGTCCACGATCAGAAGTTTGGAACTCTTTATGCTGATCCGCGCCGTGGGGTCGATCAGGTGCACGCAGTCCACAGCCGAGGCCGCCCTCTGGTCGAACTGGCCCGGCAGGTACTCGACAGCGATGTACTTCGCTCCGTCCAGATCGATCGAATCTGTGACAGAGTCGGTCACAATCTCTCCGAAGACGCTGTAGCGGCTCTTCTCCAGAAGATCGGGCGTGAATCCGAACAAGTCGTAAACATTAAGCAGCCGAAGCGTTTTCAGCTCCAGCTGCAGGTTCTCGTTGAGTTCCCCCAGGAGGCTCTTTGCCTCCACCTGGAACTCCGGGTGTTTCTCCACGAAAATGCGGTAATTGGACATCTTTGCAAGTTCTTTTTAAGACTATCACAAAGTTAGCCTTTTTGCCCCACATTCACAAAATTTTGGGTATAATTGTCAACTGATTGTAAATGAATATATTTGTAAATGCTGCCAGGCGGATTTGGAGGGCACTGCTTTGTAAAATATTGAATGTCAAAAGGTGATGTTACACCTTCTGACATTCAATGAATTGCGGATTTGTGCCTGGCGTCAGAGCGATGTGGCCTCAGAGATGTGGCTTTTAGTTAAGCCATTTTAGTCAATCCACTGGCTGAAGAAACGCCAGATTTCGGAGCAGGTGTCCATGTCCTTGTCGGACCAGGAATGGTTGCCGCCTTCGACTTTGTAGAGCCAGACTTCGGTGGGTCTGCCGCCTTTCACCGCCGGCCTGCCGGCCTTGAACTGATAGAGGGTGACCTGGTTACGACCCTCGCGGCGAGGAAGCTCGGTGACATATTCCTCGGTACAACCGTTAACAGCGATGATTCTGCTGACCGCCGCCGGAACGGGAATATACGCTCCCCAGCCACCTTTGTTCTCTGGGTCGCCGAGCCATTCGGAAGTGTGGTCCTGTGTGCCGTGAACCTCCATGAAAGGAAGCGGATGCTTGTAGGAATATTCAGTCTCCATCCAGTTGAACTGCAGTCCTGCGATCGAGGCCATGGCCTTGAAGGCCTTCGGAGCACGCATCGCGATCAGGTAGATGATGTCGCCGCCGTTGGACATTCCGGTGAGGAATGTATTCTTTGGACTGAGATCGAATCTCTTCTGGAGTTCTTTGGAAAGGGCGATGAGGAACTTAACATCATCGGTCTTCATTCCTTCCTGTGAAGGGTAGCGGACATTCCAGCCCGGTTTACCTTTCGGATCCTTTATTCCCTGAGGGTAGCAGACAGCGAATCCGTTCTTGTCGGCGACATCCATCATCGCTTTCTTTCCCTTGAGGGCCGAGCCGCCGTAGCCGTGCAGGACTATCACGAGAGGAGCCCCGGCCTTCAATCCTTCCGGACGGTAGAGGTAATATTCCCGCTCAAGTCCTTGATTTTTCATTGTGTAACGCTCGCACCGTTCCTTTACTGAATATTCCTGTGCCGGACTTTCGCTGGAAGATAAGGACGCTTCGACAGGCTCAGCGTCCGGTTGGCTTGGTACCAGGTTATCGGTCGCTTCGGCAGGGACTGCGTCCGGTTGGCTTATGACTTGATATAAGGTGTACTTGTCTGTCCGGTCGCTGAGCTTGTCGAAGCGACTGTCTATCGTATTGCCATACCCATTGCTTCCCAAAGCGCTGCCAATGGCCAGGAGCGCCGCGATGATCGTGGAGGATAACATGCTGATTGATTGGCTTTTAATGAATATCCTCCCGTCGGATATGGCGGGAGGATAATGTTTATTATTCTGATTTACAAGTTGTTAGCCTCCACGCACTATTTGTTCTCGGCAGCCTCAACGGCCTTGAAATAGCGGTAAGAGTTGACCTTGAGCTCACCGGCGGCCGGCTCGTCAAGCACAACGACACCATTCTCGTGCAGCTGAAGGGCAGAGAGGGTGACATAGTGGCTTACAGGTCCCTCGATGGCGTCCTTGACAGCCTTGGCCTTCTTGCCGCCGAAAGCGAGGACGAGAACCTCCTTGGCACCACACACTGTGGCGACACCGACTGACATGGCCTGTTTAGGAACCTTGTTCACATCGTTGTCGAAGAAACGGGAGTTTACCTCGAGAGTGTCCTGGGTGAGGGTCATGACCCTTGTCCTGGAGTTGAGGGAAGAGAACGGCTCGTTGAACGCGAGGTGTCCGTCCTCGCCGACTCCGCCGAGGAACAGGTCGATTCCTCCGGCAGCCACGATGGCCTTCTCGTAATCCTCGCACTCTTTGGCGAGATCAGGAGCGTTGCCGTTGAGGATGTGGATGTTGCCGGCCGGAACGTCCACCTTGTCGAACAGATTCTTGTGCATGAAGCTGTGGTAGCTCTCCGGATGGCTCTCAGGAAGCCCTACATATTCATCCATGTTGAATGTGATGACATTCTTGAAGGAGATCTCTCCGGCCTCGTACATTCTGACGAGCTCGGCATAGACATCCAGTGGAGTGGAGCCGGTAGGCAGTCCGAGTACGAATGGCTTGTCGGTCTTCTCAGCCTTTGCCTTGATGGCGGCGGCAATGTGGTGGGCAGCCCAGATAGAGCCTTCCTTCTTTGTGTCTCTGATGATTACTTTCATGATGATATTCTTTTAATATGTTATTTCAATCTTAGGAAAACTTCGATGGCTTGATATTCGGCCATTCCGAGTTCGTCATATAACCTTGCGGTGTTCTGTGTGCGCTCCTCGGCCCTCTGCCAAAACTCCCTCGGGTCATCGCCCGGGAACGGAACGATGTCTTTCTGGGAAAGGTGGCGGAAGATGGCGTGGCGCTTCTCGATGAGCTCGTCAGGGCTGATCGGAACGGCCATGTCAACTCTCCAGAGCTCCCACTCCATCCAGGCGCCTCTGTAGAGCCAGATCGTGGTGTCGTTCAGCCAGTCGTTGCCTTCCTCCTTGAGCTGTTCGATGGCCTCAAGGGCGGCCTCGGTGCAGACCCTGTGCGTTCCGTGAGGGTCGGCGAGGTCACCTGCCATGTAGATCTGGTCAGGGTGGATCCTGACGATCAGCTCCTTGATAATGTCAAGGTCTTTCTGTGTGCGAGGCAGTTTCGTCACTCCGCCCGACTCGTAGAACGGCAGGTTGAGGAAGTGGACGTTGGTCTTGTCGTTGAGGCCGAAGCTTCTGTCCGCTCCTCTGGCCTCGCTGCGGCGGATGGCCGCCTTGATGGCGAGAAGCTCCTTAGGCTCAGGCTCACCAGGCTTCTTTGAGTCGATGATTTTCTTTACCTCGTCGAACTTGTCTCCGAATCCAAGCTGGTAGGCGGCGTCCATATGCTGAAGCACAACGTCATCGTGCACTGCCAGGTCACCGGAGGTCTCGTAGGCCACGTGCACGTCGTGTCCCTGATGCACGAGACGGATGAATGTGCCTCCCATGGAGATCACGTCATCGTCCGGGTGAGGGGAGAAAATCAGGACCTTCTTAGGGAACGGAGTTGACTTGACAGGCCTTGTGGTGTCGTCAGCGTCAGGCTTTCCGCCCGGCCATCCGGTGATGGTGTGCTGGAAGTCATTGAAAACGTCTATGTTGATCTTGTCGAACGGCCCGTAGAGTTCGATGAGATCTCCGAGGGAGTTCTCGAAATAGTCCTGCTGCTTCAGCTTGAGGATTGGCTTATGAACCTTCTGGCAGAGCCAAACGACGGCCTTGCGGATCAGGTTCGGTGTCCACTGGCAAGGACCGACCATCCAAGGTGCGACGAGTCTGGTCAGCATAGAGGCTGACATCTCGTCAGTGTAGAATGTGATGTTGTCGTGTTCCTGAAGCCAGGTTGCAGGGCAGGCCGGATCGATGTCGCCCTCCACGACTTTCTTTACCACAGCCGCCTTGTCCTCGCCCCAGGCCATAAGGATGATCCTGCGGGCGCTCATCATCGTGCCGATGCCCATCGTGATGGCGGTCTTAGGGGTGACGGAAATGTCGCCGTTGAAATTGCGGGCCTGTCTCTTTCTGGACTGGTATGAGAGCGGAACGGTGCGTGTGCGGCTCTTCTCTGACGAGCCGGCCTCGTTGAAACCGATCTGGCCGCCTTCGCCGACACCGATCACAAGCAGGTCGAGACCTCTGGCGATCTTGTCAAACTCGGCGCAATAGTCGGATACCTCTTCCTTTGAGACTGTTCCGTCAGGAATATGCACGTTCTCCTTTTTGACATCCACATTGTCAAGGAATTCGGCGTGGAGCCTGTGGTTGCGGCTCTGGACGGAGTCGCTGCCGTATGGGTAATATTCATCAATGGAGAACACCTCGACATTGGCGAAGGAGATCTTGCCTTCCTTGAACTGCTCTGTCAGGTTGCTGTAGAGGGACACAGGTGTGGTTCCTGTGGTCAAACCGAGTTTGAAAGGACGCGGAAGAGCCGCCCTTTCGTGGTCTTTGATGGCTTTGACAATAATGTCTGCCACCTTGTCGCTTCCGATGTTCGCGTCATCGGAAATCTCGGTGGTGATCTTCTCGTAGGAATGGAGAATGCTCTTAGGCAGGTTCTCCTCAATCAATCCACCGTCCTTTGGTAAAGAAAAGTGCTTCATTTTGTTGAGCTTAATAATTTCGTAAAATATGATATGTTTCGTCTCCCGTTTCCGGGTCAAAAGCTCTATGTCATTTCCGCGGATCAACCGGCCGCGGACACCGTGCCAAATCACTACAATTTAGATGCCGCGACACTGAATGTGTCACCGTGTTCCAAATCTCCATATTCCAGCCCGCGCTTCAGCCAGGTGTAGCGCTGCTTCGCCGTCCCGTGGGTGAAGGATTCCGTCACCACATAGCCTTGCGCCTTCTTCTGGAGGTAGTCGTCCCCGATCTTCGAGGCGCAGTTCAGCGCATTCTCTATGTCTCCTTTTTCCAGGGACTTATACTTCTTGTCATCGTTCATCGCCCAGACTCCGGCGTAGTAGTCGGCCTGGAGCTCAAGCCGGACACTGATCGCGTTCGCCTCGGTCTTGCTGACACGGTTCATTTTCTGGTGGGCCTGCCCGAGCGTGCCCAAAAGATATTGGACGTGATGACCGACCTCATGGGCGATCACGTAGGCGTAGGCCAGGTCGCCGTCCGCTCCGATCTGCCGCTTCATCGAGGTGAAGAAGCTGAGGTCGATATAGACGCTCTGGTCGGCGGAACAGTAGAACGGCCCTACCGATGAGTTCGCGGCTCCACATCCGGAAGTGGTTGATCCTGAATATAACACCATCTTCGGCGGGTCATATTCATAGCCATACTTCGCGAATATGGCTGTCCAGACATCCTCGGTTCCGGCGAGGACTTTCTTCGTGAACGATGCAAGTTCCTGTTCCTCGGCGGAGAACCCCACATGCCCCTCTGTCTGTTCGGTGCCTTGAATCGAGGACACTCCCTCAAGCACGGACGAAGGATCCCCTCCGAGCAGCATCACAATCAGCGCGATGACGATGGTTCCGCCCAGACCCACTCCGGCCTTGGCTCCACGTCCCATTCCTCTTCTGTCATCCACATTCGTGCTTTCGCGTCTTCCGTCAAGATTCATACTAATTTCAGTGTTAGCTTAAATCACACAAAGATACTCACTTTTCCCGTAAGCCGGATTGGTTTTCCGAAAAAATATCAGGCGAAAAAACTGAACGCAGGCGCCCTCATGTCAGTTCGGGTCGAAATGTCGTTTCTGCTGAGTCAGAAATGTCCACCGAAACGGCAAACTGCCGGAGAAAAGAGTCTATAGCTCGGTTTGTCCGGTATAAATGCGCTTTACCGGACATACAGGGGGCAAGATTTTTTCATTGAAGCTTTTGAAGCTTTTTGTGGAATGTTTTGGAATATCGGAGGAAAATCAATAACTTTGCAATCCTTTGAAGCGGAAGTGCAGCGGAAGTGCGAAGTTTCCAAAGGAAAGTCTACTGCCTGAATATGCCCGAATGGCGGAATTGGTAGACGCGTTGGACTCAAAATCCAATGTCCCTTAAAGACGTGCCGGTTCGAGCCCGGCTTTGGGCACCCGACCGAAGTCTCCCTCGTTTTTTTGGGAGACTTCTTCTTTTTTTGTCAGATTCAACCTTACGTCTTTTGCCCAGTACCTTCGGGCGGTGGAAACGCGCGGAGGTCGCTCAAGCGTGCCGTGCTGCACCCTCGGGCGACGAAGATGTACGAAAGTGTCGCTCAAGCGTGCCGTGCTGCACCCTCGGGCGACGAAGATGTACGAAAGTGTTGCCCAAGAGAGCCGTGCTGTACCCTCGGGCGACGAAGATGTACGAAAGTGTTGCCCAAGGGAGCCGTGCTGCACCCTCGGGCGACGATAAAGTACGAAAGTGTTGCCCAAGGGAGCCGTGCTGCACTCTTGGGCGACGAAGATGTACGAAAGTGTTGCCCAAGGGAGCCGTGCTGCACCCTTGGGCGACGAAGATGTACGAAAGTGTTGCCCAAGGGAGCCGTACTGCACTCTTGGGCGACGATAAGTGTGGTTTTCGTTGCCGAAGGGTTTCCTTCATCCATACTTCATTCTGCCCTGCGCCCTTGGGCAACGGGAAGGCGCGGAAGTGTTGCCCAAGCGTGTCGTGCTGCACTCTCGGGTGACGATATTGGGTTAAAATGTTGCCTGAGGTGGGGTGTGGGATCACATCGTAGTACATCACCGTTGTGACGCGCCGTGGAACTGCACCGTTGGGACGCGCCGTGGAACTGCACCGGGGCTGGCTATACTGGCTATACCATATTGAGGGCGGTGAAGAGGCGGCGGTAGGCGGCGGCTTTCTGTTCCAGGGGTAGGGGATAGGCTCGGGAGGAGGATGGCATACGGTAGAGGCGCATCGGGCGGCCTTCGAAATGAAATTCTGAATATTCACCGGTGGCGGGGGCGGAGGTGCCGAAGGTTTGGCAGAGGGTGTCGGTGGCTTTCTCGCCGGTGGTGACAATGGCTTGGCACTGAGGGATCTGCCTCAACAGGGCGGGGATGTCGGTCGGGGTCACTACCTCCAGGAACTTGTCGGAGGCGTTGTCTTTCAGGCGGCGGACGGCGGTGGCGGTGTCGTACATCGCTATGCCGGTTCCGGTGCAGAAATCCACTATGTCATCCAGTCTGAATTTCTTGGCGGCAACGTCCACGAAACGGTTCTTGTCGTTGAAAAATATCAGACCCATAATCCGCCACATGTCGTTGATGAAATTCGGGTAGTAAAAATCTATGCTCCAGCGTTTGGATTGGGGCGGGAAACTGCCCAGCATCAGCACCTTGGCATTAGCCGGCAGGAATGGCTCGAAAGGATGCCGCTCAACGGGAATTGGATTGCGGTCTGGAAACGACTCGTATGTGTTTAATCTTTCGATGGTTGAGCCTACATTTTCGGCATCAGGGCTTGCGGTTTGGCAAAGTCCGCCAACCACCGAAGCGCCCGAAACAATGGTGTTGTTACGGCAGGTCGCTTTTTCGGCCTCTGAACTTGTCGAAGCGATTAAAGTTTCTCCGGTCACTGAGTCTGCTGAAGTGACCGGAGAAACAGCTTTCAATCCTTTTTGAATATTCATTACTTGGCGGCTGCGCCAGCGGAACCGGCTACACCTGCATCCCCGGCTGCGCCAGCGGAACCGGCTGCACCGGCATCATCCGCTGCGTCGGCGGCGTCGGCGGCACCTTCGACAAAGGCGACGATCTCACCTTTGGCGACCTTGTCACCCTGCTTGCCGAGGGTGGCCACTATGCGACCGTCAACGGCGGGAACCAGTTCCTCCATTCCGTAATATGTCTGCACGAAGCCTATGCCCTTTCCGGCCTTGACCTCTGTGCCGGCGATCGGCGCTACGGAATCGTCCTCCACGTCGACCTGCCAGAGAAGCTGACCCTTGGCCGGAGCCTGGACAGGAACGGCGTGAGGGTAGCGCCTGGTATATTCATCCACATCGAACTTCGGCATCTCGACCACAGGACGCACCACCTCGATCGGGGCGTTCGCCTTGGCCTTGAGGTCGGCCAGCTCGGCGTTGAAGCGCTCTTTGGCCACGCCGCTCCGATAGTCCCTGTACTGGCGCTCGTGCATCGCGAACTCGAAGAGTTCCTCCTCGTCCTGACCTTCGTCCCAGCCCTCTTCCTTCATCATCTGACGGAATTTCGGAAGCTCGTCCGGGTACATCTCCTGAGGGTCGCCGGTGTAGAACTCCATGCCTTTCTCCTTGGCGAGCTGTACGATCTCCGGAGCGAGCTCTCCAGGGAGGCGGCCCATCTTGCCGAGGATCATGTTCCAGGTGTCCTTGTCGATCGTGGTCCAGCGAGGCTTGCCGTTAAGAAGGTTCAGGAGGTTCATCAGCGCGGTGTTCTTCGTGTACTGGCTGAACGGAGTCACAAGTGGCGGGAATCCGAGACGCGGCCAGACATATTCAACCTCCTGGAACAGCTTGACCATCAGGGTGTCGAGGCTGATCTCAGGACGGCCGTGAGCCCTTTCGGCGGCGTTGATAGCGCCTTGGAAGCCCTTGAGGTCGGCCATCATCGAGCCCATCATTCCGCCAGGAAGGCCGCATCCCACGAGCAGCGAGCTCATCTTGGCGTTGGAAGGGTTGATCCAGTAGCCGAGGAAGTCGTCGATAAACTTCTGCGTGAGGCGGCGCACCTCCATGTATGCGTCCATATTCAGATCCTTCACAAGGAATCCGTCGGCCTTCAGCATCTCCCTGATGGTGATCACGTCCGGATGGACCTTGCCCCAGGAGAGCGGCTCGACGGCCACGTCCAGGACATCAGCGCCGGCGCGGGCCACCTCAAGCATCGAGGCAGGGGAGAAGCCCGGTCCCGAGTGGCCGTGGTACTGGACAAGAATATGAGGGTATTTCTTCTTGATGTCGCGTGTGAGCTGGCCGAGGAAGGTCGGACGGCCGATTCCCGCCATATCCTTGAGGCAGATCTCGTCGGCTCCATATTCAACGACCTTGTTGACGATGCCCATGTAATATTCAACAGTGTGGACAGGGGAGTTGGTGATGGAGAGGGCAACCTGCGAGATCATTCCGCCTTTCTTGGCGAATTCGACTGAGCGGCGCAGGTTCCTGTGGTCGTTGAGGCCGCAGAACGAGCGGGAGATGTCGGTGCCTTGCTTTTTCTTGACCTTGAACATCAGTTCCCTGACATCCGCCGGTACCGGGTTCATTCTGAGGGCGTTGAGGCCTCTTTCAAGCATGTGTGTCTGGATGCCGGCCTTGTGGAAAGGGGCGGTCCAGCGGCGGACGGCCACATTAGGGTTCTCGCCGAAAAGAAGGTTCACCTGCTCGAACGCGCCGCCGTTGGTCTCGACGCGGTCGAAGCAGCCCATATCAATGATGGCCGGTGCCACCTCGACAAGTTGGTCCACGCGGGGAACGTACTTGCCGGACGACTGCCACATATCCCTGTAAACGAGGGAAAATTTGATCTCTCTTGCCATAATGTTCTTGCTTATCTGATTTACAAATATACTTATAATTTTATATTTTTGCTTAGGGTGGAATTTTGACTAACTTTGTAAGTTATGAAAAATACGTTTCTGACAATAGCGGTTATGACACTCGTCGCCACTGCGGTGACGGGCTGCGACTTCTTCCGAAGGCTCGCCGGACGGCCTGACTCTGAATGGATTGAGGCTAAGGCTGAGGCCATTCGTCAGGAAGAGGAGGCGCTGCGGATCCGTCAGGACTCGCTGGAGAGGGCCCGAAAGGCCGAGGCGGACTCGCTTGCCGCCGCCGATTCTGTGCGTCTTGCCAACCATCGCTATCGTTTTTGTGTGATTCTGGGCTCGTTCTCCAGCAAAGAGAATGCCGAGCGGTATGTAGAGGAGATAGCGGCGAAGGGGTATAAGTGCGAACTGCTCACTTTCAGGAACAGCACAGCCGTGGGTGTGTGTCCGACAGATGACGAGGCTCAGGCCAAGAAATCGCTGAGCGAACTGCAAAGGCAGGATTTTTGCCCTAACGGCGCGTGGATTTTAGAAAGGAAACAATGATGAAAGGAAAAATCACGATCATTTCGGCCATCTGCGCCATCTTCATCGGGATGATCCCGGTCAACGCACAATTCAAAAACGGAGCGTCCTACGCCGATCTGAATGACAGCGAGACAATCCGGGCGTTCAAGGAACACGTATCGACCATCTCGGCGGCCGTTATGGAGGGGCGCAAGGCCGGCTCCGAAGGCGAGAGGATGACCGCTGAATATGTCACCGGGATATTCAAGAAATATGGAGTTGACGTGCTGTCCGGAGAGGACGGCGATGTGTTCGGCATCCGTCAGGAAAACGGCGACACTCTTACTTCGCGCAACGTCTGCGCGTTCATCCAAGGCGGGGACAAGACTCTGAGGAATAAATACATAGTGATCGGCGCGAGGATGGACAATCTCGGCATGGACACGATGACGATAGACGGACGTACTGTCGAGCGGACATATTACGGAGCCAACGGCAACGCTTCGGGGCTTGCGATGATGCTGGAACTGGCGCGGATGCTCCAGACCAACAGCCCGCTGCTGGGGCGGTCGGTGCTGTTCGTGGCGTTCGGTGCCTCCGGGCAGACTTACGCCGGTTCGTGGTATTTCCTGAACAGGGCGTTCTCGGATGTTGCGGACATCGACGCGATGATCAACCTGGATATGGTGGGCACCGGCGGTGACGGATTCTACGCCTACACCTCCTCCAACGCTGATATGAACGAGGTTGTCAAGTCGATGGCCGGGCAGCTTCAGCCGATCCTGCCGACCCTCACGGCGCAGGAGCCTTACCCTTCCGACCACAGGGCTTTCTACGACAAGGAGATCCCTTCAATCCTCTTCACCACAGGACATTACCCTGAATATGGCACCGAACGTGACACGCAATCAATAATCGACTACGACACGATGGAGAGGGAACTTGAATATGTCTATAACTATTCAGTGGCTCTCATCAACGGTCCCAAGCCGATATTCAACCCTTCGGATCTGTCGGGATTGACGAGCGCGAACAAGGGTGATGATGCCGTTGTGCCGTATTATGATTGCGACTACAGACCGTCATTCCTTGGCAGCCGTGATCCGAGGGTATTCCTTGAGAAATGGGTATATACCTATATGAAATACCCTAAGGAGGCCGTCAAGAACGGAATCCAGGGCCGTGTGCTTGTGGATTTTGTGATCGATGAGAAGGGCAAGGTCCGTGATGTCAAGGTGCTCAAGGGTGTTGATCCGCTTCTTGACGAGGAAGCCGTGCGGATCATCAGCGCGTCTCCGGACTGGAAGCCTGGTTGGCTGCGTGGCAAGAAAGTGAAGTCCAGAATGTCGCTCTACGTCGAGTTCCGGCTTGAGAAGAAAGGCAGTTTCGGACTGAAAAGACACGATAATTAATAAACAACAGTAATAAAATGGACTACGATTTCAGGAAAATTGAGAAAAAGTGGCAGGCCTACTGGGCCCAGAACGGCACTTTCAAGACGAAGGAGGATCCTTCCAAGCCGAAGTTCTATGTTCTGGATATGTTCCCTTATCCGTCCGGAGCAGGTCTGCACGTCGGCCATCCGCTGGGCTACATCGCCAGCGACATATATTCCCGCTACAAGAGACTCAAGGGCTTCAATGTGCTTCACCCGATGGGGTACGACGCTTTCGGCCTTCCTGCCGAGCAGTACGCCATTCAGACCGGGCAGCATCCGGAGGTGACGACGGTCAACAACATCAACCGTTACCGTCAGCAGATGGACAGGATCGGTTTCTCCTACGATTGGAGCCGTGAGCTTCGCACCTGCGATCCGGCCTACTACAAGTGGACCCAGTGGGCTTTCCTGAAGATGTTCGGCTCTTGGTACGACAATGACGCTCAGAAGGCTCGTCCGATCGAGGATTTGATAGCCGCGTTCGAGAAAGGCGGAAGCACTGCCGTAAACGCCGCCTGCACGGAGCACGAACCGTTCACGGTGGAGCAGTGGCAGGCATATTCCGAAAAAGAGAAGTCGGACGCGCTGATGAACTACCGCATCGCCTATCAGGGAGAGACGGCGGTGAACTGGTGCGCCGGACTCGGAACTGTGCTCGCCAACGACGAGGTGAAGGATGGCCTTTCAGTCCGCGGAGGCTTCCCTGTGGAGCAGAAGAAGATGAAGCAGTGGCAGCTCAGGGTTTCGGCTTATGCCGGAAGGCTTCTCGAAGGTCTGGACAAGATAGACTGGACCGACTCCCTCAAGGAGATGCAGCGCAACTGGATCGGAAAGTCCAACGGCTGCGAGGCTGTGTTCAAGTGCTACAACGGTGAGACAGAGCACGATGTGACCATATTCACGACTCGTGCGGACACGATGTTCGGAGTGACCTTTATGGTGCTTGCGCCAGAGAGCGACCTCGTGCCGCTTCTGACCGCTCCGGATCAGAAAGAGGCTGTGGATGAATATCTTGCCGCTGTGAAAAAGAAGACCGAGCGCGAAAGGATAGCCCAGACCAAGACCGTCACCGGCGTGTTCAGCGGCTCTTATGGAGTGAACCCGATGACCGGCGACAAAGTTCCGATCTGGATCTCTGAATATGTCCTTGCGGGT
>ENA-OPRX01001321-OPRX01001321.1-human-gut-metagenome-genome-assembly--contig:-NODE-1321-length-12578-cov-3.143336_pt1 | contig 12578 bp, 10 predicted proteins | sample MGYA00241450_ERZ501892 | MGnify/ENA primary metagenome ERZ501892 (study PRJEB25962, sample SAMEA2042223) | human gut metagenome | biome: human gut; feature: human-associated habitat; material: faeces...
TTGCTGCCACTTCGCTGTTAATGGGTGTCACACGTGCTTCGTCGGAGGCTTACGCACAAAAAAAAGTCGGCAACCACAAATGTAGTATACCGACAATTCTGAATTCACAACATTACAAGAGCAACTAGTGCTCTGTTTTTGACAAATCAAAAGATCTTTCCAGTTCTAGTTCTGGTCTTGTTAAAAGTACAGGCATTTCTTTTTTGTCTTCTACAAAAGGTTCGTTTGAGGCATTTTTGGCCCTGGTTGCCGCCCAACTTCTAAGTGAGTTAATTTGCTCTTTCATAGTTGTTGATAAAGGCACCGTTTGGGTAATGGCATTCATAATATGCGCAGCCTTAAGAACAGGATTCTCAGGATTATCAACATATGCAGCAAACATTGCTTCTTTTATGCACTCCTCAATTTCTGCTCCGTTAAAACCTTCCGATTTCTTGCCTAACATTTCCATCGGGAAATGAGAAGGATCCTGACCTTTTTTTATCAAATGAATTGAAAAAATGTTTTCACGCTCTTTTGCAGTAGGAAGATCTACAAAAAATATCTCATCGAATCGTCCTTTTCTTAGCAACTCTGGAGGTAACAGGTTTATATTGTTCGCAGTAGCTACGACAAACACCGGAGATGTCTTTTCTTGCATCCAAGTCAAAATTGTAGAAAAAATACGCGAAGTAACTCCACCATCAGTAGAACCACTAGATTGAACACCATTTAGCCCTTTCTCTATTTCGTCTATCCACAAAACGCATGGAGCAACAGCTTCGGCAGTTGCAATTGCCTTTCTAATATTATCTTCACTACTGCCAACAAGTCCTTGATACACCTTACCAATATCAAGTCTAAGCAAAGGCATATTCCAAAATGAGGCAATACTTTTTGCTGTCAGACTCTTACCACAGCCTGGAACGCCGAGAAGCAATAGACCTTTTGGTTCTTGAAGACCGAAATCTCGAGCTTTCTTTTCGTATGCTTTCTGTCTTTTATACAGCCAGTCCTTTAGTATTTCCATACCACCCACATCCTTTAGACTTTCATTTTTAGGGAAAAAGTCGAGGATGCCTGACTTCTTGATAATTTGTTCTTTCTCTGAAGAAACGGTATATGGTGCATTCGGCCCAAGGTCGTCTTTAACAGCTGCAAGGCAAAAAGCTAAATCTGCCTCCATTGAAGTCATTCCTAAAGCAGCATCAACCATTCTGTTCCTCATTTCCAGTGATAGGTTGATTTTGCATTGTCGTTCCACCACGCCAAGGGTTTTTTCCATATCCCCTCTGTCAGGCAATGGAATGTTCAATACAGTAACATATTTCTCTAGTTCAACTGGTAGTTTGTAAACGGCTGATAATACTATAGCATGAGAGTTCGTGTGTCTTGCTCTCTCTGCAATTGAGCGGATATAGAACTTTACATTCTCTTCTTCAATGTAATTATTAAAGTCCTCTAAAATAAAAATATCCTTACTAGTTTCTCTGTCATTGAGAATATATTTGAGAGTCTCTTCGGGTTCAATAATTTCTTCCCCATCCCTATTAAGCACAGGAGATTGACTATTGCCATCTATCAATCTTAGTCCATCAACACAATTCCAATTGAACAAACGAACATCCTTTTTCTCAGATTTCAGAATATTGACAATTCCTTCAATCTTCTGCTTTGTTCTGTCATATTCAAAACTTGTAAGATACAACACTGGATAATATGCCTTAAGCATATCCTTGATTTTTGAATAAATAGCTTCCATTTATTTTTGTCCTATAGATTGCGTATTTACTCGACGTGGTTTCATTTTTGCCAAGTACTTTGCGGGGATATTATCTTTTTTTGTCATTATTCTCTTGTTACCTAACAATTGCTCTAATACATCCATTGCATCATGAGCTCTTTCATTCACATCATTAGGGAGGTAGTCTGAATCTGTAACAATAGTACCATCCTTCAAGATGACAAATTTAATTTGGGCAACTGGTTCATCCTCGTTTTTGTCTTTTGAACGTCCGACCATAAAGAAACTATAAACCTCTTCTGTCGTCGGTGTGAAACGATCATTTGACTTATAGGTGAATCCTTTTTTCTTAAATTCTTGAACTAATGAGTTTTTTGCATATGCTGCATTTAGTGCATAGAACTGAGTTTGCAACTCTTCTACTTTCTTCTCAGCATCTGGCATATAATAAGTATTATAAGTAACTTCATTAGTTGCAAGGTTAAGTTTTAATGCATATTCTCCATACATCCTTGTTCCTTGCTTTGCATCAGTTACTATCAACTCATTCCCTTTAATTTGATATGACCACCCAAGGGAGTCGCATGCAGACTTTAATACATCTACATGCATCACCTTTGGGTTACGTACAAATCTTGAAGATTCAAATCTTGACATAACTATTCTATTTCGTATTTTGTTGCGATATCCAATATCTCAGTTGAGTAAAGGAAGGTTTTGCTTCCATCCCATCTTGATACAGGATTCTTATGAGCATTAACGATTCCAATAAGTTCCACATTAACCTCAAATTTCTCGAATTGGAATTGAACACCCCCAAGATCAAAAATTATACGTTTTTGAGCATCATTATAAATAATGCTAAGATTATCAAAATCGTCACACTTCTTGATGACTCTGCGAAGAGAATTATGTACATCAGCAAGGCCCATCTTCTTCTCAATATGGAATTTAATTGCGCAAGCCAAAACATTTGCCCCTGCTAAGATCTTGAAAAGTTTGTCCTCATTTTCAAGACTAAGATTTGTTGGAGAGCACATTTTCTTTGCTGTACTTACAGAATCTATCGTGATTCGGGCCCCTTGGTTGCCATCCATTGCGGCAGAAACCAACGTCTTTATTTCTGATAAGGAAACACTTTCCGATACAGATGGGATAGACATCGGCTTAGGAGCTTTAGGCTGACTAAATGTACCAGAGTTTCTTTGTGCTTTACCCGGGAAGATTTTTTTATCAGGAATGACATCAAGTAATTTCTGATTATTCTCCAGCAACTCTATCGTAGAAGGGTCGTCAATCGCATTAGAAGAGAGTTCTTTGGATATACTATCTAAAGAAGACTTGTACTTCTTCTTGTCTTTAGCATTAAGACCTCCCATATTAGATGCAACAACTAATTCTTGACCAATTTTTGTAAGCTGTTTGTAAAGAGTTTCCTTTAGATATCCCAAGGTTTTTTCCTCAAGCAGATCTTCTATTGGGCTAAATAACTTATGTATTTCAGGATTGTCAATACCCAAGAAATAATCCAAACGCTCATTGCTATAATTATTAAGAGATGCAATGTCAAGAGTCTCAATTTCTTTTAATATTCTTGACGCATATATCTCCGCAAACTCCAATTGAAAATCCGCATATTTATTTTTGGCAACAGTATGATGAGCCAAGGTCATTTCTTCTCTCCTAATATGCTTTTGCTGTTCGGAAACTGAAAACGACAATACATTGAAGCTACCTGAGAATAAAACTTTCTGATCACCTTTGACTTCAATTACATTCTTGAGATGGAACTCTGGCAACTGTACATAGAAGAAGTTAGGATACTGATCATCTAATTGCTTAATACCAGGTTCAACTTCCTCGTCCATCATTGGCTTACCGTCATTATTTGACGCTGGTTCAGAATAAGCAATAAAAACTCTTTTGCTTTCATCCTTAAGGAAATTCTCAATCAATGGGCCTCGATCATGCATAAATGCGCCTTTTCTAATCCATGGACTAATTAGCCAAATTTCATCTGGATTGTCCTCATTGAAAATCTTCTGAAGCTCAAGTTCGAAAGACAAAGAGTCATAAAGAGCCTTCTTGTGCAACCTCTCTTTTTCGGAAAATGAAGGTGTAGAGATAGGAAGAGTTTGCGTGCTAGAAGAATCTGCCTTTTGTGCATTTTCTTCTTCGATAATAAGTTGTTTTTCAGCTTCCTTAATATCGTCTGAAATCTCTGATTTTGCAACCTCGATATCATCACCTTCAAGGACAACAGTTTCTTCTTCAATTTCACATTCGAGTTTGATGCAATTCTCCAGCAGCTCAGACATCAACTCTGAATTTGAGTTGATTTGTTCTGACATAGTTGCATTCAACGCATTTGTGTTTTCATCGAAAACAAATGCACGCACTTGATCAGATGCCGCTACACTTTGAACAAAGCAAACATAGACTTTATAACTTGCCTCATGACCTTCACTCCAAATAGCACTTTCCAACAAATAGCGATTTTGTGGGAAATGCACATCCTGTGCTTGGTATTCTGCATATTGTTTAATCTGGTCCAACGAAAGGTCAAGATTATCACAAGGTGTATTGATTTCTGTAATCTTTGAAATATTCTCGCCTATGCAGTTTTTGATATTTAACCAAGACATATGTGACTTATCCACGTAAATATCAAAAGATTTAGAATAGGTATCAGGACGCTCTCCTTTGTCGGCATATGTACGTCCAGCTTCTGTAAGGGCCATGCAAGAATCATCGCCTTCGATGGCATTAAACCCACGAAGGGTTTCTATTGCAGAACGTAATATTGACTGTTCTGCCTTGTCGTTGACCACATCCAATCCTAAGATAAGGCCAATCTTATCGAAAGAAGATGTCTCGTCAACAAGAAGAATACCGACAATGCCTTTTTCTAATGATGAAATTTTGGCTGGTCTTTGAGTCTTGCCAACATAAGTTGCTTTTACAAAGTTGATATCGTAAGAAATATACCCGAAGATTCTTTCGGATATCTTCTTTTCTTCGAAGACTGCTTTTGCAATTCGAGTTCCAATAGGCTCTTGAGCCTTTTTGGGTGCAGTATTATTTTGTTTCTTTATTTTGCTCATCTTATAGCATCTTTAAGTTGTTCAAAACTAACAGTTTCCATATTAGATATAGAAGCTGCATAATTGCTATTACTTTCAAATTGACGCTTATTTCCTATAACAATAAGAAGACGTTTAGCACGAGAGAATGCCACGTTAATACGCTCTATCTCCTTAGCGAAACCGATGTTGTTTTTAGGATTGCTTCGTACGGTAGAAACGATAATAATATTTCGTTCCATACCTTGGAATCTATCGACAACATCCATTCGATAGTTTTTTCCCTTGTACTTTTTCTTAATCTCTCGACTTTGGGCACTATAGAATGTAATAATACCGATTTCCTTATCTTCTGGTTTCTGCTGAGCATTGACAAACTCAGAATAGCCATCTGCTTGTTGGAGAGCTTTAAGAACTAAATCAATAGCCTTAAGTTCTCCCTCATTCTTATAACCAGGGTTCAAATATGTTTCAGGAGTATGTACATCAATCCAAACTGCATGAGTACTTGGCTGAATTATAGGGTTCAAAGTAATACCATGCCATCTGCTTCCTTTGTTTGACAAATCAGGGATATCCATGGTTTCGGTGATACCGCATTTCAGACCTCCAGTAGCAGCAAGTTCGTCTTGATAGAACTGTTTTATTGTATTCATGATTTGTTCGTGCATACGATACTGAGTGTCCAGTGTTGCAACTATAGTTTTACGAACTTCAGCGGCAGCTTCAAACAGACGTTTGAATTGAGATTCTGCTTTCTGAAGTTTTTCTGCAATATCCTTCTTACCGATTTTTTCAAGAGCACTATCAATAGTATTTTCATCCATCATAGGAGGCAGCTGTTTGTGATCACCTATGACAATAATTTTCTTTCCTAAGACAAGAGGAACAGCCATTTCTAATGGAGTCGCTTTACTGGCTTCATCCATTATAACCACATCGAAGAACATATCTGATCGTTCATTTCCACCAAACATGTCTGAATATGATTCCATAAAATCACGAGATCCACAAATGCTACATGTTGCTGCCACAAGATTGACATTACTACGATACAATCTACTAAACTCAGTTCGAGAATGCTTATCTTTGGCTTCCAGCTCACTCTTCCATGAGCTGATTGCCGATGAATACTTAGGATCGTTTGAAATCTTCTTAACAATCCTGTCAATCCAAATTCGAGTTGCGTTATCGTCGCTATTTTTTGAATCTTGAGCCCAACTATCCATTACAGGCAAAGAGAATCGTCGTCCCTCTGGCTCCAATTTGTCAGGTTTACCTATACGGACTGGTCTAATTCCTGCTTGACCTTGCAATCTTTCTAGAGCATTATCTACAGCAAGATTCGTTTGAGATGTAAGGAGAATTCGACATTCTGGGTTTTTGCGAATCTCCTGCCAGATGATTTCTGCAATTACCGTTGTCTTACCGGTGCCAGGAGGACCTTGAATGAGTGCAAGATCCTTTGCTAAAACGGATTTTGTAACAGCCTCCAGTTGTCTGTCATTCAGGTTCCCAATCTTATGAGAACGAATGTCCTCCATTGCCGAATTAAGATCCACAACGGTTTCTCCTGCATACTTTGGATCAAAAATAAAATTCGGAAGATTTGGATTAATAGGTCTATGATTGTATTTGCTCTCTGGCCTAAGGATACGATTCATGGCTTTGCTTTGACGCATCAATTCCATAGTTTCGCCCATAGCAGGGAATTGAATATAATCACCAGATACAATCTTCAACTCTTTAGAAGACAATAACTCTAGAACATCTTCACTAGGTTCAATGATTGCATAGTCTCTAGTCCTTCGTACACAATTACCAATATTAAGACTAAATTTCTGAAGATATTGACGACGGCGGCGGCGGACAATGCTTTCCTTTGAATACTGACTCTGAGCTAATTCTTCTTCATCCACTTCGCTCAATTTATCGTAACGAGAACCATTTATATAATTAACATTCTCATTTTTGAAATCTGATTGTAATTTGCGATCCAATTCCTGTAACAACGAAAGATCCTCAGAAAGAGACCACTGGGTTATTCCCTTATTGTTACCATCATACAGAATCTTAATTCCGTGTATAGACGCAAGAGCTTCCTCAATAATTGTTTCAATACTATCTCTTTCGTCTATATCCTCGAAATTAAAGGCGAATTTTAGCTCCTTGGCATCCTTACTCAATCTGTTTGTCGTAAAATTACTACGTTTATCAGACAAAGCGACGTTCACCTTCTCGAATACACTTCTTCGGTACTCCTCATTTTCGCAAAGGAACTCTATTCTTGCAGTTGGTCGATATTCTGGAGCTTCTGCACAAATTGTCTCATCAAGCTGTGCAAATATGTCTTCTTTAAGAGTTGAATAATCTTCCTGAGATTTTGGAGAGAATATAACACAAGATCTAGGCACGTCAATAGAAAGAGATGTTTTTCCGTAATTGTTGAGTTTTAACTCTGCAAGTACAGACTTCTCTATTTGTGGCGCAAAAGCATAATAGTATGTACTACTAATATATTGATTTGAGTAATTCTTTCTCACCAAATTAAATAAACGGCCAAGTTTACTCAATTCTGAGGGATTATTGACAATCCATGTATAGGCATTGTTCTTTATGTTTGCCCCTTCGATTTCAATATTTGTATCAATCTGTTTTGGTGAAACAGATATCATACAACTTGCAAAACGAAGCTTCTTGAATATTGAAAGCTCAGTATCTAAAGGACGCTTAGAAGAAACAACGAAATGTTTACCATGAGGAGTTACTGTAGCATCATCTGGAAGATCGTCCGTAAAACTGTTTCTATCAACAGAATCAGGTGAGGGAGTTAATGGCATGATAAGCTTGGTTGTACATACAACTTCAGCTACGCCCTTATGGTGAGTATCAACAATTTTTTGAAGGTAAACAATATCTTTGTCAGAGGTAAGTAGAAATTCACCGGACTCATCTTTCTGCAAGTTAACGCCGAACTCAGTAAGTTCCGCATCAATAGAAGAAGTGATACAAGCAAGTTCTTCCGAATCAGAAATAATGGCAATTTTACCACTTACTGTATTTGTTGGTTCTGAGTCTGCATGATAACAATAGTCTCTACCTATGGTTTTAATACTTTCAATTGTATCTTCTGGGATTGATTGATAACTATCAAAAGTAATCATACATTCCCCATCATCAACAGAAACGCTTGCCTCTTTTTCGCATTTTCCTTTGAGTTCATCAGCAATGGCATTTTTAAGATTTTGGGCATAACTATCCATGTCAAAATCTAATTTTAGCAAACCACCTTTTTGTTTGCTAATATGCTGAATTTTAATCAAGTCTCGTTTGTTTTCCAATAAAGCATTAAGTCCATCAAGATATGCCTGCCACATTTCTTTATCCTCCTCAATACGAATCTCAATAGGAGGTATAGGAAGTGCGAAACATTCCTTCATGAATTGGGAAATCTCTTGAACATGACCAACCCAATAAGGACCAGCTCCGCTTATCAATTTAAATGAATCTTCATATAAATCAACAAATCGAACTTCACATTTTCTTACGGCAAATTGCCCCTTTACTTCAGGTAAGACCATATTCTTAATTGTGAAGTGAGGAGCTCGTAAAGTGTATTCATCCCTTGCTAATTGGGCTGTCATACATATTGGAAGTTCATCAAACTTTATAGCAAGTTCTTCATAAACCTTGTTTCGCCCTTTCTGTTGGCGATGAATAAGGTAACATGTGTGAGTACCTGACAACTGCGCAATAGTCTCTTCAAACGAAACTGTCGCATCTTTGTCATGGAATTTGGCGTCGTCACTTGTATATCTTACAAACAAAGGAAGAGCTTCACTATCTTCAACGTTGCCGTAGATATTGGACTCAGGTCGCCTAATTTCTAATTCTGCCATAACGAATTAAGAATTAATATAGATTTTGAAATTGGAATATTTATTAATGATAAAGCAAGCTATTTCAGATAGACTATACTTATATTTCTATCATACATATTAAGTTGGGCACGAGTAATCCCAGAATTATCAACCATTAGAACAACTCCATAGTTAGCAAAAGATGCGTCAGCCACCGGAGCTCCAATAGCTAAAGCATTTTCATCATAACCATAACCGCGAAGCTCAACAATATTATCGTTAACATTGGTAATCTTCATACGTTTAGGAGACATCTGAATATTATTTTGCCAGAGAGGATGCACACCATCAAGATTAAAGATGGTAACAGTATAACCTTCATTACCTTGGATGTTTTTTTCAATGGTTATACGTCGATGGCAGTCAAAGTTATGTCCTGAAACCGGCTCTCCGTTCTGAAAGCGAACATGATCACTGGAGTCAAATGAGACACTTCCTTCAGAAGGGTGGTTGTCACCCTTAATTAAGGAGTCAAGTATTGTATTCATAGTGATTTTACAAGTTGCTGCTTATTTTCTTTATTACTTACAAGTAGATCCTTTATATCTATTTGTAACAATTCTGATATTTTGTCCAGAGTTTGGAGGTCTGGTTGAGTGGTATTTGTACACCACTTAGAAACAGTAACAGGGTCTTTCCCCAATTGTTCTGCCAACCATACACCTTTCTTTCCTGTATCAGCAAGAGCACCTTTTATACGATTGATCTGTTTCATTGTTTATGTAATTAATGTTGAATGCAAATTTACTAACTTTTGAAGAAATAGACCGCACGAAAAGAAGCAAATCTTACCAATGACCATGAAAAACTGAAGATTCGACCAACTATTCCCATATTGAGATAGCATTTTTCTGTAAGAAAGATTGTTAGATAATCATTCGGGTAAAAAGACAAAGACTTGTCGCGAACAAAATAAAAGACACCCGAAGGTGCCTTGGCTTGGATATGAAGGAGCGGCTTAATCGCCGCTGTCCTCCGTATCTTTCTCCAGGATGGAGAAGCTGCTTGCTGCAAGCACAACCCTGTTGCGTGGCTGACCATCCTTGTCTGTGTAGCTGTCTGCCTTGAGCCAGCCTGCAAGCTCAACGTTTGCGCCCTTGATAAGGGAAGCAAGGTCTGAAGCATTGGCCTTCCATACTTCCACAGAAAGGTAAGCGGTGTTGGTTACTGACTCCTCTCCTTTCTTCTCGATGCGAGAGATTCCGAGGTTGAAACGGCATACTGCGCTGTTAGCGAACTGGCGTACTTCTGGCTTGCAAACAAAGCCACTGATTTGAACTGAATTCTGTCTCATGATTGTGAACGAATTAATGTTAAACTTCAATTTTTACGCGCAACAATAACGGACAGTGTAAATGGGCAAGCCATGACCAGGCAATGAATACTCGTATTTTTATGGCCTGCACATCAAAATAAGGAAGATTCTGAAGAATGGTATTGGCAGAGATCTATCGTCCCATGTACTGACCGTAGCTTCGCGACGGAAAAACGAAGTGACATGTTCGTTATACATAGTGAGTCAACAGAACTCCAGCCGGTGGTTGACCTAAGCTTGAAGCAGTTCACTTCTGCAGCAGAAATGACGAAAGACTTTCTTTCGGAATCATGGAAGGAGAACAGCAACCAGGACACTTGAACGCATGGAAGGAAAACTGATGCGAATGGTTGGTTCCTCAAAGGCACAACGACAGCATTCAAGTCTACAAACAGACAAGAATGGTTCGGGTTAAAAGAAAAAGAAGCTCTCCATGGAGGAAGATACGGACAGGCAATCGGACCAGACCAATCCTTTGTCTATATATCCAAACCTTCTTGTTCTTCTTTGTTCTGTGAGCACACCAAACGGAAACCTATCTCAAACTGATATCCTCACATTGCAAAATGCTGTTCCAAACGGAAACTCGTTGAAACCAACGCAAACCTACGCAAACTCACGCAAACTTATGTGAGAAAGTTCACCGAAAAGCAGTATCTTTGCACCACCAAACGCACACAAGCTGTACACAACGAAAGGTAAACTTTTTCTCTTTTTACCCGAGCTATAATAGGTTTGAGCTTGTCTCCGTTTGGTGAGAGTGTTTTTCAGATTGAAGAATCTGGCACACGTCTTGGCACACGACACCCCTCTGGTGGTAAACTTTTTAAAAGGAAATGTGCTATAAATAATTGTGGTTCAATAGAATAAGACAAATAATAAAAATACGAACCACATAACCAGTATCGGTATTTACGTATCCGAATCTATCTCCTTTCCTTACCTTCTTTAATTCTGCCATAATAGTCTATTTTTAAGGCTTAATTACCCACTGAATATGATTCTCATACTTCTGGCCACCTCTCTGCTTGTTATAGATGATAGAGAGTTGGTCAAGTTTGTCACGGAAGTATCCGTATGATACACTACCGACCAGATAAACTGCATTACCTACGCCAAGGTCAATCAAAGCTTGTGAGAAGTCGTGGAATGACTCCGGTTCCTTTGTCATGACCACAAGTATCTCCCCTCCTCTGTCGCATATTGCCTTGCGAATAGCCTTCCCCTTCGGCTCGTTCTCCACGAGCTTGCCATTGTCAACGAGTGGGTACTGACGGAAGAAATATCCGCCGGTCTCGGTCGCCTCTTCAAAGAGAGGTGAATTAGCTGCAACGCCAATGGTAATCTTTCCGTCAATGATACCGCAGTAGCCCTTCTTTGAAAGGCCCCATGCCTTCGGCTCTCCGGCCAGCACGAATGCTCCGTTAATCTTGCCGTTGTCAGCACGAATGTCAGCCGCCTGAGTTGTAAAGATAACATTCTTGTCATTGATATCAGGAGTGCCGATAAAGAGGCGTGGTTTTGCATTGTGAGGAATGTAGATATCAAGAGGTATATCGTTCACCGTCATTTCAATATGTTCGGTATATGCCTTTAATGAATCTTTGTAGTTGCCAAGTTTCTCCATTACCGGAATGGTCTCACTCATGGCAATAGTGTCACTGAGTTCAGTTTCATAGAAATCGGGCACAATCTCGTTGCGCTGGATATCAAATAGACGGACAGCAGCGAATATGACTCCAGAAAGAATCAGGAGGATTGCGACGGCGTTGTACCACTTGAAGCCTTTCTTCTTCGGTTCTTCCGGAGAAGGCTTGCCGAGTACTCTCAGCTCATCATCCTGGATATTATCGTCAAGTCTAATCATGGTTTGTCCTTTCGATTGATTCTATATATGCCTTGAGCTTGGCCAGCACCTCTTTGGATGCAGACAGCTCGTGGAAACTACCGTGGAAGTCGCTCAGGATCAGCACCTGCTTAGTGACATCCACCAAGTATATATATTCGGTATTGATAATAAGGCTGCGACCTAGGCGCAAGAAGGTCATGCCTTCATCGCCAAGCTGATCGTTGATAGCATCCTCGACCTGACCAAGTTGGTAAGTCACAAGACGAGATCTTCCATCAGAAGTCACCACATTGGAATAGTTTCCCTCTGATGACACATACATCAGACAGTCTGCCGGTACACGTACCAGCTCACTCCCTTTAGATATGATGATTTTCTTGGCCACGGGGAAAACGATTGCAACACAAATTTACGAATATTTTTCGAGCGGACGATACGAATCCTTTGCATATGTATGAAATGACTTGATAATGTATGAAATATTGCTCCGAACTTGCTCCATACATCTTAAGTATCACTCCATACATGCAGCCCAAAATCGCTTGATTATAAGCATTTTTCATTGGAACTTTGCACTAGGAAATCAAACAAAACACACCATAATCATGAAGACAATCTACAAAGTCGGCATCGCCGTTGCAGCCTGGGTTTTCATCGGGCTCGTCACCATTCCACCTATCGTTACAAG
>ENA-OPRX01001348-OPRX01001348.1-human-gut-metagenome-genome-assembly--contig:-NODE-1348-length-12350-cov-2.992924_pt1 | contig 12350 bp, 9 predicted proteins | sample MGYA00241450_ERZ501892 | MGnify/ENA primary metagenome ERZ501892 (study PRJEB25962, sample SAMEA2042223) | human gut metagenome | biome: human gut; feature: human-associated habitat; material: faeces...
TTACCGGCTGTTCATATTCGTATTTACCATTTGCCAGCTGTTTACCTCTGAGCACATCCGGGCTCTTCTTATAATAAATCGTATAAATACCGGCCGGAGTCTGACGGTCAGAATATCTCATATCACCGGAAACAATATCTGACTCAAAGATATCTTCTCCGTTCTGGTAGAAATACATATGCTGTTCGGACAGATCCACTTCAATATAAGTATTTCCTATATCATTGTAACCATGTGCATTGGCTGTCATAGAATAAACCGGCTCTCTGGTTGTCTGTGTCCCTGACTGTATTTCCTGTGTCAGCTGTGCAACCTCTGAAGCCTGGTCTATCTGCCATCCATATGCAGAACCGTATACACTGACAGTTCTCCCACTTGTTGTCTGGAACTCTCTTTCAGTTCCCACTGTATCATGGGCCGCTGCAAGCTGCGCCACATAATCTGCGATGTGCTGTCTGAAAGATGTATCATCCATGATCAGCTGTCCTTTTTCATCAAAATTCAGCCAGTCCTTGATCGTATTTCCATCCAGGGTTTCCGTTTCATCTCCAAAAGTATACGTAATGCTTGCTTTTGTGAAATTGTTACATGCATTAAGAGACGCCTGCAGATCCGGATTGTCGCTGGTGATATCTGCTTTTACATACACGTCCGGCTCACTGTCGAAATCAACCGAAGTTTTATTTCCCGAAACAGCTTCCGAAAGCACGTTATAAGCATTTTTCAAATCCAGCTTACTTCCCTCTGTCTCCGGAACAATCTCAAACTGCGAATCTCCATATGCGACATATGCATTCTCAGGAGCTACCTGATTCTCTTTCTGTGCACAGTTAAGTGCCTTCACCTGTTTTTTCAGCTTTTCTTTATCGTAAGTCGTGTTCTCAGCGGCTGTATAGCTCTTCTTTTCAAAAAAACCTCTGATCCATTCATAAGGTTTCTGATCTTTCAGAAGTTTCAGAACACTTCCATCAGAAACATAACTATAGCCGATCTGATCTCCGCTGATCGTCTGCGGATCCAGATTTCTGGAATCAACCTCTATGGAATAGTTCTCTACTGTCTTCGCAAGCTTCTGTTCTGCCTCATAAGCAGTTTTACCTGAACAGTCAATGCCATTGATCGATGTTCCTTCAAAGAATTTATCCGAATAATAATACGACATACCTGCATATGCGGCTCCGGCACTTACAATAACCATTGCCACTGCGATTCCTGTAATTTTTAATCCTTTATGCTTCTTGCGAACAGGCGGTTCATAAGGTGCAAGATCTTCATCACTGATCGGTACATACGAAATTCTCCCCGGTCTTGCGGATTTATGGCGTCTGCCAGTTATTTCCATACTGCCATTTGGGACTGTATTGTTTTTTTCCTCTTTGTTGCCCATCTATTTTCTCCTCAACATAAATGTTACCGTTCATTTTTCCTGAAGCCTATTACTTCTGAATCATATTACTGTTGATTCGGTTAATTAAGAGGCTTGCTATAATTCTTAATAATACGCTTCACAATACACAGAATTTATGTACTGATCACATAAACCTGCGCTGCATGTTTCATTATAACATAATTCTTCCAATTTGCACCTACTATTCACCTTTTTCTCATTTTTTATTACTGTTTGCAGGTAATATCCCCGAAAAATGTTTTCTTTGGCAAATCCCTTGTGATTTTTCTTATTTTTACAGGCCAAGTCTGCGTTTCATATCCTTCATCACATAGAAATACATAACGATCAAAAGTCCTCCGGCAAGCACCCATGCCATCGGACTGGCCATACATGCTCCAAAGTAACTCTTATGAGCTGCCGCGACCATAGCAGTGATTCCACGTCCTGCCAGTTCTGCAACACCGGCAAGCATGGGAAGCAGTCCGTATCCCATGCCCTGGATACCATTCCTGAGTGCATTGACAAAGTGAAGTGGTATGAAAAATACTGCCACGCATTTCACATAAGTATCAACCATAGGGATGACTTCTGCGGCATTATCTGAAATAAACAGATAAGACAGATATTTGCCAAAGAAGAAAATAATCACACCTGTAACAATGGCATAGGTAATTCCTATAATATGCGCACTGTTAAATCCCTGTCTGACTCTGTCCAGTTTACGCGCTCCTATATTCTGTGCATTATATGTTGCCATTGTTGTTCCGATTGCAACATATGCCTGGGTAAAAATATTCTCAATCTTATTTCCTGCCGTAAATGCCGCTACTGCATAGGAACCAAGAATATTCAGTGCAGACTGTACCATCATGGTTCCGATCGCAGTGATGGAATACTGCAGTCCCATGGGAATGCCCACAAGAATTTCTTTTTTGGCAATCTCTGAACGAAATCTCCAGTCATCCGCCTTCAGTCTCAATTCCGGTACGTATTTTATGATATAAATCAGGCAAAGCACTCCGGATACTCCCTGTGCTGTGATCGTTGCCCAGGCAGCCCCGGCGACTCCCATATGGAAAACAATAATAAACGTCAGGTCAAGTACTATATTCAAAAGTGCCGCCAGAATCAGGAAATACAAGGGTGTCTTACTGTTTCCCAGTGCTCTCAGAATACTGGCCAGGATATTATATAATACCTGTGCAAAAATACCTCCGCATATGATCATAATGTAGGTATATGCATCCTGAAAAATATCCTCTGGTGTATGCATTAATGTCAGAAGCGAGTGCATCCCCACCATACTGACAGCCGTCATTATAACCGAAATGATAATTGAAAGTAACGCCGCATTTCCCACTGACTGACGCATCTCATCCATCTTTCCTGCACCGAATTTCTGTGAGGTCAGAACTGTAAAACCGGCTGTCAGTCCCGTAAGAAAACCTATGATCAGAAACATGATCGTTCCTGTTGAACCAACCGCTGCCAGCCCTTTTGTTCCTACAAATTTTCCTACGATTATGGCATCTGCCATGTTGTAAAACTGCTGGAATACATTACCTATAAATACAGGTATCGTAAAGTCAAGTATCATCTTCATTGGTTTCCCAACTGTCATGTCTGTCTGCATTCCAATAAACCCTCCCAATCCTTTTTTAATCCTCTTTATTTGCTGTTTTCGATATCTGTTTTATCAGATATCAGAGCGATTATAGTTGAAAAAATTTTCCATTTCAAGATGTGTTTTTTAATTCCATGATTTTCTACATAATCACCAAAAACAAACAAAAAACCCTCTGATTTGTGTCAGAGGGTTTCGTCAATATCACGAACTGCTGATGTCTGCAAAGCAGTTCTCACAGTTTTTGTATTATATTATTTCTCTACAAGAAGTGATTTTCCTGTCATTTCCGCAGGCTGTTCCATTCCCATAAGCTGGATCAGTGTAGGAACGATATCTGCAAGACATCCGTTCTCGCGCAGTGTATATTTCGGATCTGCATTTACAAGAATAAATGGTACAGGATTTGTTGTATGTGCAGTCCACGGAGCACCTGTCTCATAGTCTATCAGCTGTTCTGCATTTCCATGGTCAGCACAGATAAACATCTGTCCGTCCACTTCCTTAAGAGCCTCTACTGCTTTGCCAACACATTCATCAACAGTTTCCACTGCTTTGATGGCAGCTTCCTGTACGCCTGTATGTCCAACCATATCCGGGTTTGCAAAGTTGATCACGATCACATCATATTTGTCAGATTTGATCGCATCTACCAGTTTCTCGCAAACCTGGGGTGCACTCATTTCCGGCTGAAGATCGTAGGTTGCAACCTTCGGAGATTTAACCAGAATTCTGTCTTCTCCTTTGTTCGGCTCTTCCACACCGCCGTTGAAGAAGAATGTAACATGTGCATATTTCTCTGTTTCAGCAATACGCGCCTGAGTCATATTGTGTGCTGCAAGATACTCACCAAATGTATTGTGAAGCTGAACCTTGTGGAATGCAACCTGTTTATTCTGAATGGTATCATCGTAATCTGTGAAGCATACGAAAGTAACCTGTGGTCTTGCTTTTCTTTCAAATCCCTGGAAATCATCATCGCAGAATGCTCTTGTGATCTCACGAGCGCGGTCAGGACGGAAATTAAAGAATACAACAGAATCTTTATCAGATATAACACCTGTCGGCTGTCCGTCTTTCTCGATAACTGTAGGAAGAACAAACTCATCTGTCTTATCATTATCATAAGAAGCCTGAACTGCTGCTGGTGCATCTGTTCCCTTTACGCCTTCTCCTGTTGTAAGAGCATTGTATGCAAGTTCTACACGATCCCAGCGGTTATCACGATCCATCGCATAGTAACGTCCGGAAACAGTAGCAATCTCACCTACACCGATCTTCTTCATCTCTGCTTCAAGAGCCTCTACAAACTCTTTACCTGATGCAGGAGGTGTGTCACGACCGTCAAGGAAACAATGTACGTAAACCTTCTCAACGCCCTCTCTCTTAGCCATCTCAAGTAATCCATAAAGATGTGTATTATGACTGTGCACACCACCATCAGAAAGAAGTCCCATGAAATGCACTGCGGAGTTATTCTCTTTTGCGTTCTTCATTGCTGCAAGAAGAGCTTCATTCTTAAAGAAATCACCGTCCTGGATTTCTTTTGTGATTCTGGTAAGTTCCTGATATACGATACGGCCTGCGCCCATATTCATATGTCCTACTTCAGAATTACCCATCTGTCCGTCCGGAAGACCTACTGCCAGTCCGCTTGCGTTTCCTTTTACAAATGGATATTCTGCCATCAGCTTGTCCATAACCGGTGTTTTAGCCAGATATACAGCGTTTCCTTCCTTTTTGTCATTCAGACCATATCCATCAAGAATCATTAATACGGTTGGTTTTTTGCTCATAATGTTCTCCTTTTATGTTTATTCATAATTGATAACTGTTTTGCTGATATCAGGAGCAGAAAACTGATCATCTCTGCACAATAAATCTTTTATATCTGACATCTCTTATATAGTATCAAAATCTCAGGATTTTTCAATTCTTTTTTTGTATCTGTTTCATTTTCATTACTATAATATATGAAAAGAACAGTAACTTATTTTCCATATACACGAATGATCGTGGAAATCTTTCTTACGGAATCCCTGTTTCTCAGTTCTTCGATGGCAGTTCTAAAATCACCTTCTCTTACCTTCTCAGTGATCACAACTACTTCCGCACACCCTTCCACCTTGGTATCTTTCTGGATAATCTGTGCAACACTGACCTGATATTTGGCAAAAATAGCAGTCATCTCGGCAAGAACACCGCAGCGATCCTCTACTTTGAGACGGAGGAAATAACGGTTATGTGTATCTTCCATTTTCTTAACAGGGATATTCTTGTAACAGGTACATCCGATTCTGCCGCAGCATCCTGCAAGAATATTTCTCACAATATCAAATACATCACCCACAACTGCACTGGCTGTAGGAAGTTCTCCTGCTCCTCTTCCGAAGAACATGGCATCCTCCACTGCATCTCCATGGACAAATACTGCATTATAGGAATCATTTACAGTTGCAAGCGGATGGGAACTGGGGATCAGCATCGGGCACACATATGCTTCAATTCCGTCTGCTTCGTTTCTTGCAACACCCAGAAGCTTGATATCACGTCCCATTTCTTTCGCATAATGAATATCTTTTGATGTGATCTTGGCAATTCCCTCTGTATATACATCGTTAAATACCACACGTGAGTTAAATGCCACAGATGCAAGGATCGCTACCTTACGTCCTGCATCCAGACCTTCGATATCAGCAGTCGGATCAGCCTCCGCATATCCAAGTTCTGTTGCAAGTGCCAGGGCATCCTTAAACTCCATACCTTCCTGAGTCATCTTTGTCAGAATAAAGTTTGTGGTTCCGTTTACAATACCCATAACTTCTGTCATGTGATTTCCTGCCAGACACTGTTTCAATGGTCTGATGATCGGAATACCACCTGCTACTGCTGCTTCAAACAGAAAATCCACTTTACTCTCATGTGCCGCATCCAGAAGCTCATGACCATGTACTGCGATCAGATCCTTGTTTGCAGAGACTACATGCTTACCGGCTTTTAATGCAGAAAGGATATACTCTTTTGCAGGATTAATCCCACCCATCAGTTCAATCACAATCTCAATCTCCGGATCATTTATAATCTCATCCCACTGGCTGGTGAGCAATGAGGCGTCTTCTATCTTCGCTGCTGCCTTCTCTATATTTCTCACAAGGATTTTCTTTATCTCAACTTTACAGCCAATCTTGGCCGACATTTCCTTTTCCTGATTCTTCAGTACCTTATATACACCTGTTCCTACTGTTCCAAATCCTAACAGTGCGGCTTTGATGACATTTTTATTCATTTTGCAGGATTCCCCTTTCGTTTTCGTTGGTTTTTATAGTATGGCAGAATTTCCTATTTGTCAAGTTTGTCTGCATTTTTAAGCAAAATCTTTATCATATTTTCCAGTTCTTTGTTCCGTCTGCGAAGCCATCTCACATACCATAATATCCCCACTCCTGCCACCCAGGCAGAAATACAGAATATTCCATCCAGGATCATATAAACAGTTCTCTCTGTTCCCCCGGCAGGGGCTCCACTCAGGAAGCAGTAATACATTGCCACTGATATGCAGGCTGCGGCCACGCCTTCCATTATCTTTCTGATCGTCTTCATTATATCACTTTCCTTCTCAATAGTGTCTTTATAAAGACACTGTTACAAGACCTATTTTAACCCGATAATAAATATGAATCAAGAACAAATCGGACGGTTATTACATATGATAAGCTATAGAAAATTATGGAAGACTATGAAGGAGCGGAAAATCAGCCAGTATGCCCTGTACACTCACTATGGCATAAGCACTTCTTTTCTGGATAAACTCCGTCATAATGAAAATGTGGAAATCCGCAGTCTTGATATCTTATGTTCAATCCTTGACTGCGATTTCGGTGATATTGTAGAACACATTCCGGATAATGCTGAACCTGAGGAAAAATAATTTTTTCGGGTTCAATATCAATATGATGTAGTTGTGTCCTTTTATAGAACTATTTGTTCTTTTTATCTTTCTCATGATGCTAGAGCGTGTCTGAAAAATCATTCCCGCAATCTCCACAGGGGACTTACCTGATTCGGTTAAAACATTATTTATAATGTTATCCTATAAGTCCATTCACAAAAACATAAGATTTTTTCATTTATTTATGATATACTTATTACTGTCTCCTTCGTTCTCAGTAACGCAGACTTATCTATGGCATTCTCTTCAGGCGCATAATATCATCCGCTTCGCAATTTATCAGTTAAATAGTGCGTTCAGGAGACTTGCTGCAGATTTACAAAATATTTTTACCTGAAAGGATCGTAGTATATATGAAATATGATGTAGTGATCATCGGCGCAGGACCTGGCGGTATTTTCTCTGCCTATGAACTGATGAAGCAAAATAACGATTTAAAGATTGCTGTTTTTGAGGCTGGAAATCCTCTCAGCAAAAGACATTGCCCAATTGACGGCGATAAAATAAAAACCTGTATCAAATGTAAAACCTGTGCTATCATGAGCGGATTTGGCGGTGCCGGTGCTTTCTCTGATGGCAAATATAATATTACGAATGATTTCGGCGGAACGCTTTATGAACATATCGGAAAAAAAGAAGCTCTTGACCTGATGCGCTATGTAGATGATATCAATGTCTCCTATGGCGGTCAGGATACAAAAATGTATTCTACTGCAGGAACCAAATTCAAAAAGCTTTGTATGCAGAATAAGCTAAAACTTCTGGATGCTTCCGTCCGTCATCTGGGAACAGACATTAACTATGTAGTTCTTGAGAACTTATATTCAAAATTAAAAGAACATGTTGATTTTTATTTCAATACTCCTGTAGAACGTCTGGAAGTGCTGGATGATGGATACCGCATTGTTACAAAGAATGATACCACTGACTGCAGTAAATGTATCGTATCCGTAGGCAGAAGCGGAAGCAAATGGATGGAACAGATCTGTAGAGAACTTGATATCCCAACCAAATCAAACCGGGTAGACCTGGGTGTACGTGTAGAACTTCCTGCTGTTATCTTCTCACACCTGACAGACGAACTGTATGAGAGTAAGATTGTCTACAGGACAGAGAAATTTGAAGATAATGTGAGAACTTTCTGTATGAATCCTTACGGCATCGTTGTAAACGAAAATACAAACGGCATTGTCACAGCAAACGGCCACAGCTATGAAGATCCGTCCAAACAGACAGAGAATACAAACTTCGCACTGCTGGTAGCCAAACATTTCTCCGAGCCATTTAAAGACAGTAATGGATATGGCGAAAGCATTGCTCGTCTTTCCAATATGCTGGGCGGCGGTGTGATCGTACAGCGTTTCGGCGATCTGGTGCGCGGAAGAAGGAGTACGGTTGCACGTATCGAAGAAGGTATGGTACGACCTACTCTCGCAGCTACTCCCGGTGATCTGAGTCTTGTTCTCCCGAAACGTATCCTTGACGGAATCATTGAAATGATTTATGCTCTGGATAAAATCGCTCCCGGGACAGCTAATGACGACACCCTCCTCTATGGTGTGGAGGTTAAGTTCTATAATATGGAAGTTGATATTGATGAAAATCTGGAAAGCAGATACAAAGGCCTGTATATCATTGGAGACGGAAGCGGTGTAACCCATTCCCTGTCCCATGCTTCTGCAAGCGGTGTATATGTAGCACGCCAGATTGTTGAGAATCTGTAAAAGACCGGATTTCTTCTGATGGATACCTCTAACTACAGCAATCAATAACCTTAAAGTCCCCATCTGTCTCTTACAGTTGAAACAGATAGGGACTTGTTTATTATATTTTCTGGTATGCCATCCATTTATCCATTCCCAGACGTTCAAATGAACCGCAGTACTGAAATCCGCATTTTTCCAGAAGTTTCTGCATGGGGATGTTATCGCTGTATGTATCCATACGGAGATTCAGTGTCTGAGCATAGGCCCAGTCCAGACAGAATGATGCGGCTCCTCTTACTATTCCTGTGGACGCTACCCTGTGAACTACTCCATAGGGTTCTTCATTCAGCCATTTTCCATTAATTTCTTTATAATCTTCATCTTCTTCCGCCGCATAATAGAAAACACAGGCAATCTGCCCTTCTGACATGCACAGATACATTTTATCAATATCATGCTCTATCAGTTCTGCTGAGGGGTAATCTTCACCCCACTGTTCTGCATTGCCATTTTCTCTCATAAATTTGCGGGCTTTATCATAAACTTGCATGATCTGCCCAAGATCCTGCACTGATGCTTTTCTTATTTCCATGAAACCTTCCTTTTCTTTTGGTATTTATATTCTTTTAGTATTTGTATTCGTTTTGATTTTTCGTCTGTTTCTCAAATTTTTTCGTCAAAAGACAAATATTTTCACAATGGTCTGTAAAACTGAACATATCTACCGGCTGTATTTTTCTCACATCATAGCCATGTTTTGTCAAATACTCCAGATCTCTTGCCAGTGTTTCCGGTCCACAGGAGATATATACGATTCTTGATGGATTCAGTTTGATAACGGAGGACATAAACTTTTTATCACTGCCGGTACGTGGTGGATCCATAAACACAACATCTGCATGTTCTCCGTTTTCTGCCATATTTTCCATAAATTCTCCTGCATCTCCCTGATAAAAACGTGTATTGGTTATCTTATTTTCCCTCGCATTGATTTTCGCATCATGGACTGCATCCGGATTTAATTCCACACCAATGATATTCTTTGCCCGCTTTGCAGCTACAAGTCCGATTGTTCCTATTCCGCAGTATGCATCTATCACTGTTTCTTTTCGTCCAAGCCCCGCATATTCAATTGCTGTCTTATACAGAATTTCTGTCTGTACAGGATTTACCTGATAAAAAGACTGCGGAGAAATGCGGAATGTACATCCGCAGAGCATATCCCGGATATATCCTTTTCCATAAATGACGATATCACGCTCACCCAGTACCATACTGGTCTTCTTATCATTGACGTTAAGCACAACTGTTGTAATCTGTGGGTATTTCTTTCTCAGAGCTTTCACAAAATTATTTTTTGAAGGAAAGATCGGGGAACCAATCACAAGAACCACCATGATCTCATCTGTGGAAAACCCTCTTCTCACCAGCACATGGCGTAAAAGTCCATATCCTGTGTCCTCATCATATGTTTTGATTCTAAAAGATTTCAGCATATCCCGAATTGTACGGATGATTTCCTGACTGATCCTATCCTCGATCATGCACTCTTCTATCGGAACAACCTTATGTGTTTTCGCTTCGTAGGTTCCACAGATAATATTACCTTTTTTATCCCTGTCAAATACTGCATGAACTTTATTTCTATAATAAAAGGGATCATCCATTCCAATGATTGGTTTTACATTTGCAAACTTTCCAAGAAGCTTCTTCATCCTTTTCTGCTTGGCGGCAAGCTGTTCTTTATAAGGAACACCCTGATACTGGCAGCTTCCGCATTTCTTTGATACACTACATTTTGTTACTTTTTCTTCCATAAAATATTAACCTGCTTTCTATAATTACACATTTTTTACATTATATCAGCGAAAATGGATTCCCGCAATCAGACAATCTTTATTTATCTGTCAATTTTCTCTCCGAATGTCGAAAAAGCAGGGATTCTGTCGAAATGTTTTTGACTGATTTCTGTTGAAACTTGTAGACGAATGTAGAAAAATATGATATAGTTTGTACATACAAAAGAGAAAATCATCGAATTGCCAAAGAGAAAAAAATTTATATCACCAAGGATAAAAATTCAGAAATACTCCAAAATACAAAAGATAAAATACATGAACTAAATACACCTGATAAATAGTCAAAATACAAAAGTATCGAGGCATTCCTTTCGTACAAAAGAGATTGACCCAAAGTACAAAAGAAACAGCTTACAGCAGATTTTTACACCAGATAAAAAAGACAGTTTCAGTAATGAAGCTGTCTTTTTTTTATACATATTAATTTCATAAGATACTATGTGTCTGACATAGCCAAACAAATATTCGCAACAGCAATTAAAGCAGGTAACTTACCTGCTTCAACTATAACAATCCCCTGAATACAATCCAATCAGTAAAATTACCAATTTTCCTGTATTCAGGGGCATTATATTATTTCTCGTTTGGACACAAAGATTATCTGCTTATAATCAGTTTTTTATTCTTATTTGTAGTTTACGATCTTTCCGAAATCAGCTTTCAGAGAAGCACCACCTACAAGGCCGCCATCGATATCGTTCTGAACGAATAAGTCAGGTGCTGTTGCAGGATTTACAGATCCGCCATACTGGATACGGATTGCTTCTGCTGTTGCTTCATCATAGATTTCAGCGATGCATGCACGAATACCTGCGCATACTTCCTGAGCCTGCTCAGTTGTAGCTGTTTTACCGGTTCCGATAGCCCAGATCGGCTCGTAAGCGATAACAGCTGTCTTTGCCTGATCTGCTGTTACATTCTGGAATGCGATCTTGATCTGCATACGGATCCAGTCAATGTAGATACCCTGTTTTCTCTGTGTTAAAGACTCACCGCAGCAGATGATCGGTGTAATACCATGCTCAAATGCTTTTAATACTTTTTTGTTTACAGTCTCATCTGTCTCTGCAAAGTATTCTCTTCTCTCGGAATGTCCTAATACAACGTATTTTACGCCTGCATCTACTAACATGTTTGGAGCGATCTCTCCTGTGTATGCTCCGCTCTCCTCAAAGTACATGTTCTCAGCACCAATGTTGATGTTTGTACCTTTTGCAGCTTCCATAGCCGGGATGATGTCGATAGCAGGTACGCAGAATACTACGTCTACGTCATCATTTTTTACTAATGGAGTTAACTCCTTTACTAATGCTACTGCCTCGCTTGGAGTCTTGTTCATTTTCCAGTTACCTGCAATAATTTTCTTTCTTGCCATTGTTTTATTCTCCTTTTTTTGTATGTATTGATCCTATAAAAAACAAGGAAGTTCGTTCTTCACTACATTTGAACTTACGAAATATCCTATTTATCGTTCGCTGCTGCTACACCCGGAAGCTCTTTTCCTTCTAAGAACTCTAAGGAAGCTCCACCACCTGTTGAGATATGGGTCATCTTGTCACCAAATCCTAACTGGTTTACTGCTGCTGCGGAATCACCACCACCGATGATGGTTGTTGCATCTGTCTCAGCTAATGCTTTTGCTACTGCAATTGTTCCTGCTGCAAGTGTCGGGTTCTCAAATACACCCATCGGTCCGTTCCATACAACAGTCTTAGCTGTCTTAACAGCATCTGCAAACATCTCTGCGGACTTAGGTCCGATATCGCATCCCTCACGGTCTGCCGGCATAGCTGTGATATCACATACTTCTGTCTCTACAGGT
>ENA-OPRX01001350-OPRX01001350.1-human-gut-metagenome-genome-assembly--contig:-NODE-1350-length-12309-cov-4.065530_pt1 | contig 12309 bp, 11 predicted proteins | sample MGYA00241450_ERZ501892 | MGnify/ENA primary metagenome ERZ501892 (study PRJEB25962, sample SAMEA2042223) | human gut metagenome | biome: human gut; feature: human-associated habitat; material: faeces...
ATTCGCATACGATGTAAGCGTACAGCTTTCTGTATATGTAGGTTTGATTATTACAAACTGTATCCTGATGGGACGTCTGGAAGCGTTTGCTATGATGAACGGTCCTTGGGAATCATTCCTGGATGGTATCGGTAACGGATTGGGTTATGCCAAAATCCTGATTATCGTGGCATTCTTCCGTGAACTGCTGGGTGCAGGTACACTGTTCGGCTTCCAAGTTATCCCGCAGGCTGTTTATGACTTGGGCTACTTGAACAACGGCTTGATGTTGATGCCTCCTATGGCGTTGATTATCTGTGCTTGTATCATTTGGTACCAACGTGCAAAACACAAAGAATTGCAGGAAAGTAATAATTAATCCCCGTTATAAAACGAAAAGAATATGGAATATTTAAGTTTGTTTGTAAAGTCCATCTTTGTGGACAATATGATTTTCGCATACTTTCTTGGAATGTGCTCATATCTTGCTGTTTCCAAAAACGTAAAAACGGCTTTTGGTCTCGGCATAGCTGTGACATTCATGCTTGTAATAACTCTCCCTATCGACTATATGCTTGAGATGCACTTTCTGCGTCCAGGCGCGCTTACTTGGCTAAGCCCAGAATTTGCGACAGTCGACCTTAGCTTCTTAAGCTTGATTCTGTTCATCGCAGTTATAGCCTCCATGACACAATTGGTAGAAATGGCTGTAGAAAAATTCTCCCCATCGCTATATGCATCTCTGGGAATCTTTCTTCCTCTGATTGCCGTAAACTGCGCAATCTTGGGCTGTTCGCTGTTTATGCAACAAAAAGACTTCGGATCTGTCGGCACTGCCACAATCTACGGCTTAGGATCGGGCATCGGATGGCTGTTGGCAATCGTTTGCCTCGCCGCCATACGCGAGCGTCTGTCATACTCCAACGTCCCCGCTCCTCTAAAAGGCATAGGCATCACATTTATAATTACTGGGCTTATGGGCATAGCGTTTATGAGTTTTCTCGGAATTAAACTTTAAATACAATGATACTTTCAGACATAACAATACTTGCAAGCACCATCCTGTTTTTTGCGGTGACAATCATACTTGTGGTTGTGCTGCTTATTGCAAAAAAATATCTTGTCCCATCCGGCAATGTGGAAATCACGATAAACGACAAAACGGATGTTGAAGTGCCAACGGGCGATTCTTTGTTGTCAACTTTGGCAAATCAGAAAATCTACCTCCCTTCAGCATGTGGCGGAAGTGGCAGCTGCGGACAATGCCGTGTACGCATTCCCGAAGGAGGAGGCGAAGCTCTGCCTACTGAGAAAGTGCATTTTTCCCGCAAGGAATTGATGGACAATTGGCATCTTGGTTGTCAAGTGAAGGTCAAAAACGATATGAAACTCATTGTCCCCGAATCTGTACTCGGTGTCAAGGAATGGGAATGTGAGGTAATATCCAACAAGAATGTCGCCACATTTATCAAAGAATTCATCGTCGCCTTGCCAAAAGGCGAGCATATGGATTTCTTGCCCGGCTCTTACGCACAAATCAAGATTCCTAAGTATTCGATGGACTACGACAAAGACATCGACAAGAGCCTCATCGGTGATGAATATCTGCCGGCATGGCAAAAATTCGGATTATTTGGACTTAAGTGCAGGAATGATGAAGAAACAGTCAGAGCTTATTCCATGGCCAACTATCCTGCTGAAGGCGACCGCATCATGCTCACCGTCCGCATTGCCACTCCTCCGTTTAAACCGAAGCCACAAGTGGGTTTCCAAGATGTTATGCCTGGCATTGCATCATCCTACATTTTCACGCTTAAACTTGGCGACAAAGTGCTTATGAGCGGTCCTTATGGCGATTTCCATCCTCATTTCAACTCGAAGAAGGAAATGATTTGGGTTGGTGGTGGAGCCGGCATGGCTCCTCTCCGCGCTCAAATAATGCACATGACACGCACTCTCAACACCCGCGACCGAAAGATGTCATTCTTCTATGGCGCACGTGCGCTTAACGAAGTGTTCTACCTGCATGATTTTCTTGAGCTTGAGAAGGAATTCCCGAATTTCAGTTTCCATTTGGCTCTTGACCGTCCGGACCCTGCGGCTGATGCTGCCGGAGTTAAATACACTGCGGGATTTGTACACCAAGTGATGTATGAGACATACTTGAAAAACCACGATGCTCCAGAAGACATAGAATACTACATGTGTGGTCCTGGCCCGATGTCAAAAGCTGTTGTCGCTATGCTGGATAGCCTCGGCGTAGAAGAATCTTCTATCATGTACGATAACTTCGGCGGATAATCTGATAGTGATTTGAATAAATAGGAGAGACCGGCTCGTAAAGAGAGTCCGGTCTCTTTTTTTATATGTCCGGTACATTTCTCATTATCGGGGCATTGGCTTTTCTTCAGCAGGAAATATTCAGGTAAACTTATGCGGGAATAAGAATTAGACCTGCAAAAACTTGTATATTTAAAAAGAAAGCTATACCTTTGCACCGCAATTAAGGATGGTTCCGTAGCTCAGCTGGATAGAGCAACGCCCTTCTAAGGCGTGGGTCCTGCGTTCGAATCGCAGCGGAATCACTTAAAGCTTTACAATCACAAGGATGGTTCGGTAGCTCAGCTGGATAGAGCAACAGCCTTCTAAGCTGTGGGTCCCGAGTTCGAATCTCGGCCGAATCACTTAAGAAAGAAGTTGGATACTCTGTCAGTAGTTGTAGTCAACTTCTTTTTTTATTTAATGCGAACAGTTATATCTTAAAATGTAATAATTATGAGAAATATTGTCTTTGTCGGCTTTATGAGCATTTTGTATGCGTGTAGCCCTTCTTCTCATTCTACGGAATATTCTGTATCAGGTGTGGTTAGTGATTCGGCAGCTAATGGTAAGAAGATTTATATTCTGCGTTACGATGACAATCAGTATATAGACAGCACTGTCATTGAAAAGAATCAGTTTACTTTCAAAGGTCAGGTAGATACTGCATCCTATTGCCGCATTGATGTTGACAGAGGTGTGTATGCTAATTTTATTCTGGAAAATGGGGATATTCGGGTGGATCTGCAAAAACATAACCAGCCATCAGGGACATTGTTGAATGAGAAAGTGGCTCAACTGGCACTGGCAGAGGACAGTATCAGTGAACTGATTAACCGCCGGGGGCAAGAGATCAGAGAACAATGTGGAGATGATGAACGAGCTTTTGACAGTCAGATGAAAGAATTCATAAGACAGCAGCGTGAATCAGTAGCAAATAAATGTGCTGATTTATACGAAGGCCATTGGGATGATGCTTTTGGATATGCTCTTCTGTATTCCGAATTTTTTGATTCTACCCCTCTTGCACAACAGAAAGCTCTGATTGCGAAGTTCGGTAACTGGTTGAAATCTACCCGAACCGTACAAGAAATAAGCAAAAAAATTGAAGCTCAGGAAAAGACCGCTGAAGGTATGCCGTACACAGATATTACGGGTACTGATGCTGATGGAAAACCTATTGCTCTCTCTGATTTCATTGGAAAAGAAAATTACGTTCTGATGGACATGTGGGCAAGCTGGTGCGGTCCCTGCAAAGGAGAAATTCCCAACCTGGCCAGACTGCATAATCAGTATAAGGATAAAGGATTGACCGTGATAGGTCTATTTGTCTGGGACAAACAGGAGAACCTGAAGAAAGCAATGGAGTCAGAAGGAATAACCTGGCCGCAAATTGTTGACGAGGAGAGCAAATCCACTCAGGTGTACGGAGTAGATGGTATCCCTCACATTATTTTGTTTTCGCCCGATGGTACTATCCTGAAGCGTAATTTGCGTGGAGACGCAATGATTAAAACAGTAGAAGAGATCATGAACCGTAAATAATCAAGGAGGAACAGCCGGAAGGCTATAATTGATGCTCCAAAAACGTTTCGGCATTTTAATCGAAAGGCCGAAACGTTTTTTTTATTTGTCGAAACGTTTTAAAAAAAGCCCGCGGCCTGATTGGAAATTTCTTACCTGGTACTCAGTTGTACGAAGAAGATGTGTGCAGGTGCAGGGAGTTGTACTCTGCAGGCGTATTTCCAGTTAATTGTTTGAACATTCTGCAGAAGAGCTGGCAGTCTGCATATCCCAGTAAATGTGCAACGGTTGCTGCACTATATTCCGGCTGGCATAACAGACTTCTGGCTATGTCCAGCCGTTTCTGGCTGAGATAATCTTTCCAGTCTTTGCCTGTTTCCGACTTGATCAGGTCGCAGAGGTAAGCAGGAGAGTGGTCAAGTTTGCCGGATATTTGTGCAACGGTAGGGGTATTTCTTCCTTTTGACAGGCCGGAACGGATGCTGGCATCAATGAGTTTTTCTGTTTCTTGCAGAAGAATCTGGTTCTGGTATTCACGTGTAATGAACTGACGTTCATAATACCTGCCGACATAATCGAAAAACAGTTGCAGATGATGCGACAGGATTGTTTCTGTGCAGTTGTCAACGGGGTGGCGCAGTTCGTGATCCATCAGGTTGAACAGGGTACGGATCTGGTCTGACTCCCGCAGGGAAAGATGCAGTGCTTCGTTTGTATGATAATCAAAAAAGCTGGGATGCTGCCGTTTCAGTCCGGACGCAGCACGGCACATCAGCTCAGGATGAATGGCTGCCAGATATCCTGAGCCATACAGACTGAGGCTGGATGCAGGGGAAAAGCAGCCGTTGGGAGGTAGAAAGATAAGAGTAGCCTCGGAGTAGTCGCATGTATGATTGCAGGTGTTGGTATTCTGGGTAAAAACAGTCAGATAACATCCTAAAGAGATCTGTTCCGTACTGATTTTTGTTTCGTCCAGTCTGGCAAGTCCCATCATCGGATGGAGAGGTTTCCGTCCGAACAGAGCCATGCAGGCATATACAGGGTTTTCATTTGTTGTATTGGCTTTCATGATTGAGACGGATTACAGTCCAGATGTATTTTGGGCGCGATATTCATTCGGAGTACATCCGACTCTTTTTTTGAACAGCCGGCAGAAATGCTGGGGATACTGAAAGCCCAGGGAATAGGCAATCATACTGATGCTTGCCGGAGTGTAAGTAAGCCGTTCTTTGGCCAGTTCGATAACTTTTTCCTGAATATATTCCTGTGGAGTCTTTCCGGTCTCCTTCTTGAGCATATCTCCGAAGTAGTTGGGAGACAGGCAGAGCTCGTTTGCAAAATATTTCACGCTGGGCAGACCGAACTCTTCAGACAGGCATTCGTCGAAGTATCTGTCCAGTAATTTCTCGAAGCGGGTCAGAATATCACTGTTGACTTTGCTGCGTGTGGTGAACTGCCGTTCATAAAAACGCATGCAGTAGTTAAGCAGGAGTTCAATGTAATTGACAAGCAGCGTCTTGCTGTGCCGGTCGATGCCATGTTCCAGTTCTTTGTTGATGATCTGAAGAGTATGGATGAGGATATCCCTTTCTTCTTCTGAGAGATGAAGGGCTTCGTTGGCTTCATAGGAGAAGAATGAATAGTTGCGGATGTTTTTTCCCAGTGAAGTGCCGCGCAACAGATCCGGATGGAAAAGAATTCCCAGCACATTCATTTGTGGCCGGTCGGTGGTAGGAGTCGTTTCTGCAGTCTGTCCCGGTGCGAAGCAGACCACGGTACCTTCCTGATAATCGTATGTCTGACGTCCGTATTTGATGTTGCAGGCTTTCTCCATTTTCAGAAAAAGGGCATAAATTCCATAGTTGAACCGTTTAAGCCCGATCAGTCTGGTAGCCTGGTTCATGTCAATGACGCTTACGAGAGGATGCAAGGTCTCTAATCCAAATTGTTTGTTGTAAACGTCAACGCTGTCTATGTTGATGATTTCATTCATTGTCTTATTGTAAAAGTGAGGCACTTATATTACTCTTGCAAAGGTACGGGATTCTCAGTGATCTTTATTACCTTTATTACAGATTCTGTGGCACAAATTACGTATCGTAAGTGGGAAAATGGTTTGTTTCTCGTTCCAGGATTCTTTTCGAAGCTCTTCAGATCGTTAAATTATTCTGATTTTTGTTTCAAAATTTCAATAGAATCGCTATCTTTGTCACATAACCTTGATAAAAAACAGACTTATGAACCAGAATAATAATCATTTGGTCATTATGGCAGGCGGTGTGGGAAGCCGCTTCTGGCCAATGAGCACAAGCCAACTTCCGAAACAGTTTATTGATGTACTGGGATGTGGACGTACACTGATCCAGCTGACGATGGATCGCTTTAAGGGAATCTGCCTGCCCGACAATATATGGATTGTCACTTCAGCAGCTTATGCCGATATTGTGAAGGAACAACTTCCCGAGGTAGCAGAGGACCATATCCTGCTGGAACCCTGCCGCCGGAACACAGCTCCCTGTATTGCTTATGTAAGCTGGAAGATTAAGGCGAAGAATCCGAAAGCCAATATCGTTGTAACTCCCAGTGACCATATTGTGATGGATGTGCGTGAGTTTGCCCGTGTCATTACTTCGGCCATGCGTTTTACCGCTGACTCGGATGCAATTGTCACTTTAGGTATGAAGGCAACGCGTCCGGAAACCGGTTATGGCTATATCGAGGCAGACCTGACTATACCTTGTCCTTCGAATAAAGAGATATATCGTGTAGATGCGTTTAAGGAAAAACCTGACCTGGCTACTGCTGAACGCTATTTACGTCGCAATAACTTTTTCTGGAATGCCGGTATCTTCGTATGGAATGTAAATACCATAGTGAATGCCCTGCGTGTATATCAGCCTGCTATGGCCAATATTTTTGAACAGCTCTTACCTTATTATTATACAGATAAGGAGCAGGAGATGATTGACCGTAACTTCCCTCTGTGCGAAAATATATCAGTAGACTATGCCATTATGGAGAAGGCTGATGAGATTTATATTTTCCCTTCATCTTTCGGATGGAGCGATTTGGGAACATGGGGATCATTGCATGAAAACTCTAAGAAAGATGCGCAGAATAATGTCTGCATCGGTGAAAATATCAAACTGTATGAGACAAGAAACTGCGTCGTACATGCCACACAGGAACGGAAGGTCGTAGTTCAGGGACTGGACGGATATATTGTTGCAGAGAAAAACAATACTCTGCTGATCTGCCGGCTGAGCGAAGAACAGCGTATCAAGGAATTTGCCGGTGACTGATTGACCGGCTTTTGCTGAAGAAAAGAAAAATCTTCTGGATTATTTGTTTTATGGGGAAAGGATTGGCTGCATGCTTTATATTGGCATGCATATGTTTATGGGGGCTATGTAGCTGCTCTGCAGAAAAGAATGGTACGTTCAATGAGTATGCTGATTTTAAGGATAAAGCAGAGTTGAAGGCAGACAGGATAGAAGTGCCGCCGGTCTTGTTGTATCCGCGTTCAGTGTATTTGTTGAATGATAAACTTGTTGTTCTGAATGAAAAAACTGACACTGTATTCTCTGTATATAATTTGCCGGAGTGTAGTTATTGGGGCCAGTTCGGACAGAAAGGACAGGGACCTGAAGATTTCAATCTGCCTTTGATTTATGCTGTCCGTACGGAGAATGATAGTTTTAGTCTTTTCGACTCTGACTGTCTGAAAACAATTGTCTTTGAAGATAACAGGTTCAGTGTATTCTCCAGTAAGTTCCCGGTTGAGAATTTTGTAATAAACAATTTGGTATATTTGAAGGACGGGTCTTATGTCTGTAGTGCCGGATTTGAATCAGAGCATGAACTAAGGTATATTTTTAAAGATGGCACATACAAGGAATCGGGTGCTTACCCTGAAAAGTCAGAAGGCCGGTTTGAAAATGTGCTGTCACGCAATCAGGCTTATTCAAATATAATTGTGGCTAAACCCGATGGAAGCCGTCTGGCACTGGTATATCAGTTTATTCGCAGAAACAGAATATACGATGACAGTGGTAATTTGTTATCTGACAATGTGATGACTCTTGAACCGGGTTCAAGTGAACCGGCTTTAAATGATGATGAGAGATGTATTTATGCCATTGCAGTTTATGCAACGGACAGATATTTTTATACACTTAATCTGGATATGACTGCTCAGGAACTTGGAACAGCGAATAAATTTCCCAATATTCAGGTTTTTGATTGGAATGGAACACCGGTAAAACAATTATATTTGGATTGTTACATCAGTTCGTTTGTCGTAGATGAAACCAATCAGATCATATATGGAGTTTTTGCAGAGGACGACAGTCATATCTATAAATTTCGTTTGCCATGAAATACTTTTTGAGGATCATACTGTTATGTTGCCTGTTTATTCATCCGGCAGATATTTTTGCTGATCAATGGTTGAAAGGTGACACATATACAATGAAGATATTTGACGGGTGGGTTCCTAGTACAACCGAAAAAATAGAAGGAAAGATTGGCCGTAGAAAAATCGGCCGTTATAATGTTACATACACCAGCCGTATAAATATAAAGGAGTCCTGTTCTGTTGAAGTCCTGGAATATTTGAACTGTAAAAACGGAATAAGTGTACTTCAAAGAGATAGCTTAATATATAAGGAGAGTAAAAAGTATCGTACTATAGTGTGGAAAAAAGATAATTTCTCGTTGCGTAATGTAGAACTGCACAGCATTCCGGAACGGCATCCCGAAACAGGGGAACTGGAATCTCTGAAACAAAAGAAATGGTATATTCAGGGGAACAAGAGTTTGTATGTAGTGATATTTTCTGCAAACGATGACAAATCTTATGGCAAATGGGTATCCAAGGTTGAATCTCTGACGAAAACACTTTCGGCTCATTTCTGACAATAGCATGATTGACCGGCAAGCAAACTTGGGGTATACCGATAAGTATTGATGCGGGTTGGTCTGTCTTTCATAAAAAAGTCCATTTATATACTTTTTTCATACATACTTCTGTTTATATAAATGCACTACTTTTGCAACGACATAACAGCGTCGTTTGACAGTGTTTTTTATCTTAAATGAAGTAAGGAATGTGTAATAAATTAAGTTATTTCTTTTTATTGTCAGTACTGCTCGTTTCCTGTAAGAATGAGTATAAACCCGATATCAGTACTGTGAGAACTTCAAAAGGTACTGAAGCTTTTCAGCCGGATTCTGCTTCTATTGCCAGTCATTATAAAATACCGGACTGGTTTTCGGATAGTAAGTTCGGTATTTTTATCCATTGGGGACCTGCATCAGTGCCTGCCTATGACGGATGGTATGCCCGTAATATGTATGATGTCAATAGCCATGTATATAAACATCATGTTGAGACGTATGGCTCGGTTACGGAATTTGGCTTCAAAGATTTTATCCCGATGTTTAAGGCTGAAAAATTTGATCCGCAAGCATGGGCGCGTTTATTTAAGAAAGCGGGAGCACGTTATGTGGTTCCTGTTGCAGAGCATCATGATGGATTTGCGCTTTATAACAGCACGTTTAACCCCTGGAATTCAGTTAAGATGGGCCCTAAAAGAGATATTGTGAAGGAACTGCGTGCTGCCATCCTGGCTGAAGGATTGCATTTCGGACTTTCATCTCATCGGGCAGAGAATTGTTGGTTCTTTAGTGAAGGGATGAAGATTCCTTCAGATGTTCAGGATACTACTATCACTTTATATGGAGAGCGGATTCAGGAGCCGGATGGGCCGACCCTTTCCCGGGAGGTTGTTCATCAAGATGGTTCTAACGAACATTCTCGCCGTGACTGGCTTACTCATATGTATGAAATCATAGATCAGTATCAGCCGGAATTACTTTATTTTGATTGGACTGTTGGTAAAGAGCCATTTCAGGAAACCTTCTATAAATTTATGGCTTATTATTACAACAATGCCATTGACTGGAATAAAGGTGTAGTTGTAAATACGAAATTTGGTTATGGCGACAATATACAGGTCTTTGATATCGAGAGAGGAAAGAGTGACCAGATAAGACCGTATCCCTGGCAGACAGATACTTCCATTGGAAAGGTTTTCTGGTTCCATCATAAGGATGAAAGTGATTTGAAGTCAGTCAACCATTTGATAGATGATCTGGTTGATATTGTCAGCAAGAATGGAAATCTGTTGCTGAACGTAGGTCCTCGTGCAGATGGAACAATTCCGGAAAGTCAGCAGAAAGTGTTGCGTGAAATCGGTCACTGGTTGCAGGTCAATGGTGAAGCGATTTATGAAACGCGTCCCTGGATAAAATCGGGAGAGGGGCCGAATAAAGGTACGGCAGGCTATATGACCGACAGCGAGCAGTCTGTCTATACATCAAAAGACATTCGGTTTACAACACGGAAAGATACCTTGTATGCAACCGTTCTGTCATGGACAGACGGCTTTGTAACGATAGAGTCTTTAAGTGAAGACGTAAAACCCGTTCACTCTGTTTCTATGCTGGGTTGTGATGAGCAACTTGACTGGATTCAGAATAAAAGTGGACTGACGGTGAAGTTCCCTGAAGAAAAACCAACGGATTATGCTCATGTATTAAAAATTCAGTGAGAGTAAATTGAAAAATAGGGTTGTTTTAAAATGAATCTCCTGCTTTTAGCCATGTAATCAAGAAAGACAATGGCTGAGGCAGGAGATTTTTATAAAGTAGGTCTGTCCAGTTTTTCTGTTGGGAGACTGTCTTGTTGGGGCTTTTGTTTATCCCTTGAGTGCTGCCAGTGCAGCCTCGTAGTTGGGTTCTTGTGTTATTTCGGGTACCAGTTCCGTATAGATGACTTTTCCTTCCGGATTGATAATGACGATGGCACGGGCCAGCAGACCGCACAAGGGGCCGTCAGTCATCAGTACGCCATATTCTTCACCAAAACGGGAACTGTGGCGGAAGTCTGACAGAGCCGTTACGTTGCTGATCCCTTCTGTGGTGCAGAACCGTCCCTGTGCGAAAGGAAGGTCTTTGGATATGGCCAGAACAAGTGTGTCAGGCATTTGAGAAGCCATCTGGTTGAATTTCCGTACGGAAGTGGCACACACTCCGGTGTCCAGACTCGGGAAGATATTCAGCAAGACAAACTTTCCTCTGGCATCATCCAGTGAAAAATTGCTCAAATCGTTTTTAACCAGTGTAAATGCGGGAGCCTGTGCTCCGGTCTTTATGAACTCTCCTGCAAGTGATACAGGATTTCCTTTGAATGCTGTTTTTGTCATAGTTGTATAATGTTTAAATCTATGTATATGTAACAAGTGAAGACTAAAAATGTTCATCTTCTTGTTTTTTTGAAGGTTATATAATGTGAAACTGATTTTTTTTATTTACTTTGCGCCCGTAAGAAAAATGACAGATAGATTATTACAACCTATGGAACGTAAATTGAAAGATTATGCTGTCCTCGCCCTGAAGGGAATGGGTATGGGAGCTGCCGATGTCGTTCCCGGAGTATCGGGGGGAACCATTGCGTTTATTGTCGGCATTTACGATGAACTGATTGATTCAATAAAAAGTATTAACGGGAAAAGCCTGAAACTTTTGTTTACCGGCAAATGGGTCGCTTTCTGGAAAGCAATCAATGCCAGCTTCCTTTTCTCCATTCTTCTGGGAATAGGTATCAGTGTCTTTTCGCTGGCCAAGCTGATCACCTGGCTGCTGACGGATCATCCCATCCTGGTGTGGTCTTTCTTTTTCGGTCTGGTTCTGGCTTCCACCTGGTTTGTATCGAAAGACATCAAGGAATGGAACTGGAAGACGATTCTCGGTTTTGTTCTGGGAGCAGCCCTGGCTTATTATATCACAGTTGCTACGCCGGCAGAAACACCTTCCAACCTGCTGTTTATATTTTTGTGTGGAGCCATTGCCATTTGTGCCATGATTCTTCCGGGAATATCGGGCAGCTTTATTCTGGTGTTGCTGGGTAAGTATTTTTTTATTATGGATGCAGTCAAGACATTGGATCTGGTAATTATTGTCGTATTTGCTTGCGGAGCCTTTCTTGGAATCACGATGTTTTCACGGGTTCTTTCGTATGCCCTGAAGCATTTCCGCAACATCACTCTGGCTGTGCTGAGCGGTTTCATGCTGGGATCGTTGAATAAGGTATGGCCCTGGAAAGAAACGCTGGAAACCTATGTGGACAGTCATGGAGTGGTAAAACCGCTTGTAGAGGCGAATGTCATGCCGGGTGAATATGTGTGGGAGGCCATTGTGCTGATGTTGGTCGGATTCTTCCTGGTATATTTCCTGGAGAAACTTTCTTCTGCAAAGACCGCAAAAGCCTGATCATTTATTCTATAAAATAAGAAACCGCCGCAGAGTAACGGATGTCCGTGATGAGGACAAAGTTCGTTTGCTCTGCGGCGGTTTTTGTCTGGGCTTTATTTAGGAATATTCAGTAAATATAACAAAATTAGCCAACTAATTCATACACAATGT
>ENA-OPRX01001359-OPRX01001359.1-human-gut-metagenome-genome-assembly--contig:-NODE-1359-length-12264-cov-57.221476_pt1 | contig 12264 bp, 8 predicted proteins | sample MGYA00241450_ERZ501892 | MGnify/ENA primary metagenome ERZ501892 (study PRJEB25962, sample SAMEA2042223) | human gut metagenome | biome: human gut; feature: human-associated habitat; material: faeces...
CCCAGGGCGATGCCCTGGGCTAGGAGCTTTTGGGCCTTCAGCCCGTTCTTGAACCCCATGCGAAAGTTCAGTTACTGATAGGTGAATTCAAACTTCTTGGCCTTTCCTTGGTTGGCATTGTCCATCTTCACGTAATAGCTGCCGCTTGTTCCGACATTCGCCTGACGGACATTCTTCAGCTTCACGGTGTATGTCGTTCCGGCTTTATCAGCCTTGAATACATACCAGCTGTTCCAAGTCTTTTGAATCTCATTTGTAGAACTGTACTCTATGTCACAGCCCTCTGGAACTACATCGCCCGATGCAAACTTCACGGTTACTGGCAACAACTCCTTCGGATAGTTGGCGGGAACGGTAAACTTATACTCTGCCTCGGCATTTGCATTTGTTCCGATGTTGGCAGGATCATTTACCTGATACTGCACCTCGTTGATGCTGTAGAGATGGATGTTGATGCTCAATCCATGCTTTTTGGTATCGTAGAGGTGTATGGTTCCTTCTCGCCAGTTGTCATCAACGATTCCCAGCTTGTATGTGATGGTACCAGTACCCGTTTGGTTTTTACTATCGTATTTATAGCTTGCAACCACAGGCTGGGCATCTTCTGCGTATGCCAGGTTTTCAGTCCATATTGCCTTGAATGCTGACGCCTTGCTGGCAGCGTCATGACCTTTGTAGGTGAACTTGATAGTCTGTTGCATTCCTTCGCCCGAATGTACAAACTGATAGTTTCCATCTTCAATTTTCAGCTCTTCATTGCCATTAGTAACACCAGGTACGATTTGCTGTATGGTAATCCAAGGGTTGTTGACAGGAGCACTTTTCAATGCCTCCTGAAGGTTGTCATATCCCCAGTAATCATCCAGCTTGTCTATGATGATTTTATATTCATAGTTTCGCTTGATATGGTATGGCTTGTTGCTTGCATCCTGCAAGTATATCAGATAATACTTTCCGTTGTGCGACATCAGAACTTTTGACGGTTCTGATGGCAGGTTGGTATCTTCGTATACGCCTGTAGGGTTATACATCTGGGTGGCATCACCTGCCAATCTGCTTCCGTCCAGGGGTGGAGTTACATAATCTACGTTCCATACCCATTCTGAGTTGCCTGTTGTTGGTGTAAATGCCAGATTGTTTCTGTCGAATGGTGCCAGGGTTCCGTATGCTACTCCGTTTATCACTGTCAGCTTGAAGTCATTCTCCAGCGTCCTGTCTTCCTTCTTGGCATTTTCAATGGCATCTTTGCTCCATTCGGCAGAAATCTTCGCTCTGTCTCTGATGAGGTGTATGATGTAATCATCCTTCAGATTGTCTTTTCTCAGATATTTTTTCAGTTCTTCCGGATCTTTTTTGTTGATGTATCCCCAATAGCGGGTCTGCACATGCTGTGATTCTGTATGGTGAGTCTGAAAGGTGGTCATCAGGAGGTTCTCATGCATGCCTGCCCATTTCCACTGATCTCTTTCATTGATGGTCTGGTAAACATCGTCGGTATTGGCTACCAGATGGATGTGGGAGGTGTTGTTTGGAATCATTGCAGAAAACTCTTTAGGGGTGGTACTGCCGTCGAGGTTGATGTCTCCGCCGCATATTCCTGTTCCAGGCTCGTGATCTAATTTGTTGCCTTTGTTGTTTCCATACTCGTCAACTTCGTAATAGTCTCCCTTGACACTTCTTTTGTATCCGAGAACTGGAGTAAAATCCTGTATTTTACCTAAGCCCACAAACTGTCCCTTGTTGTCGAAGCAGAACAGCTTCATGGCTTCTTTGTTTCGGATACCTTCGTTGAGGAACACGGTGCTTCGGGTAGCGTTCTCTTCGAAACTGGGAATGGCTATTCTGAAACTGGCTTTATAGTAACCTTCTTCTGTTTCACTGGTCGTAGAAGGGTCGTTGTCAACCATAGAATCGGAACAGGCTGTCAACATGGTTGTTAACAGCACTGCTATGATTCCGATATATAATTTTATTTCTTTCATGTTACTAACCTTCTTTATTGTTGATTCTCAATATCTTCAATTTCATCCAGAGTCAAATCGTGGACACAGCGCACGTAGGTGCCATCTTGCTGCTTGTAGTTATTATAATCAGACTTATTACCGTCTAACGTCCAATAGTACGCACCCTTCAGTACTTGTTGTCCCACCGCCTTGTCATCTTTAGCCAACTCGTATATTCTCTTCACTTCTTCTCTGGTAGGAAGTCGCCAACCATTAAGTTGAAGCGTCTTGTTGTTCTGGGTTGTTGCACTTTCGCTATACTTACTGCAGTAGTCTATAGCATCTTGATAACGGGCTACCTTATTGCTGTTACTCTTTGTGGTTGAAGCAATGATAAACGCTGGTGAAACCGTGTTGTCTGTGGATTTATGATTTTCATTAACCACCGGCTTGGCTACGACATAGTCATTTGCCTTCTTGTTGTTGGCAAATTGTACGGTATAAAGACGATTGTCATATTGCCATTCAGCATCAGTGGTTCCGCTGCTTTTTAAATTCATCGAATAGATGGCAGGATACTTTCTGAAAAAGACTTCCTGTTCCTTATCTGACTCAGGGACACAAACCTTAAACGAGCCATATACGATAGTGTTGTTTATAGGTCGTCCTGCATGAAGGTCTATACAGCCTCTCTTTTTGTCAGTATAGCTACCGTCAGATCCTACCAGGATTTGTCCGCAGTCATATCCGTTTGCTTTACCATATCTGTCGTAATAGTATGCTTTGGCATCCTTGATTTCGCAAGTCTTTGAAGCAAACCATTGGATGGTTTTATCTGCCTGGTTGTCATCCTCTACTCCCTTTATATCCAGCGTGGTAGGATATACCACCAGATAGCTTGCCTTATCAGCATCTACTTCAGTATCTTCTCCCGTAGTCCATTTGGTGATAGCCCATTTCAGATAGCCCAATTCTTTATCGTAATCAATGTTTATACTATCCTTGAGACGCTTGATGTCTGCATTTACCGTATAGATGTAGTTGCGTTCCAGCTTCTTTTCTCCCTTTGGGTCACGAACGGGGATGGTCAGCTCTTTTTCCCTTTTTTCATTCTTGCCATCCGTGCTTTCGAAAACGACCTTTACGGCAATTTTCGGAGCATTCTCCTGGTTGGTCCAGGTGGTGGAATAACTGTATGTAGTTACAGAACACTTGTTGGCTTCTATTTTATCTTTATCCACCGTGTTATCTTCGTTGTTGCTGACGATGTTTGGCTTAGCCGTCTGGCCTGCAAATACAGAAGTATTGGTGTTGTAGTTGAGAAACTTCCAGTTTACGCTTGTCATGTTGTAGCCGTTTACTGATGAAGAGAGATTCAGCTTAATCTTGGCAGCCGCTCTCACCAATTCTACAGGAATATCCTGTATAGGGTCTTTGCTGATGCTATACTGCCCCTTGGCACTCATCAGAAACTTCTTGTCTTTTGCCTGAGGATAGGGTTGCCAGATGTCGTTGTCCTGCTGGGTGGCTGTCTGCAACTCTTCAAGAGTCTTCTTGCTGAGATCGGCTTGGGCATTGGCTACAGCATAGTAGTTGTAGGAATGATCTTCCTGTAGGTTGAGATCCACCTTCCAGTTGTCTTTGCCCAATACTTCTGCCTGTTTTTCTGCAGGACTTGAACTCTGGTGATTGACACAGCACTTGCCGGATTCCGGCTCGAACATCTTGAAGTCAAGCTTTGACAAGGTCTTCTCATGAAGCGCGTCCTCATCATTTGCTCTTGACTTCTGCAGGTCGTTGACCATAGGAATCATGTTCAGCTGTTGTGCTGACGAGTTGTTTCCCAGCTCGTCTTCAGCCGAACATCCAGCTATGAGCAAACCTGCCGTCAGGGTCAAGATGCCTTTCGTGAATCTTATGTCTAGATATAACTTCTTCATGATGAATATTGTTTTCTTATGTCTTTATAATACTTGTTCGAAGTGAATGTCTTTGCCCGCATCCTCTCCGGTGGTACATCCCTTCAGTTTGAAATCAGGATTGAGAACAAACCTTTCGTTTGGATTCTTGGTCAGGAACACATGTGCTCTTACGTTGTGTGGCTGAGCCATATCCAGTCGGTTCTTGGGCACAACATAGAAGTAGAGGGTTTTCTTTGCACCTTCCTTGTTGATGATGTAGCTTTCTATCTTGTAGCTGTCGGTCAAACTTCCATCCTCATTACACTCTACGAATCCGAAAAGTGGGTTGTCTGTTTGGAGAATCCATGGTGCTCCTTTGGTGTCGATGTCCTTCAGTGTAATCTTCGGACCGCGTTGTGGCTGACCATAATATACCTTGTAGCCCCAATCAGTCTTGTCGGCATCAGGAAATATCACTTCTGTTGATTTATCGATGTAATCATACGTTCCGCCATCTTGCCATTCTTTAATGGTTGGAGTAACGGTGAGCATGCCCATCTGTCCGTTGAGGAAGTAACCGTAAACTACCAGCTCGCGGTTGCGGTTGGCTTTACCGTCTGTTGGGATACTGAAGTCAACGCTTTTTTCTTCCGTGCCTAAAGAATAATGAATCTTTCCTTTGATTGCCTTGGTGGTTTCACGGAGATAGCACAGGTTGTGGGAAGCAATTCCTGCTGTCTTAAAGGCATCCAGATAATCCTGTGCAGTTTGAGTTTCGTTCTTCTTGAACTTCTCTGGATCTTCTACTTCCTTGATGTTATCAGTCTCAACACCATTCAGTTTCAAAACAGTTGATACATAGCCGTTACTGTTTACATTGTATTTGTTGCTGGTAACAACCTGGTTGTCATCATTTTCTTTGTATTCAGTCTCATCAGGGAAGATGTAGCTGGCGGTAGGAATGGTGTTTCCTTCCACCTCGATACTGGTAACCTTTACATTTTCTGTGCCCGTTTTGCGGGCAAAGTAGAAGTGGAGCTTGGAAACGGCGCGAACCAGAGGAATCTTGATGCCTTTGGTCTCTGCCTCTGCTTCGGTTGTTCCAACATGTTTCTCTACAGAAATGTTGGTGATGGCACGAGAGATAGGGAGACCTGTTTCAGGAACTTTTGTGTTCTGTGGATTACCATTATCTTGAATGCCAAAAGTAGAGTCAAAGCTGATATTCTGCAACTCCTTGCGGGTGATGCTGCTGAAATCCTTACCGCTCAACTTGCTTTCTATATTGGTACTTTCTGAATTAGCCAGGATATAGAGGTCGATATTTTCTACCTCTTTTCCTGCTATCTTTCTTAAGAAACGTAGCTGCAAATTGTAGCTGCCATTAATATCTTTCAATGCTTCTTCCTTATATGCGATAGGATTGGCATCTTCGTTTGTACCAGATTGAAACACCCATACCTTGATGCTGTGAAAGTCGCTCTCTGAGTTTGGGTCAGCTTTACTTTCATTATTTGCGAGTGCATCTTCCGTATGGCTTTCTCCGGCTCTGGTACTGTTTCCGGTGCCGGTGGAGAAACTGAGGCTCAGATAGGCATTGTCGCTTTGAGCTGTTTCTGTATTTTCGTTCTCTGAACAGGATGCCATTGCGCCTACCATGAGCAAAGCAGCGAGTGCCATACACACTGGGCGTGTCATCTTGGTCAGAGTAGATTGATAGCGTTTCATGTTTTCTTTCTTTTACTTATACTTCTTTCTTTTCTTATTTTCCCAGGTCGGCATTCTGAAGATTCAGAACCCAGTTGTTTACCTTGATTCTTGCATCCATGCTGTAGGTAGAACTTGGAGCTGGCACGTAGAATACCAGAGTGTAATGGTCCTGGCGGTCCAGATACTGCTGGTCGCTCCAGTCTTTGCCGTAGCGGTCGCTGGCACAGAGTGAGAGGAACCAAGGCAGGGAGTGGTTGAAGATGACTTTGTTGATGCGCTTGTCTGTGATGACGATGCGCTTGTCATCATATTGGCTGGATCCGTCGGCAGCGCGACTCTTGTTGTCATCTTTGGTTTCGAACATACGTGATGATGACAGGTCGTAAACCAGCGCCTTTTCTACGTCTTCGCCTTCTACCTCGGTCTTGCCGCTGTGGTTTTCTACCAGTTTCTTCTCATAAGGAAGATAGGTGATTGCCTTTGGCTTTACCTTGTCGCCCTTATAGTCGAGTAGGGCAGCGGAACCTTTGATTTCTACATCGAAGTTTTCGGCTGTGAATCCTTCCTGGTCGGGTTCGAATGGAAGCATCACCACGCGGTATGTTTTGGTACACTTCATCAGACTCAATTTTCCCTGCACATCGTTTTCTCCATCAAAGTTGAGGGAGTCCTGTGCGGTATAGAGAGCGGTGAAGTGCTTGTCGTTTACGGATTCTTCTGCGTTTTTTTTGCCCATTTCCTCTTGCAGGTCGTTGATGGTAGAGATACCTGGGGTAAGTTTAGTAAAGCTAAACTCGGTCTCATCATCACCTTCGGCTCTTGTTCCCATTGCGGCAGGCTGCTTGTCACGTGCCAGGCAGACGAAGGTATACTTGCCTGCTTGCAGGTCTGTGATTTCCATCTTATGACCTGTTTCAAACTTGTCAGCCGACTCGGTATAGTTATCTACGAACTTACCGTTCTTGTCGAACACATAAACGTTGAGGTTCTTCACCTCAGCAGAGAAAGCATCAGCCTCTTTCACATTATAAGTATAGTCGAATTTGAGCGACAACTTAGCTGTAGGGCAGCTCGTGATCTCATCTTTCATGCATGATGAAAGAGAAGTGAGTGCGATGGCTGAGATGCAAACCAGCTTGCAACATTTGTTGTTGAGGAAATGTGCCATATTCTTTATCTTTTATAATCTTTTACTTTTACTTATTTTATATAGAGAGTGCCGTAGGTAGCGAATATCTTTGCTTCATCAGCTCTCTGTTTCGTTGCCTTCGGCATCGTTATTATCTAAGGATGAAAAGTGCCAGTCTTTCGGGTTGGGGGTATGACGGCACGTCTTTGTATCTCCCGCCTTTTATACATGGGCGGCAATGTTAGTTATCTTTTAAGACTGTTTTCGTTCTTTTCAGAACGAACGTTTGATTGATAAACTCTCGGAGGAGGATTGCTCCCCCGAGAGTATTGGTATATATATAAGTATTTATATTTTATCTGTCTGGTATGACGGAATATTACTTCAAGTCAACGTCGTAGCTATTGAGAACCCAAGGGTTAACAGAAACCTCAACATCGAGATAGTACAATGTACGGTCATCTGGACCACCATTAGGAACCTGGGCACCAACATTAAATATGTTCTTTACATTTAACAGGTAGATGCTGTTACGCTGGATAGTATTCTCTACACCGAGGTACTGATCCTTGATCTTCTGAACATAGTATGTCTTACCTTCGTTGAAGACCTCGATATCATACTTCTTGCGGAATTCATCCAACTTAGCCTCTGGATCTTTTGTGTCATCTTTAGCTTTAGCTTTAGCTGCTTTCAATTCAGCAACAACTGTGGCTGCGTCCTTACCATCAAAGATTGCCTTTTGATCTTTGTAATCGTTGATGATGTCCTGGATTCTGCTATAGATAACCTTGTTGTAACGATAGAATGTACCATCCTCGAAGTCTGCATTTGTCTTATAGTCTTTATTGAGCTCTACTGTGTACTCGAAGTACATAGAAGTTGCATCATCAGAGTTGTTCTCGAAGACATAGTCCTTATTTGACTTATCTGTTGTTACTGCATTGAAGTAGCCATAGTTCTGGAGCAGAGTCTTTGTACCGAACTCAGATGTTGGCTGGAAGTAAGTGATACCTTCTGGGATAGCAAGGGTTGTGCATTTTGCATCAGCCCACTGCTGCATAACATTTGTCTTGTTGGCAATATTTGAGATGGCATATCTTGTCAATGTTACTTTGCTTACTGCCTTTTTGGCATCTTTATTTGCATTCTTTTCAGCTTCTGTAACTTTTGCATCTTCAGCGTAAGCCTTGATTTCTGTTGCCTCAGATGTTGGCTCGTCAATACGTGCGGTAAGACGATCAATCTTAATGATGTCACTAACCTTTGCTGCAGAATTTGCATCCTTGTTGTCAGATGTGAAAACAACAGTATGGCTGTTTGCCTTTACGTCTGCATCGTTCTGGTTGAACATTGCGAATTTGTTATCAGCAGAGTATGCTTTAGCAAACTTGTTTTCTAAGTCAGATGTATAAACATCAGTAAGTGGTGATGCACTTGTCGCATTAGCTAAGAAATATACGCTGTATTTGGTACCTGCAGTTACATTTTCAACTGGAACCTGAAGTGTTGTCTTACCATCGGTACCTTGCTGAGGAACTTTAGCATCTGCCCATGCCTGCTCATCAATTGTGATTGATTTTGCAATCTTACCATTTGCATCAACCAGATAGAATGTACCACTTGTTACATAAGATTCCTCTTTTGAAGCGTCTTTAGGATTATTCTGTGCAGTTCTTGTACCATTGCTGTTAGGAGTCTGAATGGTCAATGTCATGTAGAACTGATCTACCTTAGCCTGACCTGCTTTGTTACCATCCAAATCATCATTACTGCTGCAGCTAGTGAAAGACAAAGCTGCGGCTGAAACCAAGCTCATTACGAGCAAATTCATTTTTTTCATAATCTTTTTACTTAATACAAAAAAAGTTATACAATATATTTAATTAATTCTTATTCTCAAAATTAAGTTTCGCACATATTGGCACAATCCGCTGAAAACAGATCGTATTTAATATCATCTTTTAACTTATACTTATATAATTAGAAAGTACATACTTACTTTAAAGCGCCTGGTTTACCTTATCCAGGTTTTCCTGCGCCTCCTTCAAACCACCGGCAACAGCTTTCTCAAAGTATTGCTTGGCTGTCTGATAGTCTTCCTTCATGGCAGCCAGACAACCGCGGGCATTGTTTGCCTCGGCGCTGTCGCCTGCTTTCAGGAGATATTTCTCTGCACTCACCTTGTCGCCACGTTCGATGGCTGCTGAGGCTGCATTGAGATTGGCAAGCTTATCTTCAGGGAACATTCTTACAGCTATGTCGAAAACATTGTTGAATTCGGCGCTACCCTTAGGATAAGTCTGGGCTACCAGATACATCTCCTGGAGAGAGAGTTTCTGAGGACGGGTCTTGATAACCTCTCTAGCCTTTTCTACATTGAATGCCTGAACATCATATTCTATCGTATAGTCGGTACGGCGAAGTGATGGCCATACATTCTGCAGGAGATAGTGATAAGCCTGAGGAGCCTTCTTGAGCAATGCTTTCTCTTTGGCATCTGGCTGCATGTTGCTGTTGATAATCTCAAGTGCAGCTTCCTTCTGAGGAATATCATTCTCATTTACATACTTGATGGTTCCCGCCCAGTCCTCTGCTGTAGCTGTGGCCGCAAACAATTTTGAAGAAATAGGATAGATCTTCAGGATATGCTTCAAAAGCGCCTGTGTACGGTTATGCGACAACTTGTTGTTGTTGGCATATCTGCCATCTGGTGATGCATAGCCGTGGAGGGTTATCTTGGTGATAGTAACATCCGAATCGTTCTTCACAAGGTCGAGAGTCTTGCGGATATTATCCAGTTCGTTGGCATTGTTGCCCATATCGTACAAGATATCCCACTTGTTCACCTTGAAGTTCAAACGGGCAGAACCATTCTCCTTTCTTGCCTTTACGGCTTCTGCCTTAGGCTGGACATAAGCGTTGAAGAGATTCTTCGGAGTAGAGAATGCACGTCCTTCCGGATTCAGGATACCTTCGTCGAGAAGTTGCTGGTTGCAACCGCAGGCATCATTGCTGATGGCGAAGTTTGAGTTCTTCATCCAGTCGCTGAACGGAGCGGCGTATTCATAATGAAGCGTCTGTGCTGTCTTGTTCTTACGGAGTGCCACGATGAGTGGGTTTGCCGTAGCCGTTTTTTGGTTACGCTGATAATAAATATATCTCTTTTTACCCATCACCTCAACACTCGGCATGAAGAGCGTATCCTTTTCGTTGAGGATTATTGGGGTATAGATGAGACCTTTGTTGCTGGCAAGCTGAATTTGGTCGAGGTTCAAGTCCATAGCCACTTTCACCTGGTTGCCAACCTTTCTGATTGCCTTATTCTGGATTTTCAGATTCTTGTAAGCCTGCTGGGTATTATCGGCTGCTATAGGAAGAGCGATAAGCAAGGCTCCGAACATACTACCTATTATGTTATATGTATTCATCACTGATTCTTTTTAAAAAACATACACTAAGTTGAGGGCTGCTTTCGTCGGGCCCACATAGTTGTGTGCCTTGTCATCTTCAAGTTTATCTCCGCATTGAGCACAGTTAAACTTATCTGCCTTAGAGTAGATATAGCCTACACCAAGTTCAGCTTCCAGATTCCAATGTTTCGAGAGAGCCCAAGCGTAGCCGTAAGCTACACCTGCACCTATAAACCATCCTTCATACCGATAGTCTTTCAGCTTAGAGAAATCAGTGCCCAGGAACTTGAAGTCAAGATCCATGCCACCGATGTTGTGCGATCCACCCAAGGCATGGAAGCCGATGAATGAACCCATCATTTTGTTGCAGAACCAGTATCTGGCCTCTGGCTGAACGAGCCAGTGTTTCCATTTCTTGTTCTTTGAAAACGTCCAAGGATTGTAGTTTCCGGATACGTCAAGTGTCCATTTTGGAGAAAGACCGAATTCAACACCCAAGTTCATGGTTGTCGTTGCATCATACAGCAAGTTGGTCTTTACCGCAGTTTCCTGCGCTAGAGCAGGACAGATTAGGCTGCCGAGTGCTACTAACGCAATAAAAATCCTTTTCTTCATACCTCAATTAATCTTTTCTTTTTTTTAAAACACATTGAGTGATTTAGAATCACCTTTTACTTTCTTACTACTCTTTTATAATAATCACCAATACCTGAATCTACTGAGAACTCTTGTTTCCTGAAGTTTACTTTCAACTGTTCTTTTTCTCCTTTCAGTTTACTTTCAACTTACTTTTTAGTTCGTCTGTATCTCATATCGTTGGTTTTCTGGCGCAAAATTAGAACGAATATTGGATACAACCAAATTTTTAAGCACTGAAAAATACTGAAAAATGCCCTTTTTAACAAAATAGTACACTGATTTATGCTTAAAATCGTTAAAGTTGTACGATTTTCTGATAATTGAACAAGGATTTCTTATATTATTTGTAATTTTGCAGCCAGAATCAATAAATCCCTAAAAAAATGGCAATTTCCAAGAAAAAGAGCCGTTTGACTTACGAAAGCATAAGCAAGATTTAAGAAAATAACCAAAACGAAATGAAACTGAAGAATGACATTGTAAACCTGATAGTGAGGGTAGAGCATCATTTATGCCCTCAATATTGTGGTGTGGTAGATCGCCGACGCGTTATCGCCTTTCTACTTCTGACGATAAGCGAGCTGATTATCATACCTTATCATATTATGCTCTTTCTGCTTGTGAAAGAACCTTATGGTTTAAGCCTCTGTGGCTTGCATACATTCGTGTTCTGCATCCTGCAGTTCCTGGTCTGGAAACGGAAGATAGCTTTCGTGAAAGGTATTTCTTCTCTTTACTTTCTGATGTTCGCCAAACTGGCTCTTGATAGCGTATTTTGCATCAATTTCGGTTTTGCTAATGATAATTTGAGCGTTATCTGCAACCTGTTTGTCGTCTTTATCCTGGCTATTACAGCGTTGAGCCAAACCTTGTATAAGACTTGTATCATCATCACGGTGGGTATGATACCGATGTTGCTGATATACCTGTTCAGCACTCCGCTTGTGCCAGCTCTGTTCAGTATGAAGACGATTTTTCTGGGTTTCATGATGCTGGTTTATGTGGCAGTATATAATATGAGTATTGTAACCAAGGGGTTGCGCCAGCCGAAACGGATGGCTCGGGTTGAAAACAAGGCGTTGAATATGCTTGCCGATTTGAAGGATAATGAACCGGAAGCAGCAGAAAGCCTGATGAAGCGTCTGACTCCTGATGTCCGGCAGAAGATTATTACCCATGCTTCTGAACATCTGTATAATGAAGAATTGAATAGAGTGGCATGGGATCTGGTTTGTGATGGGCTTACGTTCAGCGAAAAGGAAATATGCAAGCTGATTCTTCAGGGGCATACTTTAAAGGAAATTTGTGCAGAACTCAATAAAAGTGAATCAAATATCACCAGCCAGCGTTGCCATATCCGCAAAAAGTTGAATATGGACCGTCGCGATGATTTGAGGAGAACCTTGGAAGTAAGGTTCTATGATGCGCAGAAACAAGTAAAAAAGTCAGAAGCCGAGTGAAGGCCCAAAAGCTTCAGAAGCAGCACGCCCTGAAAGGGCAGAAGCTCCTAGCCCAGGGCATCGCCCTGG
>ENA-OPRX01001360-OPRX01001360.1-human-gut-metagenome-genome-assembly--contig:-NODE-1360-length-12251-cov-2.020499_pt1 | contig 12251 bp, 10 predicted proteins | sample MGYA00241450_ERZ501892 | MGnify/ENA primary metagenome ERZ501892 (study PRJEB25962, sample SAMEA2042223) | human gut metagenome | biome: human gut; feature: human-associated habitat; material: faeces...
CTTGATGCATGCCGCTGCAGCCGGCAGCTTTCCTCCCGATGCTGAAACTTGCCAAGAAGAGGACGGTCGTGTTCTTTGGCGCGTGGACAGGACAAGCGATGGGGGTGCTCGCCTCTATATTGTCAGCCCTGGAAAACCGAGCTTGCTTGGTCTCGATGAGCAAATAGGATGGCCAGACTGCGAGCCTCAATGGGGCACGCGTGCTTATGACGACTTCTTGTCACATATTTCTGATGGGCAGGTCTATTCTTTTCGCTTGACGGCAAACCCAGCATTGAGCAGAAGCACCAGGGGCGGTGTGACTGACATAAAGAATCAGAAGGGTGATTCAAAGAGGATTGGTCATCTTACCGTTTTGCAGCAAGAGGCGTGGCTTGTTGGTAAGCAGGCGTATGAGGGCTCGGGCGTTGAGGCGCCAAAGCTCTTTGCTAATGAGCTGGTTTCACGTGCCCAGAGGAATGGTTTCGAGGTTCTTGCCAACGAAATCGGGATTCCCAAGGTGATCGTTAGCAATTCGGGCAAGGTGACTTTCCGTAAAGGAGCTCAGGGAAAATCGATAACCCTTATCCGAGCGCAATACGATGGGGTGTTGAAGGTTACCGATGCAGATGCGCTGCGTCGTGCCATGACATGTGGTATTGGGCATGCAAAAGCTTTCGGGTGCGGCCTTCTCACGCTTGTTCCATTGGGTAAGTGAGACATATGGGCGGAATTCCGGGAATTGCTAAACCTGATCTGCATGCGCTTCCTGCTGTCAGGGATCGAATGACCTTTCTTTATGTGGAAAGGTGCCTTGTAAGCAGGCAAGACGGTGCGGTGAGCATAACGGATTCGCGGGGAACGGCGTATGTCCCTGCTGCCTCTCTTGGGGTTCTTATGCTTGGGCCGGGCACCAATATATCTCATCGGGCTGTTGAGCTGCTTGGTGATTCTGGATCGAGTGTCGTATGGGTGGGCGAGCATGGTGTTCGCTATTATGCGCATGGCAGGCCGCTCACCCACTCATCTCGTCTCATTGCGGCTCAGGCTGAGCTTGTTTCGAATACCCGAAAACGACTTGCTGTTGCACGAACGATGTATGGCATGCGATTCCCTGGTGAAGACGTTTCACGCTATACGATGCAGCAGCTAAGGGGACGAGAGGGTGCAAGAATCCGTACTTTGTATCGAAAACTATCTAAGCAGTATGGCGTTCCATGGGAGGGGAGGGAGTACAATCCCGATAATTTTGTTGATGCAAGCCCAGTAAACCAAGCCCTATCTGCTGCGCACGTGTGTCTTTACGGAGTTGTCCATAGCGTAATTGTTGCGTTGGGCTGTTCTCCTGCTTTGGGTTTTGTTCATGATGGCCATGAGCGATCTTTCGTTTATGACATTGCTGACTTGTACAAAGCAGAGCTGACTATTCCTATAGCGTTTTCAGTTGCCTCGAATCCTCCGGAGGATATTGGGGCTGAAACGCGGCGGCGCACGCGAGACGCTTTTCTCGACGGGAAAATTATGCAAAGGTGCGCTCGCGACATCAGAATGCTGCTCTTGGGCGACTTGGATGAGGGGGACGAGCTTGACATCGATATGATGTTCCTCTGGGACGATAAGCACCCATCGGTGGATTTCGGTGTTTCCTATGGTCGGGAATACGATATGCAGCTAGAGGCTGTTGAGGCTAGCAACGGGATGCTTGTTGGGGTGTAGCGTTGGTCGTTATTGTTCTAGAGAAGTGCCCCATTTCCCTGCGTGGCGATCTGACAAAGTGGCTTCAGGAAATTAGCTTGGGAGTGTATGTGGGCAGGGTTAGTGCTCGTGTGCGGGACGAGCTATGGAAGCGTGTGCGCGAGGAGTGTAGGAACGGACGCGCAACTATGGTCTACTCTGCGCGAAATGAGCAGCATTTGAGCTTTCGCGTGCACAATACCTCGTGGGAGCCTATCGACTACGATGGTCTTACTCTCATGATGCACCCAGCTCCATCGCGAATAAAAAATCTCGAAAATAAGAGGCTAGGCTGGAGCAATGCTGCAGTACGGTCAAAGAAAAGAAGAATATCTAGCTTGCATTTCTCTGAACCAGATGAGTATGTTGTGTTTGACGTTGAGACCACTGGTCTGGATGCGAGCAGAGATGAAATCATCGAAATTGGGGCGATCAGGGTTGTCCAGGGGCTAGAATCAGGCAGATTCCACGCGCTCATTCGTCCTAATAGTTGCGTCCCGAAGAAGGTAGTTGAGCTGACGGGAATAACAGATGATCTGCTGCAAGCTCAGGGGATTGATCTTGAGCTTGCTATGCGAGACTTTATTTCCTTTGTTGGGGACGATGTTGTGGTGGCGCATAACGCTTCCTTTGATTCTGATTTTGTTCAGGCGATGTGCGAGGAATGCGATTTAGATGATTTCGACAATGAGTGCATAGATACTGTTGCGCTGGCGAAAAAGAAACTGCCAGAAGTTCCAAACTACCAGTTGAAAACCTTGCTCGATTTATTGGACCTTGATAACGAAACACCTCATAGGGCTGAATCGGATTGTAAAGCAACGCTTCACCTTTTTCGCAAACTGATTAAAATATAATTCAATTATGGGATTACGGGATTCTGAACTGGGATTTTTTAGTGTGCTCCCCGCATACGCGGGGATGATCCCATGTCAGGAACGCGAATAGTAGCCATTCCCTCGTGCTCCCCGCATACGCGGGGATGATCCCTTACAGTACCGAGGATACGAGCATTAGTTCGTGTGCTCCCCGCATACGCGGGGATGATCCCGGGCTGACCTCGCTGCCTGGTCGCGTGCTCAGCGTGCTCCCCGCATACGCGGGGATGATCCCGGACATGAAAAGCAAGTTGCAGGAGATCGAGTGTGCTCCCCGCATACGAGGGGATGATTCCATGGGGTATTAGTTTGGGCGGTAGAGGCGCGAGCAGCGGGTGGAGCGTCGATAAAAATGGCAATCCCAAGAACCCGTACGGGAGTCAATACCACGCATTGTTGACCGTCGGGATTATTAAATTCGTATCTAAGAACGGGCGGAACAGCGAAACGCTTATGGAGACGATGGCTCGCGGTCGCGTTTCGCCCATGTCGAGGGCGATGATTTGAAAGCGATCGTGTATTTCGACAACAAGAATAAAAGGTCGAAGCAAATTGACATGGACCACGCACACCTGGGGATTTCCCCGCATGCCCATGATGGGTATTCCATAGCATTTCGCAAGAACCTGACCACAGAGGAGCGAGCGATGGTTGACCGAGTTGTTTCGGAATGGGAAAATTACAAGAAAGGCAAGTAGTAGCACACAACTGGAAGTGCCCTTGATGGGGGAGACCCCGGTTCAAATCCGGGCGCTTGCCAACAGCCGTCCTTTGGGGGGTGGCTTTTTTATTGCCGGAAAGCAGGTAACGAATGGGGGGACGAGGTAGCAGCAGCGCATCGGCAACGTCTGGCGGCGCAGCAAAGGGCGAGAAGAAGACGGCCAGCGTCAACGCTGACAGACACAGGAAGTACCTTGCTGGTGAGCTTGGAACGAAGGTCACCAAGAACGACGAGTTCATGATGAAGACCGTGTTACCAGGCATGAACTACAACAAGGTGCGGCGCTCCAAGTCCAGCACCTACGCATACGCCGACCGGGTGTCCAAGGACGGCGAGCGCATCAACGTCATGGTTTCAGCCGACAACATCAAGGTGCTCCCCGCATACGCGATGTGATCCCTGCGATTGAGGCGGCGGGACTCGAACCTGCGCGGGCGGTGCTCACGAGTTCTCGAGACACGCACGTCTGCCGGTTCCGCCACGTCCCTGTGGTGTATCGCTTTATACCCAGTGGGAGCCCAGGCAACCTGAGCCAGAGTAGCCCGAGGGGTGCTTGTTATTCGATTCTTCTATCCGCTTGTCGTCCGTAGGGCGATCCTATCAGTGGACGGTTCATCAAGCAGTGTGGCATCTGCGGTGTTGAGCGGCATTAGGGATTCGCTATTTGCCGATAAGCTTTCGCTACGAAACTTCAGCTAGGAAACCTCGGGAAAGGGCTGCCAACTGGCGTTCGGTTTCCCTGCCACTGCTGTCGGCTCCAATGTTAATTGCTTCAAAATGCCACATGCCCATTGTGGGCGTGATTCTTTAAATCAGAGGGCCAGCTCCGATTTACCGCCTGCCGTGTTATACTGCCGAAGCCATCATCCCCATGTCGTGGCTATAAAAGGAAGCCTGAAAAATGGCTTCCTTTTATTCTTTTTGCGTGTGTGCGGGGACGGCTACATCGCTTAGATGCAAAAGGCAGAGAGTAACGGCGAAGCGGTGTTCGGGCTCTTTGTTGATTTTTCTCAAAGAGCATGATGCTATTTATCTTGATTTTGTATCGGGCGGAGCCGCTATAAAAGGACTTGTCGCTGCTGACTTGTTCGGCACTTACGTTGTCTGTCCCGATTGGAGGGCCGAGAGGGCTATGCGAGCATTTCCGGGATGATAGCGCGATACTAATTTTCCCCTGCGGGCAATGAGTGCTTGAAATCTGGGTAGGCATTAAGCCCGTTCCCTTTGCTCGACGTAAATAGTTGGTTTAGGGAAAGGTCATTGGGTGTAAGTTTGGCCTGATTTTCTTATTGCCATATTTTGCTAATTGGTGTGGGCATCGTGGTGTACACGCAGAAAAGCAAAAGTTTGTATCGTGCTTTCGATGGCAATAACGCAAGCAAGGTCTATAAGCTTAGGCTATAAAGATCCGTTTTTTTTTTCGTAGAAAGGAATTATCTGCGATCTTAGACTGGCTAGTTGCATAGAATAACGGGTTCTGATCCGCTTGCCTTATTCTAAAAAAATACCTCTGTACTGGTATTATGATAATCTCGTTTCTGCAAATGCGGTATCAAGATATTTAGGAAGGGGAACAATGAACGTTCAAACAGCGAGTGTTTTCAAAAAGCTGACGGCTATATTTGCATCTTTGATTCTGGCCTTTTCGGTGGTGGCAATTTTGTCTGGTTGCTCTGGTAACGACGACCGTTCGACTGACGAGAAATTTATCGAAGCAGTTGGAAAGGGGCTTGAAGCGCGCTGGGCGATAACCGATGCGGACAGTGCAAGCTCTAGCTCTACAGACACATTGAAGCAGGCGTTGGATAAAGAAAAGGAAGCCGTCAAGGATTTCTATGATGCTGATTTCGATAACGAAGATCTGAAGAGCTATGCGCAAAAGTACATTGACGCTTTAAATGGACTTAATGCAGAGGATTACTCCAGCGGATCAGGGTTTGAGAGGTGGACCCGCTATTACAATCAGCGAGTTGCCGCACTTTACAACATCAACCAAATCAGCCCCATTAGCGTTAGCAAATCTAACGAGTCCAACCTTACCGAAATACTCAACGATGGAGAAGAGGCATCTGCCGCACTTGCGGTAATGGATAAGGCTGAATTCACAAAGCAAGACCCCGAATATCCTGAGCAAACCTATTTTGAATACAAAGCAGTTGTTGAGAACGATTCAAATATCTCTTTCTCATACTTCTACTACAACATCAATCTGGTTGATAAGGATGGTGTAACCGTGGAAACTACGACTGCCTCTACTGATGATTGGGCTGCTGGTACGAAACACGCCTTTGAGTTCACAACCGATAAGCAGTTCGAAACAATCGAAGTAACTTCGTGTGGATGGAGCCTATAGGTTCTTGTCTTCCGATTTTAATGACGGGCCATTGGCATGACCCTTGTTGCGAAAAACGTGATCGATTGGATTCTTCGGCCAATGATGGTCTCCAGTTGCGAGCAATAATCGCTAAGAGTTAGTGCTAATTGCCTTTGGTGACGATCGGCAAACATCCTCCATGCAACTAAAAAGCCCCACTAAGGCGGGGCTTTTTAGTTGGGCTGAATCCCTGATGGCTTTTTGCACGTTTGCTTCCAGATCATTTGGAAGGGAGAGCGAAAGGCAGGCGTTTGAAGCATTGATCTTAGGAGCTGTTCCGCGGAATACCCTGGGAATTATTCTGTACACCTGGAAATTGCGAATTCCGTATCGTTGTCGTTAATAAAACGAAGCATTAACGCACAACGGAAGGAAACGATAACCATGGTTACCATCATTATTCTTGCCCTGTTGATATACGGCATTTTCCAGTTCACGAAGTACTTGATGGGCGCTACGGTAAACCATGCCCAATCGCATATTGCGGGAAGCTGGGGGTGGCAAAACCTCAATCCCGAGCCGAGCGACGATCTTATCACCTTCACCAAATCCGTTACGGCATTCGTGCTTGCTCTGCTTCTGTTTTCGATCTTCTTTTCGTAATCCTGCTATTCCCGTGCTGCTTTGGTGCAGGAAAGCGTTGATGGTTGCCGGAAGGGTTCTTGTCGCTAGATTCAGGAATCGGCTCGGGGACATTGATGGTGTAGACAGCCTCAGGAACCAGGAAGCTGTATGCTTAGGACGCGTTGACCTCACGTGGGTGGCTGATCTGCAATCAGCGCCTGCATCAACTTCCTTATTGTTGCCTTTGTCGTATTCCTGCTTATAAAGGCAGTGAACAAAGCGCAGGACCTTGGCGACAAGATTGCTAAGAAGGAAAAGGAGGAAGAAAAGCCTGCTCCTGCCTGCCCGTTCTGTTTGGGGGAAGTTAAGGAGGGCGCAACGCGCTGCCCTCAGTGCGCGGGCGCGTTCGACGGCCCGGCAAAGTCCGAATAGCGGTTCTGTTTAAGCGGCGGGTTTGGCCTGCTACTTTTTATTAGGTGGAATATATGGCTTACGCTCAAAGCGAATTGGCGCAGTCTATTGCAGCTGCGGCTCATAAAGGCCAGGTGGACAAAGCGGGAAAACCCTACATCGAACATCCTGCTCATGTTGCAGCTAGCGTACAGGGCGATGCTGCCAAAGCCGTTGCATGGTTGCATGATGTGGTTGAAGATACCCCGCTTACGTTTGCAGATCTTCGGGAAAGAGGAGTTGCGCCCGAAGTTATCGAAGCGTTAAAGCTACTTACCCACGATGAATCGGTGCCGTACCTCGAATATGTTCGCTCCCTTAAGCCGAACCCGCTCGCACGTGCGGTGAAACTTGCCGATTTGCGTCACAACAGCGACCTGTCCAGGCTTCCGCGCATCACCGAAAAAGACCAACGTCGCGCAGAGAAGTACGCAAAGGCTATTGTTGTCCTTGAGGGGGAGGGGCCTGAGGGATGGATTGATGGGCGGGGGCCTGAAGGTGCGAATTGATGGGCGGAGCCAGTGATACTTCGCTGCATAACGCCATATCAATAGGACAATTCTGCTGATTAGACCCCTCATTTTACAGGCTGGCTGGGCGTACAATTGCTACATGAAGCTCCCGAGCGAACATATTGAAGATTTAGACGTAAAGCATCACGGCATCCATCTTGAGGGCATGCGAGCTCGCTCGGCGGAACGCGCTGCGGAGCGGGCGCTTGCCCATAATCCTTTGCTGGTGGTTTCGGCGGTGGCGGCTCTGGTAACGATGTTTTTCGTTCCTCCCTCTATTGCGTATCTTGATTATTTCAACTGGCATACCCTGGCCTGCCTATTCAGCATTCTTGCGGTAATTGCCGCCATCGATTCTTCAGGGCTGCTTGAATTCATCGCCCATTCCTTGGTGCAGCATGTAACTAGCACGCGAACCTTAGTAATTGCCTTGGTACTGATTACGCTCGGCTGTTCGATGATTTTGTCTAACGACATGACACTGATTGCTGTCTTCCCCCTTGCTTTGGTGCTTCTGAAATCGGTTAACCGCGAATCGGAGATCCCGTTCGCTTTCATCGCTATCACCCTTACCGCCAATTTTGGTGGAATGCTGCTGCCATTCAGCAAGCCCCACAATTTGTATCTGTACACAGTGTTCGGGGTTAGCTTCGGTGATTTCGTTGCGGCTATGGCTCCTCCGCTTGTTTTGTCAGTGGCGCTCATTCTTGTTTGTTGCTGCTTTGTGAAGAAGGCGGAGTTCCATTACCGAAAACCCGAAAGCATTCAAGTGTCTAAGCCGCGCGTTGCAATATACGTTGTTTTGTTTGCACTCTGCATAGCAATGACGGTTGGTGCGGTGCCGTTTTTGATGGGCATGACCGTTATCGTCGTTGTTCTTGCCATTACCGACAGAAGGGTATTCGCAAAGACCGATTACGCCTTGGTGATGACATTTGTCTGCTTCTTCATTTTTAGCGGGAACATTGCTCAGATCCCCGCCATTTCCGATTTCTTTAGCACCGTTTTGGATGCTTGCGGCGCATTCGTGACCTCACTTGTCAGCAGCCAGATTATCAGCAATGTGCCCAGTGCAATTCTGATCAGCCATTTCTCGAACGACTGGGCGGGCATTGCCCTTGGCACCAACGTGGGTGCAGTAGGTACGCCCATTTCTTCCTTGGCAACGCTCATTACCCTTCGGCAGTATCAGAAGTCGGGGCTGGGAAGCAACGGCAAGTTTATCGCTCGCTTTGAGGCATATAACTTTGCCTTCCTGGTAGTTGTTTCCCTGTTCGAGGTTTTTGTTATGGGAATCCGTTAGCCTGCATGGCCTTTTGCCCCTTCTGAAGGTTGGCTTTTCTCTCGTTCCCTTGTATGCGCCGCTAGCTTCCAAGGCGCGCAAATTCCGGTAATGCTCCGTACAATACGAGCATAGTGGGTGGATTCTTGCTGCCTATCGCTCGGTTTTTGCTGATTAGACAGCCTTAAAGAAGCGACGAAAGGACGTTCCATGAACGATTTCGAGTTTTACTCTCCAACCCGATTCGTGTTCGGGCGCGGCGTTACCGATGCAGTGGGGCAGCACGTTGCCGAGCTCGGCTATAAGCGGGCCCTGCTTGTGTATGGTGGCGGATCGGTGGTGCGTACGGGCACCTTGGCGCGCGTAAAGAAATCGCTTGTAAAGGCGGGCGTCGAATTCGTTGAGCTTTCGGGTGTGCGTCCCAACCCCGAAGTGGCATCGGTGCGTGAGGGCATTGCTGTAGCTCGGGAAAATGATGTTGATCTGGTACTTCCCGTTGGTGGTGGCAGCACGATCGACTGCGCGAAGGCTATTGCGTTCGGCGTGTTCCACGATGGCGATGTGTGGGATTTCTTTGCCAAAAAAGCAGCCATTGAGCAGGCATTGCCACTTATGTGCGTGCTTACCATTCCCGCTGCGGGTTCGGAGGGTTCCAGCTCATGCGTTATTTCGAATGATGGTATCGATGCGAAATTTGGCGTGAATTCCGATCTTATCCGTCCTAAAGTTTCGTTCCTAGACCCTGAACTTACATTCACCTTGCCTGCGTATCAGACGGCAGCGGGTGTAACCGACATGATTGCCCACATATGCGAGCGATTCTTCAGCGGAGCAGGGTCTTCTGAGGTTACCGATAACATTGCTACGGGCATTATTCGTACGCTCATCAACCAGGCTCCGGTGGCAATTGCCGAACCGGAAAACTACGAGGCTCGTGCCAACATTATGTGGTCGGGCACGCTTGCTCACAACGATCTTGCGGGCTGCGGTCTTAATGCCGTGCCTACGAGCCGTGCCGGCGGGTGGGAAAGCCACGCCCTGGAGCATCAGCTTTCCGCATTCGACACTTCGATAACCCACGGTGCCGGTTTGGCCGTTATGATGCCCGCGTGGATGCGTTTCGTGTGGCGCGAAGACCCCAGTCGCTTCCTTGCGTTTGCCGATTTGGTATTTGGCATTGAGCCGGTAGACGAAACAGAAGAAGCCGTGGAAGATGCAGTTACGGCTGCTATCAATGAGCTGCAAGCGTTCTTTGCCGAATTGGGCATGCCCACCAAGCTGGGCGAGTTTGGTCTGAAGCTCGAAAACGTTGACGCCTTCCTTGTCACCCTTAAGGCCAACAAAGGCGAAGCATTCGGGGGATTCAAGAAGATCACCTTGGAAGACGCGCGTGCTATCTACGAATCGGCTTTCTAGCTTCCGTTTATGACCAAAACTTTTGAAGGCGGCGCAAGCGTTTGCTAAGCGCTGATGCAGCTGCGTTTCTGCAGTGATTTGTTGGTTGCTGTGGGTGTTGTAGTTGCTACTTTAGCTAAACCGCTCAGTGAAGGCGCCCTTTCGTCAACGCCTTGGAACCATCGGCGCGTTATCTCTATGGGTAGCGCGCCTGTCTTATACAATGCCTTTCGAGAAAGAAAAAAGTTAGTAGGTATTGTTATGAGTGCGCGCATCAATCTTGCTGCGGCCAATTCGGCCGCGGCATCGCGCCTTGCAGCCGAATTGGATCTGCCGCAGTTTATTGCCGCCACGTTGGTGGCGCGTGGGTTCGACACGGTTGAAAAGGCTCAGGAGTTTCTGAATCCCTCGCTTGAAAGGGATTGGGCGAATCCTTATGAAATAGAAAACATGGAAGCGGCGGTGAATCGTATCGAGGCTGCCATTAAAAATGAAGAACACATTTTGGTGTTTGGCGACTTCGACCTTGACGGCGTTTCGGCGACCACCATCATGACGCGTGGTTTGCGTGAATGCGGCGCGCGTGTTACCCCGTTCATCCCGTTGCGTTTCGAAGAGGGCTATGGCCTCTCGAAAGCCGCCATCGACAGGGCGTCTGCCTGCAATCCGAATCTGGTGGTTACGGTAGACAACGGCATTGCCGCCAAGAATGAAGTGGAAATCCTCAAAGAGCGTGGCATCGATGTGATCATTACCGACCATCACGAGCCTGCCGATTTGGTTCCCGAGGGCGTGCCGGTGGTCGATCCTAAATGTGACGACAATCCCAGCTCCATCCTTGCGGGCGCTGGTGTGGCGTTGAAAGTAGTGCAGGCAGTTGGTTCGCGTTTTGGCAAACCCAACCTCTGGCGTGAGCTTATCGATCTGGCAACGTTGGGCACGGTGGCCGACCTTATGCCTATGCGCAGTCAGAATCGTGCCATGGTAGGCGCCGGTGTGCGCATGATCAACGAAAACCCGCGCCCTTGTATTGCAGCACTTTTGGGAGAATCGGGCTTCGCCGATGACCCCGTTTCTTCTTCGAGCTTGAGTTTTACCATCATTCCTCGCTTGAATGCGGCAGGACGTATGGGCAATGCCCAATTGGCACTCGATTTGCTGATGTGCGACGATTTCGCTGAAGCGTGTCACCTTTCTGCCGAATTGGAAAACGTGAACACCCAGCGTCGCACCATCGAAGCGGAGCTTGCTGAAGTTGCTTCCGAACAGGCAGAACGCGTCTTTAAAGGACAGCGTGCCTTGGTGGTTGCTGGCGAGGGCTGGCACGAGGGCGTCAAAGGCATTGTTGCCTCGCGCCTTACCAACCGCTATGGCGTTCCCTCCATTTTATTCACCATCGAAGGGGACGAAGCCCATGGTTCTGGCCGTAGCGTTGGTGACGTTAACCTGTTCGAGGCAGTTTCCTCGTGTCAGGACATCCTTACGCGTTTCGGCGGGCACCACGCTGCTGTGGGTGTTACGCTGCCCGCTTCTAAGCTCTCCGAGTTTTCGGAACGCTTGTGTGCCTATATGGACAAGCTTCCGCCCGAAGATTTCATTCCCCGCATTGAAGTGGACGCCAGCTTGGATCTTTCCGAGCTTACGCTGGAAAACGTGGCAAAACTCGATTTGCTCGCCCCGTTTGGGCAGGAAAACCCCAGCCCTCATTTTCTGGCGCATGGCGTGGTTATTTCCGGGGGTAGGGCAGTGGGTGCCGATAAGACGCATCTTTCCTGCACGCTTACCGACGGGGTGAACTCTCTTTCCAGCATTATGTTCCATTGTCCTGACATCTCGGGGCTGTTGGGATGCGGATGTGCGCTCGACGCGGTGTTCGAGTTGCAGATAGACACCTGGCGTGGGCGCCGTTCGGTCAAGGCGGTTATTTCTTCTCTCAAGCCTCTCACGCCCTGCAGCGCGCTTGAAACGTGCTTGGGCGAAGACAAGGAATTCGTTTCAGGTTTGGTTGCTGCCGAAGAAGACGAAACCCAAGGCGAAGATGCAACTAGCCTTATCGCTCCGGAATCCGATCGTCTTATGTGGCAGGAATACGCCAAGGCCGATCCTGCGGGTTTTCGCGCTGCATTGATAGGCGCGTTCTTGGGCGAAGCCCAGCTGCATGATTCGCAGCAGCGCACCTTGAACGTTCTTGATGCAGGCAATTCTGCTTTAGCCATCATGGGAACGGGGCGCGGCAAATCGCTTATTTTCCATATCCACGCCGTTGAACAGGCCCTTGCTCATGGTAAATCAAGCTTGTTCGTGTACCCCCTGCGTGCCCTTGTTGCCGACCAGTCATTCCATCTGGACAGAACGCTCGGTT
>ENA-OPRX01001361-OPRX01001361.1-human-gut-metagenome-genome-assembly--contig:-NODE-1361-length-12248-cov-2.561142_pt1 | contig 12248 bp, 6 predicted proteins | sample MGYA00241450_ERZ501892 | MGnify/ENA primary metagenome ERZ501892 (study PRJEB25962, sample SAMEA2042223) | human gut metagenome | biome: human gut; feature: human-associated habitat; material: faeces...
AACGGATGATCGGTATCGTTATTGCATTGAACATTTGGGGAATCTGTTGAATCATACATTTGAGGTTGAAGTTATAGAACGGGAGAAACTTACAAAAGTGTATGAGTTTGATTATTTTTATCAGGATTTTCGTAGTATTGTAGGTGGCATTTTTGAAAAGATGGAAAAGGGGGATACTTTACTGTTGAATATTTCTTCCGGAACGCCGGCAATGAAAAGTGGATTGGCTGTGTTACAGACGTTGGAAGAATATCCTGCAAAATTAATACAGGTAGTAACGCCGGAAAAAGGTATTAATGAACATCATCATAAGGGATATGATGTTGAAACATTGTGGGAATTAAACGAAGACAATGAGCCGGATTTCGAAAATCGATGTCGAGAGGTAGAGTGTCCAACGCTTTCATGCATTAAGCGGGAAGAAATAATAAAAAAACTTATTAAGGTTTATGATTATCAGGCGGCATTGGACACATTGGAAACCTTGCCTGGAAAAGCGACAGATTCTTATAGAGCACTCATTGAACTGGCTGCCCAAAGATTGCTTTTGAATTTCTCGGCGGTAGACAGATTGTTGCGAGAAACGGGAATACAATGTCTTCCTGTTCGGGCATCTTCTGAACGGAAGTATTTTGAGTATGCATTGAGTGTTGCCGTAAAGCTAAAAAAAGAAGAATATGCAGATTTTATTCGTGCAATTACACCGATTTTGGTGGATTTATTTGAGCTTGTGTTAAAGGTACAGTGCAAAATTGATATTAATAATTACTGTAAATGGATTACGAAAAGAGATGGTACAAAGCTGCGTCGGTGGGATATAAAAAAATTGCGCGGGACAGAGATTGAAAAGGTGTTAAATGAGGCTTTTTCTGGCAGTTTCAATCAGAACGGTGATGTTTATTCGATTCATATCAAAGCGTTAATTGAGTATTTTTCAACGGATGCACAGTTGAAGGAACTCATTTGTAATTTGCGGCTGACGGAAGAAAAAATAAGAAATACAGCTGCGCATGATATTGTTTCGGTAACTGAGATAACGATAAAAAATAGAACGGGATTTTCTGCTGATAAAATTATGCAAATGATTCAGAAATTGTTTATCTATACCGGAATTAAAATAAAAAAAGAGTATTGGGATTCTTATGATCAGATGAATCAGGCAATTATACAAAAAATGGAGCTTATCGAAGCATAGGCGCATTGTATTTGAGCCCGTGAAATAATCTCTGTAAATTCAACACTATAAAGGTCTTCTATGATAAAATATTAAAATCATAGGAGGCCTTTTATTATGGCAAACAGAAAAAAAGAAGTTTACAAACCAAAACCAATGACCGAAGGAAAAAGAAATCTTATCCAGGGTCTGCTTCAGGAGTACGATATCCAATCTGCTGAGGATATTCAGGATGCTTTAAAAGATCTGCTTTCCGGAACAATTCAAGATATGCTTGAAACGGAAATGGATGATCATCTAGGCTATGACCGTTATGAAAGATCCGGTGAGCCTAACTACCGTAATGGTATGAAATCCAAAACTGTCCGCAGTAAATATGGTGAATTTCAGGTAGATGTCCCTCAGGATCGCCAGAGTTCTTTTGAGCCACAAATACTTCCAAAGCGTCAAAAAGATATTTCTTCGATTGATGACAAGATTATCTCAATGTATGCAAAGGGAATGACTACTCGACAGATTTCAGAAACCATAGAGGATATTTACGGCTTTGAAGTAAGTGAAGGAATGGTATCGGATATCACAGATAAACTCCTTCCACGAATCGAGGAATGGCAGAATCGTCCTTTGTCCCCTGTGTATCCTATCGTTTTTATTGATGCGGTACACTTTTCTGTACGTGATGATGGTGTGATCAGGAAACTTGCAGCATATGTCGTGCTTGGTATGAATGAAGATGGCATGAAAGAAGTCCTAAGCATTGTTGTGGGCGAAAATGAAAGCAGTAAATACTGGCTGTCTGTCCTGAACAGCTTAAAGAATCGTGGAGTTCAGGACATTCTCATTCTCTGCTCTGATGGTTTGACCGGTATCAAGGATGCAATCTCTACGGCATTTCCAAAAACGGAGCAGCAACGTTGTATTGTACATATGGTGAGAAACACGCTTAAATACGTTGCAAACAAGGATATGAAAGCATTTGCAAAAGATTTAAAAACAATCTATACCGCTGCAAATGAAGAAGCCGCAAGAAAGCAGTTAGAGTCTGTAACAGAAAAATGGTCTGCCCAGTATCCAAGTGCGATGAATCGCTGGCACGAAAACTGGGATGCAATATCCCCAATCTTCAAGTTTTCCAAGGAGGTTCGTACCGCATTTTACACTACAAATGCCATAGAATCGCTGAATTCCTGCTATCGTAGATTGAATAAGCAACGCAGTGTATTTCCAAGCTCTCAGGCACTTATGAAAGCCCTATATCTGGGAACTTTCGAGATCGCAAAAAAGTGGACAATGCCAATCCGCAACTCTAGCTCTCTTGTCATATAACATACACCTTCCTTTAAACAAGGATTAAAGCATTGCCAAATGTGTGAATGTATATGGAATCTATCATCCCATTCAATGCTTATGTATCTTGGTAACTATCGAGGAAAGAGCAAAAGAAATATCAACCGTTATTCGTAATAATTATGGCAGATATAAAGCTGCATTCATTGGTGGTAAAAGAGCTTAATGCGAAATGTATGATGATTATATGAGTGTTGTGAATACGACGGATAAGAAGTTGAGCGAGGATCAAGATCATGACTATTATAACAGTGAAAAACGTTGGAATAAGAACAGATAGGTATAATTATTGATGTTGAGGATAGATGTCTTATTGACTAACAATATCTGTCATTTGTATATATTTGAGAGATTGAAAAAATCAATTCTAGATTGAAATAAAACAGATTTGCTGATATAATTAAAAAGAAATAATAAATCGTTGTAATGATATGAAAGGGATTATAAATGGCAATCAGATACAACAAATTATGGAAACGATTAATAGATGAAAATATGATGAAAGTTGACCTTAGAGATCAGGCAGGGATTACAACAAATGCACTGGCAAAACTAGGTAAGAATGAACATGTAAGCACACAGGTTTTGGAAAAAGTATGTAAAGTATTGCATTGTGAGATACAGGACATTATGGAATTTGTTCCAGACGATGAAAGGGAAGAAAAGTAATATGGCTAAGAAGAAAACAACTGAAAAGGCATTGAACATAGATAACATTTTATTTAATTGTAGAGATTATTTGCGTGCGGCACGTAATTCCGGCTCATTCTTTGAAAAAAGAGATATGATGCTTACGCTAGTGTTCTTGAGGTTTATCGGCGAAAAGTATGAGGATGGAATTGAAAATCTAAAACAGACACTTAAAGAGCAGGGATTAGATCCGGAAGATGAGAACATTAGAGCAGCATTCTTTGATGATGCTACTTTTGCAGATGGTACATATAACTTACCACCAGAAGCAAGATGGTCGACTATTATCAGTACACCGGCACCACAGCTTAATGTTGCACTTGATACAGCTTTGCAAAGGCTTGAGGAAGAAGATCCACAGTTGAAAGGCTGTTTTGTTAAAGGAACATTTACAGCACGCAATTTAGCAGCTAATGATATAAAGAAAATTGTTGATGAAGTGAACAAAATCAGTCATAAGACATTTGGAGAGGAAAAAGATCTTATTGGTCGTGTATACGAATACTTTCTTAAGGAGTTTGCGGTAAATGCTACAAAGGAGGAAGGAGAATTTTATACACCTCATGACGTAGTTCAACTTATTGCAACGATGATTGAGCCTTATGATGGCACCTTATATGATCCTTGCTGTGGTTCGGGAGGAATGTTTATTCAGAGTGCTGAACTTGTAAAGTCAAAGCTGGGAAACTTAAATGGTATCAATGTATATGGTCAGGAAAAAGAACCGGCTACATATCGCCTTGCGAAAATGAATTTGGCTTTGCGTGGAATTAGCCATAATCTAGGAGAAGAAGCAGATTCATCATTTACACATGATTTACACAAGGGATTGCACTTTAACTATATTATGGCAAATCCACCTTTTAATCTGAAAGGCTGGTATAATGACAATTTGAAAAATGACGGTCGTTGGTCTGACTATCAAACGCCACCTGAAAGCAACGCAAATTATGCATGGATTTTGCATATACTTTCACATTTGAAGAAAGCTGATGGAGTAGCAGGATTCCTTCTTGCGAATGGTGCGTTGAATGATAGTGATACATTGGAAATACGTAAGGAACTGATTCAGAATGATAAAATTGAGGCTATCGTTGTTCTACCAAGAGAATTGTTTATTACAACAGATATCAGTGTTACTCTTTGGATACTGAATCAGAATAAAAAAGGCGGAAAATACCATGGAAGAAATCTCCGAAATCGCAAGAATGAGATACTCTTTATGGATTTACGCCAATGGACAGAAAATGCTGTTAAGGGTGAGAGTAAAAAGAAAGTTCGTTTGAATACAGAACAAATTGAGAAGGCAGCAGATATTTATCACACATGGCAATGTGAGGGAACTGATGGAGCAGCCTATGAGATGCCAGAACTTTACCGTAGTGTGTGCATTAATGAAATTGAAAATAAAGGTTGGGCACTTACACCAAGCAAATACATTGAGTTTATTGACCATGATTTAGAAATTGATTATGAAAAAGAAATGACTCGTATTCAATTTGAAATGAAAGAGATTATGAAGCAGGAAAAGAAATCTCAGCAGATGCTGGAAGATGCATTTAGGGGGATTGGATATGGGATTGATTAAATATAAACTTGGTGAATTGATTGAATTAGTACAAGACACAAATTCTGAATTACAATATGGTCCTGATGATGTTAAGGGAATGACAATTACAAAGGAGGTTATACCTACAAAAGCAAATGTCTCAGAAACTGATTTATCAAAATTTCTTGTGGTTCATCCAGGAGAATTTATTTATAATCCACGGACACATGGAAAAAGAATTGGTTTTGGATATAATAATACTAATGATAACTTTATTATTAGTTGGAATAATATTGCTTTTAAGGTTAAACCATCTATGAAAAATATTGTTTTGGCAGATTACTTATTTTTGCATTTTAAACGTGATGAATGGGACAGAGAAGCTTGTTATCAATCTTGGGGAAGTTCAACAGAAGTCTTTTCGTGGGAAACTCTGTGTGATATGAGTGTTGACTTACCTGCTTTTTCAATACAACAAAAGTGTGTAGATATCTATAATGCTATGCTTGAAAATCAGAAAAGCTATGAGCGTGGATTGGATGACTTAAAACTATCATTCGAAGCACTGTTGGATGAATATAAGCATAAAGCAGAAAAGAAGCCTATAGGTTCTCTTCTCAAAGAGGTAGACAACAGAAATATGAATGGTTCAATAAAAAATGTTCAAGGAATAAACATTACTAAGCAATTTATGCCGTCTGTTGCAAATACAAATGGTGTAGATCTTTCAAAATACAAAGTGGTAAATAAAGGACAATTTGTTTTTTCGGGAATGCAGACAGGTAGAGATAAATGCATTCGAATAGCTCTTTTTGATAGGGATGAACCGATAATTATCTCACCAGCATACGCGGTATTAGAAATAATAGATGCTGATGTTTTTGCAGAGTATGTGATGATGTGGTTTTTACGTAAAGAAGTTGATCGTCTTGGTTGGTTTATGAGTGATGGAAGTATAAGAACAAATTTAGATATGGATCGCTTTTATGAAATAGAAATCCCCGTTCCGGATATAAATGTTCAGAAATCAATTGTTGAAATATATAATGCTTACAATGTGCGAAGAGATATCAACGAAAAACTCAAGGTACAAATAAAAGATATCTGTCCAATTCTTATTAAAGGGTCTATAGAAGAGGCTAGACAAGCAAAGGAGGCATAGTCTATGGCAAGATTAAAAGAATACAATGGTCATTATTGTGAATCAGAATATGAATATGCCTTCATTGGCTTTTTAGAAGCGGAAGGTTGGAAGTATTCTTCTGGCAATAATATCCGTCGTGTCACAAAAAGAGATGTACTAATTGCTGATGATTTCAAGAAGTTTATAGCAGACACCAATCCGGATTTGACGAAAGAGGAAGTGACACAGATTTATGATAATGTCCGTCTTGTAGGTGCGGAAAGTGATTTCGCTACTTTGCACAAAGTATATGGCTGGATGGTAAATGGTATTCAGTTTACACCGCAGGATGAGCGACCAAGAATGATACCACTTATTGATTTTGATAATTGCGATAAGAATATCTTCTGTATAGTGAATCAGTTTACGGTAGAATATACAAACAATGGTCAAAAAGAAAATCGTAGACCGGATGTGCTTTTATTTGTAAATGGTATGCCATTATGTGTTATTGAGTTGAAAAATCCCGCTGATGCTAATGCGACTATTTATGATGCTTGGGAGCAAATTAATATTCGCTACTGGAGAGATATTCCGCATCTTTTACACTATTGCCCATTGGCTTGCATTTCAGATGGTGTGAAAACAAGATTAGGTACAGTGCGTACACCTTACGAGCATTTTTATTCTTGGCGTAGAGTAAATGAAGGAGACGCCGTATCCACTTTACCTTTTGCAGAAACAGAAACTATGATAAAGGGTGTTTATTCATCAGAGCGGTTCTTGGAGATTTTCAGAGATTATATTTATTTTCAGGATAGTATTTATGATAGCGATGAGAGAGAAATCGTATGCCGATATCCTCAGTTTTTTGCTGCAAGATTACTCAAACAAAGTATTATCAAGTCGGTAGTTGAAAAAAGTGGTAAAGGTGGAACATACTTTGGTGCAACTGGATGTGGAAAAACATATACAATGGCTTTTCTTGCACGTCAGCTTGCACTTCGTTGTACAGATATTCCGGAAATCGGTTCCCCAACAATCATACTAATTGTTGATAGAGATGAACTGCAAAAACAAGGTTCAAGGCTTTTTACAAAGAGTAAAGAGTTTCTTAATCTGGGTGAAGTATCTGTTGTAAAAAACAGAGCACAGTTAAGGCAGGAACTTAGCGCAAGACAAAGTGGTGGTTTTTATATTTGCACCATTCAGAAATTCTGTGATAGGGAAGATGACAAAATCGGACTTATCAATGATAGGCAGAATATTATATGTTTTTCAGATGAGGCTCACAGAACTCAGCTGGAACATTCTAAGAAAATTCAGTTTAGTAAGGATACCGATGAAAATATGAAAGCCATGGTTTCAAAACCCTATGCAAAAGTATTGAAGGAAGCATTTCCACATGCTACTTTCGTCGGTTTTACCGGAACGCCTATTGCGGAAACGTATCAGACCTTTGGTGATGAAATTGACCGATATACAATGGATCAGGCAGTTGCAGATGGACTTACTGTTTCCATTAAGTATCATCCGCGTATTGCAAAGGTATTGCTTGATAATAAAAAAGTAAAAGAAATTGAGAATTATTATAAAAAATGTGCTGATGATGGTGCAACATATGAGGATATCGAAGCAAGTAAGAAAGCAATGAGCTCCATGGAAATAATTCTTGGTGAGCCTTCCAGACTTGAGCGTCTTGCTACAGATATCCACGACCATTATGTTGCGTCTGGTGCATGTGATCCGGATAGAATACAAAAAGCAATGGTTGTATGTTCTAATAGAAAGATTGCTTATGCATTATTACAGAAGTTTAAGGATAAATACCCGGAATGGTTTGAGGAAAAGAAATCACCGGATAGGGTTTCTGTAACAGAAGAGGAACTGAAAGAATTGAAACCGATGCCATTTATGGCAATGGTATCTAGTGTCGGTAGTAATGATGAAAAAGATATGTATGATTATCTTGGCGGAGTTAAAAATGATAAGCGTTCAGAAGAATTGGATGCTGCTTTTAAACAGGAAAAATCTAATTTCAGTATTGTCATTGTTGTAGATATGTGGATTACGGGCTTTGATGTTCCTTGCCTTACATATTTATATAATGATAAACCTCTCAAAAAGCATTTGCTGATACAGACAATAAGCCGTGTAAACAGAAAATATCCGGGGAAAGAATATGGTATGGTTATCGACTATATTGGTATACGCGACAATATGCGTGAAGCCATGAAGGTATATGGAGGAGATACATCTGTTGCACCGACATCTGATGATGTTGAGCAGGCTACATCAGTGTTTAGAGAAGAATTAGAAGTGTTGAAAAACATGTTCACAGGTTATGATTTATCACCATTTTTAAATCCGGAATGTGATCCTATAGAACGATACAGACTCCTTGCAAAAGCAGCGGAATATGTATTTGTATCAACAGAAGAATTACAGTCGGAAGGAAATAAAGGTGTTCAGAAAGTTTCTTTCAAAACCTACTTTTTAAAGACAGTAAAACGAATGAGGGCAGCTTTTGATATTTGTCAGCCTTCCGGTTATCTTGGGGAAGAAGAATCTGCACTTGCACAATGCTTCATGGCTATAGCAGGTTTTGTTCGTAAGATGAACGGAACAAGTGAAGTAGACACTGATACGATGAATCGTGCAGTTTCAAAGATGGTTGAAGAAGCATTAAAATATAATCAGGTGGAAAGTGTTCTTGAAAGCGGAGAGGAAGAAGATATTTTTTCTCCGGAATATTTTGAAAAATTATCTGATGTCAAAATGCCGGCAACTAAATTGGAATTGCTTGTTAAGATGCTTCGAAAGCAAATTAAGGAATATGGAAAAGTCAATCGGTTAGCTGCAAAATCATATCAGGAAATGTTGGAAAAGACGATCGCAGAATATCATGAAAGACGTAAACATCTTACTGCTGAAGAAGCTGGTGAGGCACAGGAAAAGGCATCTGAGGATATAATTAAGATTGCAACGGAACAGGCTTTAGCTATTCTTCGTCAGATGAACGAAAACAGAGAGAGTTTTCGAAAAATTGGCTTAACATTTGAGGAAAAAGCATTCTATGATATTTTGATTTCTTTGCGTGACCAATATAACTTTGAGTATGGAACAGATAAAGAAGTGGATGGTGTTATAGTCAATGATAAATGTAAAGCTTTAGCAAAGAAAATAAAAGATATTATTGATACAAAATCTTCATTTGCTGATTGGCTCAATAACCAAAATGTAAGAAATGGATTGAAATTGGAAATCAAAATATGTTTGGTGAAGAATGGTTATCCGCCACAGTATAGTCCGGAAGTATTTAACAAAGTTATGGAACAGGTGGAGAATTTTGAGGAGAATTCTGGAACAGAAGGTATAGGAAATGAAGCATCTACTTCTGGGAAAATTTATGAGTATAAGGTGATGATGGTTGCGGAAGATTCGGTTGAGTACGGAAAAGAATAGATGAAGTATTATTTCTAGGGAGGAGTTAGATTGGATTACATAGATATTATCGAAAAGAGTATATATAATATTGATTCAAAAATCTGTGGAATAATTGATGATTATAGAGTATTGCAAGAACCCCAAAAGGTTGCAGACTATGTAATTCAATTTCTTCGCACTTATTTAGAACATATTGCAGCTCGTATATATGCTTATGAAAATCCTAATGAACAAGTACCAATTAGGGGAAAAGATAAATGGTATACCCAATATATGAAACAACTTAAAGAAAGTAATGAATACGGGTATATATGGAGAATGCATCATTCACTTCAGATTTCGACATCTCATTATGTACCTGCGGAGGATGGAGCTATTCGATTAATGGATGGATATTTACCACAATTATATCATCTAAGAGATCAGATGAGAGATAAGTTTGGGTTGTTGTTGCTGAGTAATTTTGAAGATTATCCGCAGGAAAAAAGTTGTGAATTAGATTCATACTATGAGAAAATATATATTGCATTAAAGGCTATAGATTTAGAAGATAGCAAGGAACATACCAATGATAGATATTACATTACACGAAAAAAATATCGTACGGTAAATGGAAAAGGTTTTTTTGAATACATATTGTCATATGCACAGGAAGAAATAACTAAATTTGATAGGTTTGTTGCATATTCATTCAATGATATTCCAGATAATTATTCTATCCAATGTGATTTTTCCCAATCAAATATAGATTTTAATGGAGTTGGGATAGATATAAAGTGTTTAATAGCATGGAATGTAGCTATACGTCCATGTGAATTGGAGAAGTTAGCTAGAATATGTGGATATGATATTGTTGTAAAATCGGATAATCTATATTATAAGGCATTAATGAAATTTTTAAGTAGAACAGGAATGAATTTATTGGATATTCTTTTGGCAGATAATGAGGAATATGAAATATACATTCAGCAAATTGAGCTTAGTAAGAAAACTGAATTGAAGGATACTTTTGATAAAATAAGAGAGATTATCATTAAAGAAAAACCAGGCAGTAATATTTTAAGGTACATCACAGCTTATTTGAAAAATGATGTTATTAGAGACCAGTTGGAAGATCGTACCAATAATCTTCTATCGTATTTGTATTTGAAGAATGAGGCAATTCCGTTTGATGAAATGCCTTATGCATCAAGTTTATGTGGACATAATTTATCAAAATTAAGGTTACATAAATGTTTAGAAATATATGATTGTGAATGCCAATATGTTTCTTCAATGGTGAATAAAGAGGCTTATGACAGTAATATATTATATGTAATTGTGGATCATGATAAGTTAGATTATTATCAGTATGAAGTGGATATTTTTAACAATAACTTATATAATAGTAAGAAGCAACAACTTAGGAAAATAGATACTTTTGCAAATCATTTGTATGTTAAAAATTATTACGAAACAACTAAATCTGTCATAGCAAAGTTGCAGAAATATACATTGGAAGGAATCGATGTATATTCTGATATGATTGATAAACAAGCAGACTTTATGCAAGAAATAGATGATGATAATAAACGAAAAATAGTAGCTAATATATATATGAATTCTAAATTAGGAATGATTTATGGTGCTGCTGGAACTGGCAAAACAAGAGTTGCAGAATATATTGCAAAAATATTCGAAGATAAAAATATTCTTTTGCTTGCTAATACAAATGCTGCGAAAAATAATTTGGAAAGAAGAATAAAATCCTCTTGTGATTGTTATACAGTGTATGATTATTTAAAGAATGGATATAGTTGGAAAAAGTATGATTTGGTTATTTTAGACGAGTGCAGTACAGTGTGTAATGAAGATGTTTTGAATTTGTTTGGGAAGTGTAATGCGGAAGCATATTTGCTAATTGGCGACATATATCAGATTGAAGCGATAAAGTTTGGAAACTGGTTTAACTTTGCGAGATATTTTGTTGATAAAAAATCTGTTTATGAGTTAGTAACTCCATATAGAGCAAAAGATAAATCGATTCTACTTGATATGTGGACTTGCGTGAGAAATTTTGATGAAAATATGTTTGAAAGACTGTTAGCAAATGGATTTATATCAACTTTGAATGAGTCGATTTTTGAAAGAGATGATGATGAAATTGTTTTATGTTTAGGATATGATGGACTATATGGAGTTAATAATATAAATAGATATATGCAGAAAATCAATCCATCTAAGCCGATTGAGTGGGGAAACTGGACATATAAGGTTGGAGATAAAGTTCTGTTCAATGAAAGTAGAAGATTTGGAAATGTTCTATATAATAATTTAAAAGGTAGCATACTATCAATTGATAAAAAAACGGATGAAATCGTATTTCAAATATTGGTTGATAAGATTATTTCTGAAAGAGATGTTCGTTTTTCGGATATCAAACTCATTGATTGCGATTGTGAAGGAAAGTCTATTGTTGAATTTAGTGTAAAAAGACGAGTAGAACGAGATTCGGACTCAGATTATTCTGAACAGATTGTACCATTTCAGATTGCTTATGCAGTATCTATACATAAAGCTCAGGGTTTAGAATATAAATCTGTAAAGGTGGTAATCACAGAGGATATTGATGAAAAAATATCCCACAATATTTTTTATACAGCGATCACTAGAACAACAGATAAACTTAAAATTTACATGAGTAAGGAAACGCAGAAGAAACTTGCGGAAAAATTTGTTAAGAGTAATGTAGGATTAAAACAGGCACAATTATTTGCAGAACAGGCTGGATTGAAATTGAAAAATAAATTGTCCTCGTAGTTGAGAATATGTAAATAATCAAGAATGAAATCGGTTTAAAGGAGTGACTCTGAATGATAGATATATATACAGAAAAAAGAGAATCAAAAAACTGGATACTTCAAAACGATTTGTATTTC
>ENA-OPRX01001373-OPRX01001373.1-human-gut-metagenome-genome-assembly--contig:-NODE-1373-length-12168-cov-2.517708_pt1 | contig 12168 bp, 15 predicted proteins | sample MGYA00241450_ERZ501892 | MGnify/ENA primary metagenome ERZ501892 (study PRJEB25962, sample SAMEA2042223) | human gut metagenome | biome: human gut; feature: human-associated habitat; material: faeces...
AGGGAAAGAGCCGGTCGTCCTTTTGCAGCCCGTAGCAATGGGACATATACTCCTGCAAACAGTTGCAAAGGCCGTCGGGAATAGGGATAGTACGGATGCTTTTCGGTGTTTTCGGAGTGGTGATAATATCCTCTTTGCCGAGGCGCTGATAGCTCTTGTTCACCGTCAGGGTCTTCTTCTCGAAGTCGATGTCCGACGGTGTGAGTGCCAGCAGCTCTCCCTCCCGAATCCCCGTGTAGTACATGGTCATGAATACCGTGTAGCTGGCGGGACGGTCTTTCATGCTCTCGATAAATGTCTGGAACTCGTCCTTTGTCCAGAACAGCATTTCATCGGCTTTCTTCTTGCCCATGCTCCCCGCCTTGTGGCAGGGATTTTCTTTCAGCCCATAGTATTTGACTGCGTAGTTGAAAATCGCCGTGAGCTGGTTGTTGATGCACTTGAGATAGGTCTGGGCGTAAGGCTTGCCGTTTTCATCCCGGTAGCTGGTCAGGGAGTTCTGCCATTGGCGCACATGAGTGGGCTTGATCTCGTTCAGCGGGATTTTCTTGAAGAAGGGCGTTACCTTCAGGTCGATCAGCCATTTCTTGCTGGCAACGGTTGAGGGCTTGAGGCGGTGCTCCATATCCTTGACATACAGAGAGATGAAGTCACCGAAGGTCATGCCGAGGCTGCCCGTGGATTGGCTGATAAAGTCACGTTCCCATTGCAGGGCTTCCTTCTTGGTGGCAAAGCCACGCTTCTTCTTGTGGATGGTCTTGCCCGTCCAGTCCGTCACGCGGATCTGGGACATCCAGCGACCGGTGTCGCCGTCTTTTGTTACTGACATTTTTACCTCCTTCCCTCAAGAATCAGGCTTTGATCAGGTTATTCACTCGTTACTCTCGCTTTTACCGTATTCCTTTTCCAGAAACTCCGTCCGCTTTGCGATTCGCTCATCGCGGTCAAGCTCCTCCGGCTCTGTGCATTTGACTGCGTTCGCGGCATAGTATGCAAGCGTCTGCTCCTTCCAGCGCTTATATGCTGCCTGCGTGGAGTTATGGGCGCGAAGCTCGCTGCGCTCATCCTCCCATTGTTCAAGGAACAGGCACATATCCGCGTTGAACTCTGCCGTGTTCTTTCCATCAAAGGAAACCGAGCACTCCCATTGCTTGCTGCGGGGCGGCTTCTGCACATTGATCTTGAAGTCGATGCCCTCTACCGTTTCCAGCTTAAAGAGGAAGTCCATTACGTCGGCAAGCGTCCTGATCTGTGTCGTGCTGGATTCATACCCAAGAATATAGGTTGAGGTCGTGTCCAGCAGGTCTGCGATCTGATTGACAACGGCAATCGACACTTCAATCTCTCCGGTTTCGTACTTCTGTACGGTGCGGAGGGATTTTTTAAGCATTTGTGCCAGCTCGGTCTGGTTCAGCCCCTTCCGTTTTCGGAGTTGCTTAATTCTCTGCCCGATGGCGGGATAATCGAAATTGTCCATGTCTGATTCACCTCGTCCATATCATACCACAGGATAAAGCGAATTGCAAGTACATATTTTTATTTCGCAAAGGCTTGACAGATGCACCTTGTATGCGTATAATAAAATACGTACTCAAGATGCGTGTTTAGGATAACGTAAAGAAAGGAGAGCGAATAGAAGATACGCAGACAGAGGCAGATCGCTTTGAAAAAGGAGGTACTATGAGAGCACAGTTTATCACAGCGGCAGAGGTGGCGGAGATCATGGGCATCAGCCGCAGCAAGGCATATCAGATTGTCCGGGAGATGAACAGAGAACTGAAAGCCCAAGGCTATCTGACCGTAGCCGGAAAATGCCCTGCCCAGTATTTCAAGCAGAAGTTCTACGGCTTCCAGATTCCCGGAGGTGAGCGCAATGACGGAAAATGAGAAAACGACCGCCCTCATCCCATCTGTTGGCGCAGATGGAGGGCAGCCGCCTCACAATTCAACCTACCAGAGCATACCACATGAAACCTGCGAAAGCAATCCCCCGGAGGAAAATATTGAGGAAATGCGTGAGAGAATCCGGCGCATGAACGACCCGCATTATCTTCATACGGTTTCCATGACAGAGCTGTATCAGACCGCCTACAAGAGCAGACCGCCCGTCATAGACGGTCTGCTCTACTCCGGGGCATATATCCTCGCAGGAGCGCCCAAAATCGGAAAATCATTTCTGGTAGCGCAGCTTGCCTACCATGTCAGCACAGGGCAAAGGCTGTGGGGCTACGAAGTCCATCAGGGTACGGTTCTGTATCTTGCACTGGAGGATGATTTCCAGAGAATCCAGAGCCGGATGTTTATGATGTACGGCGTGGCGGATACCGCCAGCCTGCATTTTGCAACGGCAGCAAACAAAATCGGAAACGGTCTTGACGAGCAGCTTGAGAATTTCATAAAGGAACACCCCGACACGAAGCTGGTTATCATTGACACCATGCAGAAGATTCGGGAGGCCGGAGGCGAGGCTTACAGCTACGCCAGCGACTATGAGATCATCGGCAAGCTCAAGCGTTTTGCGGACAGGCACAGCATTTGCATCGTTACCGTTCATCACACAAGAAAACAGCCAGCCGGAGACAGCTTTGAAACGATCTCCGGCACGACGGGACTTCTCGGTTGTGCAGACGGAGCACTCTTGATGCAGAAGAAGAAACGGACAGCATTGGAGGCCACGGTCGATGCCGTGGGGCGAGATCAACAGGATCAGATTCTATATCTGAAAAAAGATGCCGACACGCAGATATGGAGCCTTGAACGGACAGAGAACGAGCCGTATCAGGAGCCGCCCGACCCAGTATTGGATACGGTTTCCCAGCTTGTTTCCTCCGAAAGCAGAGAATGGACAGGCAGTCCGACCGAACTTGCGGAAGCGGTGAATACAGGCATGGCGGCAAATGCCCTCACCAAATACCTGAACGTTAAATCCGGCAGGCTGCTGGACGAGTACCATGTGAGGTATGAGAACAGGGCCAAACACTTCGGGCGGCAGGTGAAGCTCACCTATATGATAATTGACAATGTTGAGTACGAAGTAATCGACTGAGGACAGCGCGACGGCTGCGACGGTCGCGACGGTGGAAATGATGCCATCAAAGCAACCGTCGCAATCGTTGCGACCGTCGCGGATAGGAAAGGATAGGAAAATGAAAAGCGTACAAATTCCCTATGACCTGTTTCTCGACCTCGCCATGTACCATCTGCGGGGCGAGGATGATTTTGAAGAAGAAATCCGGCAGGGCTTGGAGCAAAAGCTCGACGCCATGCTGAACCGGCAGCTCTATTCCCGGTATAAGACGGCACCGACCGAGGAAGAACGTGAACAGGCGCGGCAGAAATATCTTGACCGGCGCGGCGTTCCGCAGAGCTATCGTTGGACTGTTCCTCCGTGGGAACTATGACAGGAGCGTGCCACGCTCCTGTGGTTGGCAGACACGGCAGCGCATGGGCTGCTGTCTCCTCGCGTCCCCCGTCCCCATCGAAAAATCCGCAGAGTTTGAGATGGATGTGGGCAGGAGATTATGAGCAGAGGTTGTCTGCAAATAAGCTGCTGACCACGCCGGTTTTTGCGGTTTGTATCCACACAGCAAACTGCAAAACCGGCAGAGGCATCCGCAGATGCCGCATACCCCCTCGGAGAGCCCACGATACTTTGCAGCCGCAGGATGAAAGTATCATAGTGGGTTATTACACTTCCGCAGAAGTGCCTCCCCGAAAGCTACCTGTCCTGCACAATCTGAAATCAGGAGGTAAACTGCCTATGGCAAGAGGCGACGGTATTCACCGTACCAGCGCAAGAAATATGAGGCTGACCGCTGCCAGAATCGGCAACGCGCAGCAGCACAACGAACGGGAAAAGGAATCCTATGTCAATCAGGATATTGTACCGGAGAGGACACAACTCAACGTCCATTTCAAGGAACCGACGGGAAGTTATGCCGAGATGTTTCAAAAGCTGAAAGAGGACGGCGTGATCTCCACCCGCGGATTGAAGGAGGACGCTTTTCTCTACGGCGAACTGATTTTTGACGTAAACACCGCCTACTTTCACAATCACGGCGGTTATGACTTCGCAAAACAATTCTACACCGACGCATACAAATCCGCAATAGAAATCGTAGGCGGTGAGCAGTACATTCTCTCTGCGGTCATGCACGCCGACGAGCGCAACCGCGCCATGTCCGACGCGCTGGGACAAGACGTGTATCACTACCACCTTCATGTAGTCTACCTCCCCGTCGTAGAGAAGCAAATCCTGTGGTCGAAACGCTGCAAGGATAAATCTCTGGTGGGAACGGTCAAGGAGACGATTCAGCAGGTTAGCATGAGCAAGAAGTGGGACTCCAAGCCTGCGCTGGACGAGAACAGCGAGCCGATCTTGAGCGCAAAGGGCAAGCCCGTTCTCAAAAAATCCTACAGCGTTTTGCAGGATGATTTCTTCCGGTATATGCGCGACGCCGGGTATGAAGATGTGGAGCGCGGCGAACGCGGCAGTTCGGAGGAACACCTGACCGTAACGCAGTTCAAGGTGCAGCAGGAACAGGCGCGGCTGGCAGAAATCACAGAGCAGAACCGCCAGCAGGAACAGCAGGTAGCGACGCTCGGCAGACAGATTGAGAAAATTCAGAATCAGCAGGTCAATGTGGCAGCTATCGAAAAGATTGAGGCGAAGTCTGTCCCCTTCTCAAACAAGGTTGCCGTGGAGCGTGAGGATTTTGAACACCTGTCTACGCTTGCGAAAAAGTATGTTGCAGCCGAGAAAAAGGAATCCAAACTGCAAAAGGCTCTGGATGCGGCGAATAGGCTGATTGCAAGGCTCAAGGCAGAGATCGCCGGTTTGAAGCAGGAGCTTTCCGAATACAAATCTGTTCGCGGCAAGCTCCGCACATCGGATCTGGGACGCGAGAATGCAGAGCTTCGCGGAAAAGTGCAGCGCTATGAGGATGTAATTCAGCGCAATAACCTCTGGCATTTCTTCCGTCCGCGCAGAGAAAAAGCAGCAATGCGGGACGATGCCCGCTGATGCCGTGTTGAGCTGAGAAAAACGGATTTTACCGAATGGGAGCGTCCAGGTCGAGCAGCGTATCGTTTGGACGCTCCCCATTCAAAAATCAACCTGCTTTTGCAGGTGTAGAGTTGACAAAAAATCTTGAAAATGCGCCTGTTTTTGCAGAACAGGCAGAAATGGAGGCAACATGAAAACCGGACTGACCAAACGGCAGAAAACGACCTGCATCTATTTTGACGAAGCCAGCAAAACCGTTGAAATTCAAACGCACAATACCGCGCTCAAAAAGCGGCTGGCACAGTATGCAGCAAAGCATCCCGATTTGTGCAGGCAGACCGACGATGACGAACAGGGCGGTCTGACCTTTGAGATTGACCGCAGGCGATTCGCTGTCCGTTTGACTGCGCCGTATTCAGACGAGCGCCGTCACGCAGCAAGCGAACTTGCCAAGGGAAATACAAATCGGTTGAGAAATGCAAAATGAGCATTAACCATGTGGGGAAAAATCAGGTACATAACCTTTCCCCATCATATTGAATTCAAACGAGAGGTGTGTTATAATGGGGAAAAATCAGGTATTGTTCTTGTCCCAGATGGAGGAAAGCAAAATGGCAAAGCAGGTTCACATCCGCGTAGATGATGATATTTATAAGGAACTCAGCGACTATTCTGTAGTAAGTGGACAGTCCATGCAGGACTGCCTGTCTGTAGCAATTAGGCAAATGCTCGTCAAGGCAAAGGAAGAAGCTTCTCAGGATTGTAATGGGTACACCTTTATTGATTTATTTGCAGGTATTGGCGGTATGCGACTTGCATTCGAATCAGCCGGTGGGTGCTGTGTTTATTCTAACGAATGGAATAAGTACAGCCAGCAGACCTATTACGCAAACTTTGGTGTGCAACCGGACGGTGATATTACAAAGGTTCAGGCTGAAAGCATCCCGGATCATGATATTCTTGTAGCGGGATTCCCCTGTCAGCCGTTCTCAATCGCCGGGGTTTCAAAGAAAAACAGTTTGGGGCGTGCTACCGGTTTTGAGGACAAGACCCAGGGAACGCTTTTCTTTGATGTATGCCGTATCCTGAAAGCAAAGCGTCCGAAAGCGTTTATGCTGGAGAATGTCAAAAATCTTTGCAGCCATGACAAAGGCAGAACTTTTCAGATTATCCAGGAATCTCTGCGGGAGCTGAACTACAAAGTATTCTTCCAAATCATTGACGGAAAAGGCTATGTGCCGCAGCACAGAGAGCGTATTGTCATTGTCGGTTTTGATAAAGAACGCTATGGAGAGGATATCAGTTTTTCTTTTGATCTGCACCCTTTGAAGAAGCATCCGGTTGTGCGTGATATTCTTGAAAAAGAGGTCAGCGAGAAGTATACTCTTTCAGATAAACTCTGGATTTACCTTCAAAACTATGCTGCAAAACACCGTGAAGCAGGCAATGGTTTTGGCTACGGAATCGCCCCCTTGGACGGAGTGACCAGAACGATCAGCGCCCGTTATTATAAAGACGGTTCTGAAATTCTGATCGAACAGCGCGGAAAGAATCCACGTCGTTTGACACCGCGTGAGTGTGCGAGATTGCAGGGCTTTCCAGACAGCTTCAAAATCCCGGTTTCGGATACGCAGGCATATCGACAGTTTGGAAATTCCGTTGTTGTTCCGCTTATGTCCGATGTCGCAAAGCTGATTGTTGCAAAGCTGGAACAACTCGATACTGACCCGCAAATCGAAATTGCTTTTTCCAATATTCCGCAGAGGAAGGTGATATAAATGCCAGAAGAATACGCAATTCAGGCAATACAGGCTGTTCTGAGCGGTCAGAGAGCTTATTGCAAGTTTCTTGCGGCAAATGATACCGGCTTGACCGGAGGGCATCAGGCGGGAATCTATATTTCAAAGCCGTCAATCCCCATCCTTTTTGATGAACCGGGTATCAAGGGAACGAACAAGGAAAAATGGGTAAAGGTCAAATGGCAGGACGGTATTGAAACAGATACCCGCTTTATTTACTACGGAAAGGGTACGCGAAACGAGTATCGGATTACAAACTTCGGGCGCGGTTTCCCTTTCCTGCGCCCGGAGTATACAGGGGCGCTTTTTGTATTTGCAAAATGTGATGTTGAGGATTATCAGGCATTTGTACTGAATTCCGAAGAAGATATCGACCAGTTCCTTGACGCATTCGGCATCAGTCCAACAGAAACAAATCAGTTGATTGATGCTGGCCGGGTACAGGAAGAAACGCAGGAACGGATTGCCATTCAGGAGTTTATTGCAGGGCTGACAGTAGATTTTCCTCTCTCAGAAGAAATGTCCGCAGCAGCTCGTGACATTCAGAACCGTGTATATGACCATCTTGAATTTATCCGCACAAATCCTGACCGCAAGATCATTGACTGGACAAACACGGAGTATGCACTTTTTCGTGCGATTGAACATGCACGATATGGAGATGCCATCGCACGCGGATTTACATCCGTAGACGAATTTATCACGATGGCAAATATGGTTCTGAACCGCAGAAAGAGCCGTGCAGGAAAGAGTCTGGAGCATCACCTTTCTGCAATCTTTGACGGCAACGAAATCCTATACACCGCACAGGCTGTTACAGAGGGCAACAAGAAACCGGACTTTATCTTCCCTTCGCAGGTGTCGTATCATGATATGACTTTCCCCACGGACAAGCTGATCTCTCTGGCCGCAAAAACGACCTGCAAGGATCGTTGGCGCCAGGTTATCAACGAAGCTGATCGTTTGCGTGACAGACCTAAATATCTCTGTACGCTCCAGCAGGGAATCTCCCCGGCACAGATGGACGAAATGCAGAGCGAGAATGTTATTCTCGTTGTTCCTAGGCAATACATTACATCCTATCCCGCAGATCGTCAGGACAGAATATGGACGCTTTCAAAGTTCGTTTCTTTTGTGCGCGAGGTCGAAGGACTCTGATGGCGGATATTGTTTCTCCGGAAAAGCGCAGTCAGAATATGTCTGCGATACGATCAAAAGACACAAAGCCTGAAGTGTATCTGCGGAAACTGCTTTTTGCACAGGGCTATCGTTATCGGATTGCAGATAAGTCTGTTCCGGGGCATCCTGATATTTTTCTGCGTAAATACAATACGGCGATTTTCGTCAACGGTTGCTTCTGGCATCGTCACCCAGGCTGCAAATACGCATATACACCAAAGAGTCGCGTGGAATTCTGGCAGAAAAAGTTTGATGATAATGTCAGACGGGATAGTGCAGTGAAAGCAGAATTGCTGGAGCATGGTATTAAGCTCTTAACGGTATGGGAATGTGCAATTCGGCGTATGCAGAGAGACAAGATTGAAGAAGAACGTGCGCTCACAAAGATCATTCTCTTTATAAAATCGAACGAGAAGAACGCAGAAATAATGTAGAAGCTATGTCGAGCGCATATTTGAATTTGATAAGATTTTTTCGAAGCAAGATCAAGCGAAGAATCAGAACAATATTGTTGCATTATTCCTGACAGTGTGCTATAATGCTTTGTGGAAAGGAGTGAGGCGAGAATGTCACTTCTCGAAAAATTCAAACCGTTTAACTTCAACGAAGGTGTACCATACGTCTCGATAACAATCAACGGCATGACCTTCAACAAGTCAGTCATAATGAAGTTGGAATATCCGGAATATGTTCGCCTCCTTATTGATGAAGAAACAAAACGTATAGCCGTACAACCTTGCGCACAAGACACCCCAAACGCCGCGACTTTTTATAACAAGGAAAAGAAGTCAAATGCACTTTCTGTGCGCTGGAACGGTCGCGATCTTCTTAATACAATTCAAGGGATCATGCATTGGGATTTATCTAAATGCGGTTATCGAGTTGATGGAGTATTACTTAAAGAAGATCAGGCCATGCTGTTTGATCTTACCCAGGCAAGTGAATTGAAGTAGTCCGCTGTCCGACAGCTTTGGCTGTATGACATAAAAAAGAGCTTATCCGAGTTCCAGCTCGAATAAGCTCCAGTTTGAAAAGTAAATACGGTCAAACCGCCTATACTTCTCCATGACAAGTTAAGTATAACGGCTGTATTTACCTTTTTCAAGCGAATCCGAAATTCGTTTCGGAAAAATCTCGTTTGAAGGAGGTGCTGTGTTTATGAGAGAAACTCATAACGATGCCGTAGAGTACATCTATACTGCGTTTATTACGCTTAAGAATGGCAAGCGCATTTACGCCAGTCAGTATGGCTTGAAAGCATTTTGCATTCCCGTAAAAACTCGAAAATAACAACCACAAAAGGATGTTGGCGGTTTCATCCTTTTCATTTTTTGAAAGGATGATAGTATGAAAGGAAAAAATCAGCACGTAACTCCGCACCCCAATGGCGGGTGGCAGGTAAAAGGCGAAGGGAACTCCCGCGCTACAGCGAGAACCCAGACACAAACAGAAGCAATCAAAATTGCACGGAGCATTTCCCGCAATCAGGAATCCGAGCTTGTTATCCATCGTCCAAATGGAGAAATCCGCGACAAGGATTCTCACGGGCATGATCCGTTCCCTCCACGAGGATAACTCAGGTGGAATCTTTCCGCTATTGATAGCATCCCCTGATAGCTTTTTGATAGCAGAAAGTCGGATACCCCATAGGATTGGGATAATTGATATCAAATAAAGCCAAACGGAATCAAACGGTCTATACAAAAAAGTTTAGAACGCGTTTCTACTTGGCGAGTGGGAATAAATCGTAAAGTCTGAAAAACCGCATAAGCACTGGGCTTTCGAGGTTTCAAAAGGCCTCGTGACAACATTTTGACAACAATTTCAGATTATTCATAAATAAAGAGCTAACAGATTTTTGTTACAAAGTCTGTTAGCTCTTTTTTGTTTTATTCTTCGACTGGTTTGATGAAAACACGATTGTCTAGCTTAGGTGAACTAAATTTTGGGTTTTTAACTTTATACGCTCTGGTTAATGCTTTAACTGAACCATTTCTAATGTACGATAGTTTCCGGGTATTCGATCCACGAGCTTTTACAACAACCTTATCCCCAATTACAGATACTTCACCAACTCCGAGAACCTTTTCTTTTTGTCCAATTATTTTGCCGGTTGTTCCAACAATAGATTTGCTTGTAGGCTTATAGATTAGTACCTTTTGTCCTTGCATTAAATCTTTTCTTCCAGATAATTCAACTTCAATAACACCTGGCGCAATTCTCCTGCCAGAAATAGATGTTTTTGCTTTAGCCATTATTTTTGCCTCCCTCCCTTTGTTTCGCAATTTCAGGTATTTTTGAAATATAAACATTGGGCAGTATGTACATATCGTGAAGAACTTTTTGGTTATTCGTTTTAGACTGTTCAAATATGCTTTGCATAGTTGATTCAATTTGATAAATCTCGACCTCCACATATTCGTTAGTTGACGAATTAGTAACTACACCATAACCTACAATTTTACTCATCGGCTTACTATAGTAAACGCTTACCAAAGTTCCTATACGCAAATTGTCAGTATATTCTGTGTAATAGCAATCTTTTCCTTCACTATTATCGTATGCGGTAATTAAAAACCTCGTTCCATTTTTTGAGATCTGCCCATAGTTTATTGTGGCTTTTATAGCAATAACTATTAGCGCAAGCATAACAAAACCAATGATTACCAACCACCGAACTGCTATTGTTATGGAACCGGGCGCACAGTAAATCGTTACAGCAGTACCAATAATACCAAACAAATAACCAATTATAGAACCAGATTCTTTAAAGAATTTTTTTAACATCATTGCACCTTGTTGTTAATCTTTAATTTTCGATATGCGAAGTTCATCAAGAGCATCCCTTGTGCGCTGTACCTCTACTTCGGGGTATGTATAACGCCAATGGTCATATTCCTCTTTGCTGATTTCACCGTTGCGATATTTCTCCGCTTCTTTCTGCCAAGCGGTAAAACGCTCAAGCAAAGAAATGTAAGATGTTCCTCTGTTTTTATCAAGACGGATACAAACCTCGTCATCAAGCTTGTCGATTTTCAAGCCGTAAATGTCCTCTAATGCAAAGAGGGTGTGCATCAGACCAAGATAGCTGTCGATGTCTGGCACGGACAGCGCCAGCGGCGATACCCCCAGCGCACCGGCAAGGTTCTCCGTCAGCTCTGCCTTAGGCGTTCTGCTGCCGGATTCATACTGCGCCATACGGATGTCGGCGGTCTTTTCCGGGAAGCCGACCACCTGCCCCAAGTATTTTTGTGTCATTCCCCGCAGATTACGGAAAAAGCGAATTCTCTCACCGATTGCCATAGCACAACACTCCTTTATGTATTGTGCAACTAGTGTAGCATATGGATTTAGGTTGTGTCAAGATAGCAAAAGCAAAAAAGTTAAATATTTTCTGCAAGCCTCTTGACAATAGCAAATTCGTTTAGTATAATGACTATAGCAAATAGCGTTAAGTTATTTGTAGACAACAGAATATCCGTCGTGCGTCACGGTAATGGCGCAACCGCTCGGGCAAATCGGAATGCGGCCAGAAAGTTCTCCGACACGAAATAAGAGAACTATAACCAAACGAAAGGGGTGATGAAATGGAAAACACGAGCTTTATGAGAGTAGAGGAAGTAGCTAGGGAATTGGGCGTTTCCAAGTCCTATGCCTACAAGATCGTCCAGAAGCTGAATGAGGAGTTGAAAAGCAAGGGCTTCCTCACGATTTCGGGACGAGTCAACAAACAGTATTTTATGGAGCGCGCCTGTTACGGTGCTGTTCAGAAAGAGAGGTAAAAATGTCCGTTTATAAAGATACCAAAAGCCGTTTGCAAGATCGGCAATATTCGGTTCGACAGATTGAATTTTAGCCATTGTTATTTCCTCCCTGTGTCCAGCTCCCGTTATAAGCGGACCAAGATTCTGTGTATTTGTTTCCAGTAACCGCTGCCTTGTACGGATCTGCCAAGAATGTTCTTATCGTCCTCAGCACCGTATCAAAATCATCGGTCTTTGTATCGATCTTCCGGCAGAACGCTTTCCATTTTTTCTGCATTGCGTCATCGCTGCCGAAGGCCATGACCCGATCAAACTGCTCCACCGTGAAGTGGTGCCCACGGTTTTCAAAGGTCTTTTTCAGTGCTTCCGTCAGCGTTGCACCGTTGAAATCGAACTTGTTTGCAAGATAATAGAGATCGTA
>ENA-OPRX01001380-OPRX01001380.1-human-gut-metagenome-genome-assembly--contig:-NODE-1380-length-12120-cov-3.177290_pt1 | contig 12120 bp, 10 predicted proteins | sample MGYA00241450_ERZ501892 | MGnify/ENA primary metagenome ERZ501892 (study PRJEB25962, sample SAMEA2042223) | human gut metagenome | biome: human gut; feature: human-associated habitat; material: faeces...
CACCCAAGGTAGCAGTGCGCAGGAAGTTGCGACGAGAAATCTTTTCGCTCATAATAGCTCTCCTTGCCTTTTCTTTTTTCTTCGTGTGATCCGTGTTTGGCAGCAAAGTCCGCAGACTTTGTTACTGGATAAACAAAGCTTACACGTTAGAGCAGCGCGAAGGTCAAGGGCTATTTTGACAAAAATATCACAAGAATATGTCTGATATAAGAAATGACAGCAGAGTTGTTATGACCCTTGACGCCGGCGGCACCAATATGGTCTTCGGCGCGATGAAGGGTGGTGAGTTTTGCTGCGAACCAATCACACTTCCGTCCAACGCCGACAACCTTGACCGCTGCCTCGGCACGATGGTCAAGGGATTCCGTCAGATCGAAGAGGAACTTGGCGAGGAGAAACCTGCCGCCATCAGCTTCTGCTTCCCTGGCCCGGCCGATTACCCGGACGGAATCATCGGCGGTTATCTTCCTAACTTCCCGTCTTTCAGGGATGGGGTCGCCCTCGGACCATTCCTTGAGGACACTTTCGGGATTCCCGTGTTCATCAACAACGACGGAGACCTTTACGCCTATGGCGAGGCTCTCGGCGGAGCTCTCCCTGAGGTCAATGAAAAGCTTGCGAAGGCCGGCAGCGCGAAGCGTTACCACAACCTCATCGGCTACACGTTCGGCACAGGTCTGGGAATCGGTACTGTCATCAACGGTGAGCTTAACCGTGGCGATAACTCCTGCGTGGAGACTTTCTGTCTCAAGCATCCTGATATGCCGGACATCATCGTCGAGGACGGTGCCTCGATCCGTGCCGTGAAGAGAGTTTACGGTGAGCTGACCGGCAATCCGAACCACGGTCTTGAGCCTAAGGATCTCGCCGAGGTCTGCGAGGGCAAGAGGCCTGGCGACAAGGAAGCCGCGATCAAGGCGTTCGACAAGATGGGCGAGGTCGCGGGCGACGCGATGGCCACGGCGGTTACCCTGATCGATGGTCTCATCGTGATCGGAGGCGGAGTGATGAACAACTACAAGTACCTGATGCCGGGAATATTACGCACCATGCGCGGCAAGATGCACCAGCTCAACGGCGATGAGTTGAACAGGGTTCAGATGAAGGTCTATAACCTCGATGATCCGGCCGAGTTCGAGCAGTTCGCTCGTGGCGAGGCACGTTCCTTGAAGGTCTATGGCAGCGACCGTGAGGTGGTTTACGACCCGCAGAAGCGTGTCGGCGTGATGCGTTCGAAGATTGGTGCCAGCAAGGCCATCTCGCTCGGAGCCTATGCGTTCGCATTGACAGAGCTGGATAAATAATTGTTTAAAAAGAACTTAACGAATATGTACCCTCTGAAATTTGAGCCCTATCTCCGTGAGATGGTGTGGGGCGGAGAAAAGATCGCCCCGTTCAAGGGCGTAAAGACAAAGCGGCACAAGATAGGGGAGAGTTGGGAGATCTCAGCTGTCCCGGGCCATGTCTCAACGATAGCCAACGGCTCTCTTGCAGGCAAAAGCCTGACCGATGTGATGAATGAATATGGCCCTGAACTCGTCGGCAAGAAGGTTTTTGAGAAGACCGGTACGGAGTTCCCGCTCCTGATCAAATTTATCGACGCTAGAAGCGACCTGTCGATCCAGGTCCACCCGAACGACGAGCTTGCCGCGAAGACCCATCCTGGGATGAAAGGCAAGACCGAGATGTGGTATGTGGTCGGAGCCGACGAGGGAGCCCATCTGCTGAGCGGTCTGACCGAGTGGATCACTCCCGATGAATATGAGCAAAGAGTCAACGAACACACCATCACCGACGTGCTTGCAAGCTACAGGATCGCTCCCGGCGATGTGTTCTTCCTCCCTGCCGGCCGCATCCACGCCATCGGGGCCGGAGCCTTCGTCGCCGAGATCCAGCAGACATCCGACCTGACCTACAGGATCTATGACTATGGTCGCCTGGGTCTTGACGGAAAGCCCCGCGAACTGCACATCGAGCAGGCCAAGGAGGCCATCGACTACGATGTCTACCCGGACTACAGGACTGAATATTCCCGCGTCAAGGACGCCGAGACCAAACTGGTCAGCTGCAAGTACTTCACCACCTCGCTCTTCGACCTGGACAAGCCTTGCGCCAAGGATCTCTCTAAACTGGACTCTTTTGTGGTCGTGATGTGCGTCGCCGGAGGCGGCAGCCTTGTTGACCATGAGAATGACGGCCAGGAGCACGTCGTGACCCTCCGTCAGGGCGAGACCGTTCTCATCCCCGCCACCTCCACCGGCATCGAGTTCCGTCCCGACGCCTCGATGACCTGTCTCACCAGTTGCATCGAGTAAAGGCATTCCATCGCATTGACACCATGAACATCGATCTGTACAGATACTCCCTATGCATTGCCTTGACCCTGATGGCGTTCTTTGTCTTTAGGTTCTTCTTCGGGAAGGTCCCCGACAGGAGGCTGTTCGCCAACTACCTGCGGTCAAGGAATTTAATGGGGGCGGCGCTTTTGGTGCTGGCGGCAAATTATGCCGTCCATCTGTGCTTTGACATAAGGCAGGTTAACGTCAATGCAGCGATTGTGATGAATCTCTCAACGTATTTCTTCGGCTACGGGTTGTTCGTCGCGGCTCTTCACACACTTCTGAACCGCTCCTACATCACACGGAAGATCATTGTGAGACATTGTCTGTCATGGCTTTTATATGTCATCCTGTCCGTCTCCGCGCTCTTGTTCACCGAAGACGGCACACTGAAAGCCGGCCTGATATATTCATTAGCCCTGATGCTTGCCCTGTATGGTTTCTCTCTGGCCTCACACCTGCTCAAGGCCTACCATCGGGCCGTCAAAAAGATGGATGACACCTATTCTGACCATATCGCGACCTATGTCAGATGGATGTCGGTACTGACATATTGGATGCTCATTTTCGGCATCGGTTGTTCTGTGCTGACCTTCCTTCCTGACAATCTTGTTTTTGTTTGGGTGCTGTCTTCCGTTCCGTTCTACATTTATCTGTATGTCAGTTACCAGAACTACATGCTTTTTTATGAAACCGTCGAATGTGCCATCGAAAGTGACCCGGGATCGGATCTTCCTGCGACAGAAACGTTCTCCTGCAATCCGGAAATGCAACGTCTTGTGCAGGAATGGGTGGAGGCGGAAGGCTATCTGAAGCCGGGACTCACGATAGCGGATCTGTCCAAAACCTTGTACACAAACAGGACGTATCTTTCCGCTTTCATCAATCAGACCTACAAGATTACCTTCCGGGAATGGATCTGCGGAATGAGAATCGGCTATGCAAAACGCGCCTTGCTGGAGAATCCTGACAGGTCCATCGCCGAAATCGCGGAAAAATCAGGCTTTCTTTCCGTGAGCAATTTCAATGCTTCCTTCAAGGAGAGAGAGGGTATGACCCCGACAAAATGGCGGATAAGTAATTTATCGGTTCGGCAAAAAAATGCTGATTTGACAAAATAAGGTTGTCCGTACGACAATTTCTTGACGGCTCGGCAAAATTAGTCGGAGCCGTCTTTTCTTCGGGTGCTTCATTTAGTATTTTTGTCTCACAAATTTCTTCCTTGGGCGTGGTGAGCCACCCTGAGGCTTCCGGGTATATTTCAAACAATATCAAAACGATGAAGCGTCTTATCTATCTTGTGTCTTATCTTTCAGTATCGGTTTTCTTTCTGTCCTCTTGTGATAAGGGAGAAACCGAAACCGCCGCAAACCCTGCCGATTATCTGAGGAATGATGATCAGAAGGCTATGGTGTCCACATTGAAGAATTTGGCGGACGGGCATTTATATTCAGTGAAATATAGTTCGGACTACCACATCGATGAGGTCATGTCTAGCGGAGGGGCGAGTTCCAGCATGCAACTTCTCGGAAAAGTGGTGCCGATGCTGACAACAGTTCCGCTGGGCAAGGCTGACGGTGGCGTGGATTTCGGATGCAGTGCTTTCTGTGTCAAGTCCCAGGAAGGAGACGTGCTGGTGGGACGTAACTTTGACTATAGATTTGTGTCGTCTTCCAATGTGCTTGTACACAATGTCACAAAGGGAGTGCATGAGTCCATCTGCATCTCAGCCCTTCCATTTCTGGACAAAGACACTTATGTGGCCGGTGCGTTGTCGGACGGGAAGACGGATCTTTCCATCCCTGTGACCGCATCCATCTACTGCTGTCTGGACGGGATGAATGATGCGGGACTGTTCATAGGTGTCCTGTCTCTTCGAGGTACCGGCGGGGCGGTACAGCATGACCCCGGGAAGAGTGACATTGTCCCGACATTAGCCATCAGGCTGGTGCTGGACAGGTGTACAAGCGTTGAGCAAGCCGTGGAGGTTTTCCGGTCCCACAATTTTTTCGCGGACGGTGAGAATTCGGACTCGAACTATCATTTCCTGATCGCCGACGCAAGCGGAAAGAGCGTTGTCGTGGAATATTACCGCCCGGGAGAGGTGCCGCCGCTGAGTGATCCGTCAGCGAAAGATTGGACGATGAACCTGCTTGACACCGACCACGTCACCAATTTCTATCTGTCCGAGGGATGGCGGAATGTCGGAGGAGGAAAAGAGCGGTACGACAAGCTCCACGAGACATTGGAAAAGAAGAACCGTGTGATGACGGAAGATGAATGCATGTCTCTGCTTGATGCCGTGCACCAAGATTTGCAATCCGAGGGAGGAGACATCACAAGCAACACGCAATGGTCAGTCGTTTACAATCTCACAAAGAAGACGGCGACTATCTGTGTGGACAAGGACTACAACCGCAAACTGCCTTACAGACTGTAATACCATGAAACACTCTCTTTTACTTTATCTGGCCATACCGGCGTTCGTGCTTACGCTTGTCTCCTGCTCCAAGGACAGTCCGGATTACGGTGATGAGGTCATCATTGAAGGCGACTACCGCAAGCCTTCCTCGCTCGCCGACGGCGAAGAAGATCGCGTTCCCGGCATGGGTCTCGGAAGGCCTCTCTAAGGACTTAGCGGACGCTGTCAAAGGCCGGCTGAAAGAGACGGCTCCTTCGGCTGACAACGCACAAGTGATTGTCACGGACATGGCCGGCTATTCCGGACTTGACACACTCAAGGGGCGCGTCGTGGTTGTCTGCGATCCGTCAAAAATCCTGCTTGAACAACTCGGTGTGGAGGCGGGAAATTTCCTCTGTGTGGCTTTCCAGCAGGGACGCTCCGGCCACTGTGCCGTGCGGACTCCGGCGGAGGGTCTGGAGGTGGACGAATGCCTCAACGGCCTTGTCTCCTGGACCAACAACGCCATCCTGAACGTGGCCGGCAACTTCGACCCGTCCTCTTTCTGGGAGGAGTCATGCCTGTACACGACCTATTCTGACAAGGTCAGCGAGAAGATAACCAACGTAGCGGCCTCCAAACACGATTACCTTGAGGGCGAGTTTTCCATAGATGTGCAGTTGAAGGTCACACCGATGCACGGATTCAAGAGCGGTGACTCGGAGGCCATGGATTACTACCTCATGACCTCCACCGTTTCGGTCGTGTCGGGGAAGATGTACACGGGGAATTTCACCAAGACGCACGGCTTGGTGAAAGCGAGGATATGCGGTTTCTATCTCAAGTCTCTCAGTTCTAACATCTACATATTAAACACCGCTGTGTATGCCGCGCTGAGCAAAGCGGGCATCGCCAATCAGCCCGCCGAGACCGTCATCGGCTCGACCAGCTACACGACCGGCTGGAGCTTTTCCATCGGCGGAGGAATCACCGGCGGCACGTCTCCGATGATCTCATCAAACACGGGATTCTCCATCTCCTCAAGCACATCCCGCACAATAAGCGACTGCGATGTGCTCAACAGGCACGAAGGCTCCACGGTCGGCTACGACTACGTGATCAACAATCTTCCTCGCCTGAAATCCCTGAAAATCACAGACCCTCCGCTTGTCTCGACCTCGACCGTCAATTTCTATAGCCAGTGGGTGTGGGCTGTCCCGGCGGAGGACTACGACGTGGAGACCAAGTACAGGGTTGTGATAGATCTTTACAACCTTGTCTACGGCGCTTCCTATTTCTACTCGGGAAGTGTTGACTACCACGATCTTGAGTTCGTTCAGAAGAAGTATTCCGTCACCAAGGACCTTCCTGTGCCCAACAGGGGGCCGACCGGGAAATTCGACCTCACGAACAGCGAGGAGGGCACTTTCATGACCAATGTCAGGCTGTACAACAAGAGCCACCCCGAGACCGGAAGCTACCATGACGGAAGCGTCTACGGCCAAGGCAACACCTGCTCCCTGTTCCTGGTGGCCGGCGACTACGAGCTGCAATGCGACATCAAGGACGCGAAAGGCAATACCAGGAAACGCAACTACACCGGACTTGTCAGAGTGAGGCCGGGAGGATCGGTGAGACTATCAACCGGCTACGGCTTCAAGTAAAACTATGAATATATTCATGAACCTTCTGAATGAAATCCAATGACCATGAAACGAATAATTGATTTTCTGAATATACTTGCGCTTTGCGCGGCTTTTGGCCTGCTGGCCGCCTGCGGAGGGAAATCAGGCCTTGACCCCGATCCGGAACCGGAGCCGGAGCCCGTCGAGGAGAACCGCACCTCGGACCTGCCCTACTGTGTACTGTCTGAACTGGATGGCGACATCCTTGAGTTGATATATTCAAGATTCACCGGGAAGAGGGTCTCCTGCGAGGAGGCGAAGGTGGTTTTTGTGAGCGAGAAGGATGTCAAGGACGATGAGATCTTGAGCGCCTACCAGCGTGGAGCGGCGGTGGTCGTGGTCTCTCCGACTTCGGATCTGCTGACGTTCCTTTCGCGGCACAACATCGGTTTTCTGTCCGCCGAGACGTTGGACGACTGCCTTTTCGTGGCGTTCCACAGGAGCGGCAAGGTCTTCTCAATGGATGACTTTCCTCCAGCCAACCTGAACGGCCTTGTGTCATGGGTCGGTGACGCGCATTCCGCGAACACCTCGGGAGACGACCTGCTCCAGTCCATCCATCTGTTCTCGTCCCATGACTACAAGATTGACAATGGCTTGATCTTCAAGGACGGCAAGAAGGAGTTCAGGGTGACGGGCGAAGGCCGCTTCGAGCAGTACTACTCGGTCATCCCGCTCTATGCGTTCAAAACGTCCAAGAGCAACTACATCGGGGACTTCTACATCGTTGACGCCACGTTCTCGGTGGCTTCGTCCGGGATGTACGCCGGTAAGTTCAACAAGGTGCTGCCGAATGGCTGGACCGGCGATTTCATGGGCTATTTCCTGACCGGCTACAATGTGGACATCTCCCTGGTCGATGACAAAGGCAATCAGGTTCCGGTCCGCTTCAATCAGGTTCCGTCCCCTTCAACCACGATAAACTCCCAGACCTACACTTCCGGTGTGACATGGTCGTTCGAGGCCGGTTTGTCCGGTGGCGCCGCCGGCGCCGGGCTTTCCTTGAGCTCAGGCTGCAACTTCAGCAGTTCAAGGACGCGTGAGATCAGGGACCTGTCCATCATCGACAACTCGTCTGACGGAAGCATCCACTACAAACTGGAGGTGAAGAACCTGCCGGAGTTGGTCAACACTCAGCCTCCGGCCATATCCAGAGCCACTTTTGATTTCCATTCCGGTTGGGTCTGGAGTGTGGAGAACACTGTGGAGTCCGACGCCGCCACCCGTTACCGTATGAAGGTGACATTGAGCGAGATGAACTACCGTGACCTTTGCACCAATAATCCTGGCGGTCTGCCGGGCGCCCAGAACCGGCCCATCGAGAAGAAGGAGTTTTTCATCGACCTCCCGGTTCCGAACAGAATTCCTTGCGGCAATGTGAAGTTCGTCAACAGCGAGAAAGGCAAGTACATGACGGACATCGTCTTTATTGACTCAAAGAGCATAAGTGATCCTAAAAGCTATCACTTCGATCCGTCAGGCAGTGTCTACTCCTATCAGGAGTGCTACGAGACCAGCCTCCCTGAGGGCACCTACATTGTCCAGTACAAACTTGGAGGCACCTCCTGCACCGGAAAGAACATCGCCGTCAAGAGAGGTGAGACACTTGAGATCCAGTCCGGCTACTATGTGAAGTGATAATGCTTTTGCGTGTGATTGGCAAGCAGAAGGTTTTGATCATGAGACTGATATGAAAATCTCATAACTTGTAATCCTGTCCGTGGCGTTGACGATGGCTTCCTGCGGGAAAGAGAGTGGCGGCACTAGGACTCCGGAGGGGCGGATGCTGTGGAAGAACGCCAGAATTCCAGTTAACAGGCAACTCATTGTCTGTGAATGGATTAAAAACCCTTGTCTTAGGTTGAGTTTTCTCAAGGGACAAGAGGCTGTTCGCCAACTACCTGCGGTCAAGGAATGGCATGTTCTTTGGATAACGGGGAGGACAGGCTAACAATTAATTGGATGAAAAAGTTATTAGTGGTGCTGGCGCTGGTTTCGCTGACAGGAAGTGCGGCTTTCGCACAAAGGGTTCATTCTGACAATCAAGACTTTAAGTTTACCGCCGGAGTGAGGATTCCGCTTAAGAGCACCAGTGCTAATTCAGGAGAGGTGATGAGCCTCACCTACGGGAAGTACAACGACAAAGGCTTCGGAGTGCGGGGAGGCGTGCAGTGGATGTTCGAGAACATGGACATCAACGACTACCTCGGGATTCCTCTGTCCGTGTCGTGGAGCAACGGAAAACGCACATCGTTCAAGGAATCAATAAGGCAGGGCGCCAACAACGCCGCCTACGGAGCATACCACAACAAGAGCTATTTCGGAACGAATCCGGATGCCGGCACCATTCTGGGAAGTTTCTTCGCCGGATTCTTCAACAGGATCGAATTCTTCGCCGGACTGACTCCGGGCTACATTTTCGGACACCGGGAAGAGCCGCACGGCTTCTCCTACATCGGACAACAGGAGATTGAGCATTACGTCTACATCAAGAACCGTTTCAGCCTTACGGCCGACGCTGGTCTGGATTTGTCACTCAACCTATGGCGGTTCAGACTGAGCGTAATCCCTTCCTTCCACTACTTCATCACAGACAACTACCGGGAGGTGAGCATCTCCCGCATCACCCACGACGGCAGCACCGACACCCACACCTCCGACAAAGCACACCCCTGGCAGTTCGCCATCCAAGGCGGCCTAAGTTTCTCCTTCTAAGGAGCGCGACGGTATTGCACTCCCCAACACAAAAACTGATCTTCAAGGGATCACCACCACTTGAAATCCATCCATCGGCTTGTAACATTGCGACATGCGAACATTTATCCTCCTGCCGAGGAAAGGGACGGGTATCCCTGGACATATTCGCCAAGCAATGTGTTGCCTGACCAAGACGTGGCCTTGCCTTCTTGCTGAATCATCCATTTTGCAAAACACTTTCAGCGCGATCACCAATCCAGTAGGCTGTGCATAGGTTAAGGCTGAATTTCTTCACAATGAAGGCAATAGTTTTTCACCCGAATGCCGTCCCCATGCCGTTCTGTTGGCGATTGCGCTGAAGGTGTTTCGTATTATTCGTTGGCAGAGGGAGTTGGTCTTCGTGCCGCTTCGAAATGACAAGAGATCATCTTTTTTGACAAAAATATCAAGCAGCCCTTATAAAAATCTATCGATCGTTTTTTCGACTGCTCACACTGCCGCTAAATAGCAATTAGCGGTATTACCTTTGTCGCGGAAGAATCACCAGAATAGCTCCAATGGGTGGCTTATGATGGTTCAAAAAAGATAAGCGGCAGCCTTGTCTATTCAAAAATGATTGTGAATTTTAGCAAGACATACTTGAGAACACGGAAGTGTAAGTTTATTCTCGAATACGAATCTGGAAAATTCACTTGGAAGAGAGTAAGACTAATGCTTACTCGTGGCCATTAGCCACAGGGTATGCAGAAATGTGGGAACCAGAGTGTCATCATGCCGGCAGTCGGGTAATTTGCTTACATCGTCCACCTCGTTCAGGTTGAAATATTCAATGCCCCTGCCCCAAATGAAATCACCGAGTGACTGCCCTGATGGACGGTGCTTCGCTTCATGGAGGAATTTGTCGGAGAATTGCTGTTCACGACAGTTTTTCCACCACCAGAGACGTGAGCCATCCTGCTCGCTGATCTGCTGGATCATCGCATTTACTTTCACCTCAAAGGTGTTCAAACGAAGGAAATCCGGGATTGAATAGCCCGAGTGGGTGATAAGCGCGTGGGTGGCATAGCAGACACAGATGTGTTCCAGTTTTGGATGACGAATCTGGCCTTCGGCCCAAGTCGTTCCATCGTCAAGAGTGTTCTCAAGGCCCAATTCCTTATCGCTCATTGTCGCTTTCAGGCCTTTGGAGGCGTCCCAGTAAGGATTACAGGTCATTACTTCCATGTCGCCCTGTTTCTCCTGTTGGAGCAGGGCGTTCACAATTATCATTTTGGTGAAATCCGAGCGGTAATATTCATCGTCTTCCAGGTGGAGTACATCTTGAGCGGTGTCTCCCCAATAACGCAGGCATCCCTCCACCGTAAAGTCGTCATCCTTCTCTTCTAAAGGAGATGACAACATCTGACGGTACATCTTCCCTGTTCTGGAGAACATGTCCCTAGTAAGTGAATATAACCGTTCATTCTGACTTTCAAACCGTTTGGCTTCCGAATCAGAACAATGCAACTCAAACATCTCCGACAGAATGCGATAACGCTCCAAGAGCAAGGATTGTACTTCTTCCTTCTTGTTCTCATCCTTGAGCCATGAAAAGTCCCAGCCGAGAGGATCACCTGTGATCGAAAGGATTTTCCGTTCCCTCTCTGCCAATTCACTGTGGTATATTGTCAGAGTCATCTCAAGGGACGGCATCGCAGCGGCTAACCTCATCGTTTCCTCGAAATTCGGGCTGATTACTCTAAACGTTCTCATTGTATTCTCCTTTTCTGCAAAGATATACAACAGCGTTGCCAAAACCTTTCAGTTTTCGTAAGTCGACCATACTGCCGAATAATTGCATTCAGGCATCCCATCTTTGCCGAAGATTTAAAACAAATATGCCATGACATTATCCGAACTGCTTCACAGTGTGTCATTTGATGACCTAATACCGACACTCAAGGAAGTGTACGGCGTCGAAACCGACATCTATGCCTACAGGGAGGCTTTCGATGAACTGAATCTTCTCCGTCCGATCGGACGGGACGATGGGAATATCAAAGTTTATCGGGACGAAGAGGAACATTATATCGGGGTGAGCGGATGCAACGACATCTGGGAGAACCTGCTCGACTTGAATATTCATGTAGAAGAGGGCATCCGGTTGGATGACAATGCTCTGGCCGCATATATTCTTTGGGAACTGACCTTCTACGGTTTCTCTCAAGAGGAGCAATCTTCATTTATTGAAAATCTCGGGAGGCCGGACAACAAGTATTCAAAGAGAGCCTCGGAATTATATTCTCGTAAAATCAGCATGTACGCTCGTGGCAGAATAGAGAAGCGCCAATGCTTCAGTGGAGCCATGTCTTGGGATATCAGCGAAAAAATACACGAACGTGAGCAGCGAAGGAACCGCGCCAAGCGTATGCGTGACACCCGTATGGAGCGGTCGATCAAACGCCTCGACAGAATGGCGAAGGTTGAGGACTGCATCCAACGACTCCTGAGCCTCTGCCCGGACCTCGAACGGCATAATCTTGAATATCTTTTTGGAACATATTCAATTACCGAGTCGAACTTCCGCCAGCAGGAGAGTCGTGGAGGCTATAGGCCTGCGACTTTGTGTGAATCAATATCCCAATACAGCCTCCTCACGCAATCTGAATATGACAGTGTTGTGATTGTGCTTTATTCTTCGGCCACTGATAGGGTGAGCCCTTCTCTGCGTTCCGCCGTTGAGGATCTGCTGATCACAGGAAGGTCCCTGAAGCGTTCCGTTCTCAAGGTCTGTTCCGACAACCGAATAACGGACGGCAGCATCAGAGCGCTTGTCGTCACGAGTCAGGACGATCAAGAATAATGTGTTTGATTGCCTTTGGTTTTGCACTGCCGCTTTTTGGCGGGATAGAAATGTACCTTTGCATTAAAAACATAATACTATTTGAATGAAAAAGACCTTGCATATTATGCCCAGTGGCGCGTTATGGAATAGAATCGCCCTCTGGTGGATAGGGAA
>ENA-OPRX01001382-OPRX01001382.1-human-gut-metagenome-genome-assembly--contig:-NODE-1382-length-12110-cov-4.490004_pt1 | contig 12110 bp, 11 predicted proteins | sample MGYA00241450_ERZ501892 | MGnify/ENA primary metagenome ERZ501892 (study PRJEB25962, sample SAMEA2042223) | human gut metagenome | biome: human gut; feature: human-associated habitat; material: faeces...
GAGCTTCCGATGATACGGGGTCGGGTGGTAGGGTGTATGCCGATGTGTCCTTGCCGCTTGCGTTGCTGTCGGGGAAAACCTCCGAGCATCCGCAGGCGAGCGATAATGTCAATATAAGCGCTGTTATCTTCGGGAGCTTTTTCATACTGCTCCTCCTTTCAGAAAACCTGTCAGAGATTTACTTTGAAAGCAGGTTGTTCTTTATACCCTCTGCATTTTCACCGACAGCGGAGAATGTACACATTGTGAACAGAACGTCGGTAATGCCGTTATCCTTAATAAAGTCGGGTGCGTAAAGGTCAAAGTAGCGGATGTCGCAAACGTAGATTTCCTCAAAGGAATCTATGAAGAAGGGAACTTCGGCATTGCCGTAGCTGTCCTTGAAGATGCAGAGCTTTCTGCCGTTCTTGTTTGCGGTTTCTATCTTTACTATCTTCTGATCGCCGCCCATAAAGGTCGAATATGCACCGCTTGCGGGCTGATCTACAAATATGCTGTGGAACTGTGTGGGCTGCTCGTCAGCCTTGAAATCGGTGGTATAATAAGTGGCGGTGTAATCTGTAGAGGGGATATAGTAGGTGAAGGTATCGGGGTCGTTCTTGATACGCTCGTTATAATCGGTAAATGCGTACATTGTTCCGACAAAGCCTTCTATCGTTTCCGTCTTGTAGGTCGAAAGCTCCTTTACGGGTACCTGTGCCATTTCACAGAAATCCTTTGCCGCATAATATGCGCCGAGGGGTTCCCAGTGGTGATCGGTACGGGTATAGATGTACTCGTTTGTGTGTGCCTCAAGTGCGGCGTATCCGTCAACGTTTATTACGTTCACCAGCTTGTTTGCAATGCTGTTTATCGAATCCCTGTGGCTTGCGTTGTATTGTTCGTAGCCATCGGGAAGGTAGTATGCGCCTGCTGTAGGCACTACCATATTGAATACGTTTACCGATGAGCCTACCTTTTCCTTGAACTCGTTAAGGTATGACGCATAGTTTGCACCGTCGCCGCCGCCGTAAAGGGAGATGCCCCATGTATGACCGTCTATGTCAACGACAAGCTGGCCGTTTGTCTGAACGCCGTCAACGCCGACAGGCTTCTTGTTTTCGGACGATGATTCATCGGAAGAAACTGTGCTTTCTGAAGATGCGGATGAATTATCGCTTGCTGTGTCGCTTTTTGTATTGTCCTTGCTTTCTGCAGCGGAGCTTTCCGCTACACTGCTTTCGTTTTTGCTGTCCGTAGCGGAGCTTGTATTCTGTGATGAGCAGGCGGATGCCGACGTCAGAATTGACGCACAGGCAAGTATTGCCGCTGTTAACTTGATATTGAGCTTCATAGTATGTCCTTTCTTTATGCGGGGATATTTTTATATTGCCCGTAAATGTAAATTCTTGTCCTATTGTAGTATATCACACTATCGTGTCAAGTTCAAGGATTTTCACTTAAGTTTCAGCCGGCGAAACGTTATATTTACTGTAAATGTCACGGGTTATGACTATTCCGCCGGGGAGGGCATATTCGCTCTGCATATAGTCGTAATAATCGCCGGGGGTGATTATGCCTGCGGTCTTTACTATATCGGTTCCTGCCTTGCTGAGTATATAGTCCGCAAGGAAAACGCAGTTTGTACTCATAACAAAATAGGTCTTGAATCTGCCACTTTTAAACTTAAAGAACCGTGCGTGTGTGCCGTTCCACAGCGAACTGCAATAATCGTCAAAATCCGCAATATCGGCGATGGGGCTGTTTTCGGTTGCAAGCTGATAGGGGGGGTTCAACCGTACAGGTCGAAAAGTTTTCTTAGCTTTCATATTCTGAATTTTATTTTGTTATCATTACTTTGGTAGAACGGTCTTTTGTTCGTACGATATAGACATTGCCTTGTCGTATATTCTGCCGATTCAACTTCTGACCATCGAGAGTATAGATTTCGCATCCGTTGAGCATGTCAGCTGAAATGGCACAGATTGCTGTAGTCTGTGATTGCAAGCACTTAATTTCGTCAGCATTGCAGTCTGCGAGTTTGGCTGTGATTCCATAAACATCGCCGACAGTTGCAAGTGCAAACTCGCCAGTTGGAATCGTGCCACCGTTGAATGAATAGCCAATGAAGTGAACGCTATTGCCGTTCTGCTTCTGGCTAACCATAATGCCAAGTGCATTAAGTTCGTTATTCAACTCGAAAGCAGAGACACCATTGAGCACAATGTCGAATGCTGCAACTGGAGTTGTTGAGTTGAGAACTAACTTGCCATCAATGATTTGGAGTATTGCGTCGGGGTCAGTTTCAACCAATGGCATATTTACCCTTGTCCTTGCAGGAGCAGAAGCAGGACTTTGTTCCAACAATAGGTTTACACCGCAAATAGCATCCTGAATGTTGATTGTTTCGTCTTCCCATAGATTTGCTGCGGTGAAGTTGAACGGACGGTTCTGGTATTCCTCAAACATATAGTTGATGACACTCTGGACATCAAGGATGTCGATAGACCCATTAAAGTTTGCATCACCCTGTTCAAAGAAGAAGCGCAGATGGAAGTTGGTGCCTGTCAAATTACTGTTCTTGTCAAGGGCAAACACCTTCAATGTGTCACCGCTATGACCGTAGAACGTGTTCTGAGAGGAAACATACGGCATAGTCAGTAGGCCGTTCTTGTATGACAGTTGCAAAGCCCATTGGTCAGTATTGTTGTAGTTAAACGACTCTGCTTCGGATGTGGTGCAAATGAAGTTCAAGTCCGTATTGTACCTTTGATTTGCATGGTCGTAAAGTACAATGGTCGGAATCTGTGCGGCCAACTGCTCTATATTCAGATGAGCAATATCGAAGTCAATAGTCTTGTCTATCGTCTGATGACTGATGTCTAAAGAAGTGACATTTGGTGAAATCATCGGATAAAGGTCTGAGAACTGATTGTAAGAGAAATTCAACGATGTCAGGTTCGGAAGCTGAGCGGCCAACAATCCAGCATTGCCTGTCAGATTGTTATGTGACAAATCAACTGACTTCAGTTGAGAAAAGGCAAGAAGGCCTGTCGGTATTCCAGTGAGGTTCTTGCTCTTGAAATTGACTCCAACAACATGCCCTTGCTCGATAACGAGACCGTCAAACTTACTTACTGCCACTGGACCAGCAGCCAGATTCCAAGAAGGCGACCAGCCGTTTTCTTGCAGCTGAGTACTGAGAACATTCAAAGCAAGCCATTCGTTATCGTCAAATTGATAGATAGAGAACGAACCTATCTTTTCGTTAGCCTTTCCATAATAGAGCGTACCATCAGCAAATTCTGCATAGATGTCGTACGAGCCAACGCTTGACGGGGCATCTGTGCTTACAGCGTTGTCTTCTGTGTTCACGTATGTAATGACAACATCGCCAACGCCTTCAACTTTGGCCACTGTTGCTGCATGAGTTTCGCCGTCATAGCTTATGTCATTGTTTGGAAGTGTGAACTCGTAGAGATTACTTGAAAACTGTGCCTTGTCGATATTGAACGAAGCTGACAATGTTCCTTTGTAATTACGAATACCAGTAACTTCAATTGTTCCTTCTCCAGGATAAAGGTTATTCTTGTAAGCAACGGTGTAGTCAGCATCTTCTACAAGATTGTTGTTCCTATCTGATGTAAATTGCCATTCTGGACGTTTTGAATAGCCATTGTAAACAAAGTTGTCCTCAGGCAGAACAATACCACCTTCAAGAGCAAGCGGACTAATCTCGAATGAGTAGGTGCGTCTTCCGATAGTCAACGGGAACACACCTTGAACCATGAATGTCGCTGTTCCTGCATTCACATTGTTGTGGTATTCATTTACGACATATTGTCCTTCAGCTAAATCACAAGTGAGGTTTGTCTGATAGATTGAATCGCCATAGTTATAGACTTTATTCTCAATGCCTGCAACTTCATGGAAACACACATCTTTATATATGATAGGTGTAAGCATGGTTGTATTTCCGACTGCGTCCACCGTACGGAAACGGATTGTGTGAGTATCCTTTTCAGGATTGAACATCGCAATAAGTTCTGCTGTAAATTCTTCTCCAGAAGTCAAAGTGTCGGTCAAGGCTTTCCATTCTTCGCTATCTTCCACAGCATATTCAATCATGCCGTCAATTCCAGCAGGACTTTCGTACTCGCCGTTAAGCGTGAGCTTATGAGGACGGGAGAGGTCATTCCAACCATCAGGGTCATCAGGAGTAACCTCAAATGAAGAATTAGGTTCAAGCCTTACATCACCAACACCGATAAGGTAAGAGAAAACAACAGTTGCACCAGCAGGAATTGTCCTGTTTTTCCAACACCAGCCCATAGCACTGTCATAAGAACCGTTCTCTATCATAAAGTTGTCACTTCTTTCATAGTTCCCGACTATATTATATGCATTGTTGTTATATCCATAATTTCCGAACCAGAAATCATCAACTTTAGACACACCTGCTAATCCTGCACCAAAAAGGACACATAATTGTGCACCATAACCATCTTTCATGGTCAATCCATATGTATTCTCCAATTGGTCTTTCCTGCGTGAGATAGGTGCGCGATCATTACTGCCTATCATAACATCAGCATAAGCTCCCAATGATATTGTAACATCAACACTGTTTCTGTTTGTCAGAGAATAACACATTCTTGCCAATTCGCCTTGTTGCTCAACATATGATGAAAATAAAACTCCATTATAGATTTCACCATTGTTGCAAGATGTCGTATATGTACCATCAGAAGATGCAGTGTTCTTTGACATTGAAACCGTGTTGTCTGAAAACACATATCGTTCATAGTCAAATGAAATTAAAGTACACCAACCATTCATGGTTATATTAAAACTATCATCATAGGTTGCAACAACTTCCCCTGACGCTGTTTCTATAGATGGATTTGCTATAAATTCATCGGTCTGTTTACAGAATAATGCATCACGTCCCCAGTTGTCCATGTGTAATGTTTGTACGGGGAACGTAATAGTATGATTTTCTTTGTCAATTACACCAGTAATACTTCCCCCAAAAGTCGCGAAATTAGTAAGGGTTACAATATTTCCTTCTGTCTCTATTAACGTAGCATTATAATAGTCATCACCTGTATAATATTCGTCGAGATACTCGCCATTATACCAGTACTTCTGATTTCCGCGCCATGAGTTTACTGTGTAAGAGCCGGAAATGGTTTCTTCACCATGATCCTCTGCTTTCTTTGTGACGCTAATTGCAGCTTTATACCCTCCATCGGAATATGTTGAGCTATACCAGCTGCCATTGAAATAGCCCTTTACATCTATAGAAGAGCCTTTCTGTTGATAACATAAGTCTGTTGTTCCCACTTGTTCATAGCCAGAAGGAACATAATCATAACTAGCTGCCCTTGTCATTTTGGAATGAGGTAGGGGCTTTTGCGGTAACTTGGGCTTTGTTTGAGCATATCCATTAAGCCCAAACAGAAGTAAGTCCAACACTAGCATTGAGACAAATCTTGTTCCCAATGTTGAGCGACGTGTTCGCCACTGTTGAATTTGTTTTGAAATCATATTTGTTAGTTTAAAACAAAACTTTGGTAAGTTTGTGGTTATGTGGTCGCAGCGCTATGCCGCAATCCACTTGAATTCATTGTAAACGTCCTGAATTATCTTCGGGTAGTGCTCTGGAGCGCACCTTGAAGAAAATCTTTGAACAAGAAAGATGCTGGCCATCAGGAGTTTATATCTTGATATGGAATAAGTCCAACCATTGCGATGCATTTGTAGTTTGGCTACATTGATGGCTGTCAGTGAAAAGTTGAAGGCATTTTGCAGTGCGTTCTTATTTCGAGATTGGCAATCCGTTAGCCCTGTGAATTGCTTCGCATCGCGATAGCAGTTATGAGAAGCTTTACATAAATTATACCGCGACAGTAAGCAGTTTACGGGACTTATCGATTGTCAGGTAAGACACAAGAGACAGCTGGACTTTGCGTTCAACGCATCGTTCGCCTCCCTGAATGCCGCCAAGGTCTTCATAAAAGACAATGGCATGGACAATTCCATGGCAAAAGTTAAGTCGTTGATCTTCAATGCGAACTATACGAAATTAATTTTCGACATGTCCCGATGCCGACCGAACCTAACTTTAATTAGTAAGATTGTCAAAGAACTCATTGGCTGGCAGCCAAAGGCTGCGTAGCCATATACTCAAATTTTAACGAACTATTGTTATTATTCAAATGTTTTTTTAACGCGCACAGGATTCGTCATCCAAAACGCTACCTTTAGTTTTACAAACAGGTATCCCCCTCCTCCTGCACCTCTTGCTAAGAGGTGTGACCCCATCGAATATGAGATTTGAACTGTTTTGTCGTCAGCTTTGTAAAGGATGCTTAACCCGTTGGGTGATAACTGGGGGCAAAGTTACAACAAAAGGATATACCAACCAAGCTTTTTGCTAAAAAAAACACATTAGGCAACGTTGTTTTTCCCCAAAACAGGCTGCTTAGTTATTTCTTATCTATTGTTAGCCACCATTTTACACCCCCTTTTCACACCTCTTAGCAAGAGGTGTAGCCCGCGGGAGTTGCCCAGTCGTATCCTTGGGGAGGTCTTCGTTGATGACTCCACGCACTTTTCTATTGGCCCTTGCCACCTTCATCAGATTCTTTTGTTCGATATAGATTTTCGTTGTCTGTGCATTCGTGTGGCCCATCGCCACAGAGATGTCGGGCATGGCTACCCCTTGTTGTAGGCCAGCGTGGCCCAGGAATGTCGCGCCACATAGGAGCTGAGCGTCTTGCGCACACCTGCCTGCTCCGCCATCTGCCGCAGCTGGCGGTTGTAGCGGGCCAGGGCGGCACGATAGAGGCGCACGGCCTGCTCGCCTTTGGCTTCACAAGGCACAAGGGGAAAGAGGCGGTCGCCAGTCATATCAAGGGAGCGCACGCGCCTGATCTCGGCCACAGAGAGCGCACGCTTCGGGGTCGGGGCGTTGCCCGTGAAGACCTCGGCGAAGAGATCCATGCGACGTCGGCTTCCTCCCACCCGGTTGTAGAGGGCGCGCAAGGAGCGCAGATAGCAGGAACGAGTGTTGCTGCTCACGCCTCCATCGGCCAATCAGCTGTCATAGCACATCACAATCTTGCGCGTCAGGGGCGACTTATCTATGCCCTCGATGGTGAGAAAGCGCTCCAGCGAGCGCAGGGCTGTCTTATAATTAGGGTTTGTAATTTATCCTGCCCCAGCTGACTTGTGGCGAGGGTAAAACTCCCACGAGGTCGTCGATGGCGCTGAGAACTCTCTTTTTGGGGGCCTCCAAGCCTGTTTTTGCGAAAACGAGACAAAGAAGTCCCCTTAGGAACTTCATTACGTTTTTAGCGAAGAAGCAAGCCCCTATCCACGTGTCAGCCGTATTGTCAAGTTTCGCTCGGATGTCGTTCGCCCGGTAAACCCTCTTGGATGTTCCAAACGTCGCCTCTATCTCGTTCCGTTCACATATGGCCCTTCTTTTCTCCTCGGCGTGCCTGTCGTTGTCCTCCTTGGGAGGCCTGCCCAGTGGGCGGTTGTAACACTCGACATTGTTGTCCTTGAGATACTGCCTGTTTGCTTTCCCAAGATAGATTTTGTCAACCTGCACCTCTCTGGGGAGCATGCCGAAACGTTTTCTGTAGAGTTCTATCTGCATGGCAAGGTCGGATGATTCGTTATAGGCATCCCAACTGAGATGGTCCACATAAGTGTAACCGTTCACGATACTGGCCCCGATCTTCGCCCCAAACTCGACCTTGGCTTTTGCCTTACCCCTGACAATGGGGCGGAGATGTGGCTGGTAGATGCTGATGATGCGGTCGGCGCAGCTGCGGACGTTCTGCTCGAACATCATCTTCTGCTGCTCGTACATCTTGAATGCTGCCTTCAGGCACTTGTAGTCATGGCGGCTGAAACAAGAAAGAAGACAGCCCGCCTGTTTGCCCAGAAAATCAAGAAATATCTGGAAATCAGCCTGCAAACAACGTATTTGGGTCAGTTTTGTCTTGCTGACAAGTTTCTTCCCCTTGCGTTTTTTCTTGATCAGCAAGATGAACGCACGCCTGGCTTCCATACGGTGAGTCTGTGGCTTCCTGAACTTGTGACGTGCACAGAACTTGTCAAGCAAGCCTTGACCTTGCAAAGCGATAAGGCATAACAAATACCTTTGCACAATAATTTCAATAAATCTCGGAAGTTATATTGAGTATGAAAAAGAACCGCATACCCTTATAGACCTAATTGTCTACAATGGTATGCGGTAAAATATAGGATAGTGTCTATTCTAATCTTTCCAGATGTTTTCCCAAGCATTATGGAATATATTTCCTGGGAAAGGATTCTTAAAACCTGGCAAGCCTTTACTCGGTCTGCCATCGTTTCCTTGCAAAAGCCCCAAATGGAGTTCCGCTGGTAGCGACAGGTTCAATGGTTTCTCGCGTTGAATTTTGTTGCAGTATCTATCATGAAGCGAATAGAGCAGCTTTATGAATTGACTGCGAGACAAAATATAATAATCAGGATTGTTGTCTTCATCTAATGAAACAAAAACATAAGGTCCTTTCACCTCTCTGTTTAGTTCTTCCAAGTTGATGCTCTGCCTAAGTGAAAAGCCGGTAGGAAAATCCTTTCCGCGTCTTGCTTTTACTTGTATAAGCGAAGATTGGTGCTGCCATGTGTTTTCATCACACTTGATACAGATTACATCAATAGCCTTGCAGTTTCTGACGGCAGCATTTACATTCATCGCCACCCACCCTTTTTTAATTAGTTCTGCAACGACAAGACTTTCTCCTATAGCACCTGTCATTTGAGAATCGTTTGTAATCATAGTCGTAACATTTTATTTGTGAGAACTTTCCAAAAAGACAAAGGGAGATACACATTTTCCAAATGTGCAATTTCGAAGAACATAGGTGCGATTTCTTCAGGTTTATAACCAGCTATGCCACATGCGATAGGTGTTACATAGAACTTATAATTTACATGAGCTCTTGCGAACAAATAAAAGCGTTTAACGGCATCTTGCATATTATCAAGTCCTTCCATCGTCGGAATGGCGTATGATGAACCTTGTAAACCTTCTCCGTTTCCCCATACAGCACCAAAGTTGTTCATGGCGAATCTGGCAGCACCACCTCCATGATAACCGTTGACATTACTGCCAAACACAAAAATCTCGTTTTTCCCCAGATCTCTTATCCAAGACGGAGTGATTCTATTTTGGAATCTTGACAAACGATTTTCCGTAAGCCATTGCTGTTCCTCGCTTGTATATTCTTTTGCTTTTTCCATTTTATGATAGTTTTAAAATTCAAGTCTAAACCCAGAACTTTTAAGTTTGGCATAGTTCTCTTTGTTAAAAGTATATTTTATTGGAATACGTGAACCTTTATTCTTTGGACGTTCACCATATTCTTCGAGTAATCCTAACTTAAGGATTTTATTGGCAAAGTTTCTCCTGTCAAATTTTACGTTAAGAATACTTTCGTATAGTTCTTGCAACTGAGGCATTGTGAATACATCGGGTAGTAATTCAAACCCAATAGGTTCAAAGTGAATTTTTTCTTTTAGTTTATGGACGGCATCCCTCAAAATTCGGTCATGATCAAAAGCTAATGTTGGTATTTCATTAAGTGCAAACCATCTTGCATCTTTTGCATCATCACCGCCAACGACGTTTGATTTTTTTATGATACCATAGTAAGCTATTGTTACTACACGCTCACGAGGGTCGCGATTGACATCACTATAGCAGCCCAACTGTTCCAGTACAGCTGCTGTAAGTGCAGTTTCTTCTTGCAACTCTCTTCGAGCACAAGATTCTGTATCTTCATCAATATGCATAAAGCCTCCAGGGAACGCCCACCTACCCTTGAAAGGTTCTGCTTTTCGCTCAATCAATAAAAGCGATAGTCCATCTTTTACATCATATCCGAAGATAACACAGTCTGTTGTTATTGACGGATGCGGATATTTATAGCAATACAGCTTTTCTTCATTCATTTTTACCATTCGATTTCCTTAATATCTATTTTATTGGTTTCGCACAAGTTTGTGAAACGGAAATATCCATCACTTGTTCCGAAAAGAAATGCCACTCTGTCTACAATTGTTAAGCTATCATCTGACGAGGGATAGTCTACCAAAGGCATTAGAGCATTGGTAGCAACGATAGCCTCTTCGTATCGATAAATGTAATCATATTTTCTTTTTACAAAACTGCAACTTCCATTTTCCTCCATAAAATAGAGTTCAAGCTCAGAAGAACAGAAAATTTCTTTATAATACTTTAGATCCTTCATTTTATGCGTTATTTTTGCGCAAAAGTAAGGATAATAATTTGAATTACCAAATAATTGCGTAAATATTACGCAAAAAAATAAGCACGCATGCAATAGTAGTCTTTACCTCTATTATATACGTGCTTTTTTGCAAGAAGGATGATTGAATGGATTAAAGATCATCCATAACCTGTTTTCTCAACTTTTCTTGGTTGACGTTATCGAAGTAACTGAGCATAACATAGCAAGTCATGCTCTGATGGGTAATCTCTAATTGGATTTCGCCATTATCTCCGTTAAAGATGCAATAGTATTTGCATCTGTCCATTTGCAATTCATACTTTTTCGAGTTGTCATCATTGACAAAATCATATTGGAAATTTTCTACACAATCTCTGGGGGCTCCATATTTTTCTGAGAGCATGGATTTGTAGTTGGAATAACAGTGTTCCAAATCTCCCCACTTATCCATAGCAGGGAATATAACGGACACTTTACAGATCATTCCGCTTTTATCAGCTAAAGCACAAATGGTACAGTCCTTGCAACCGGCAAATTCACCTTTTAATAAAGATACACCATCTTGAACGCCAATAGGCATAAATCCTTGGGCCTTCAACTTGCTAGTAAAGGTCTGAAGGGTTCCTTCCATAGGAACACCCTTAAATTTCATGTGCTCTGTTTGTGCAGAGCAAACACCGACAATAAATGTCAGTAATAAAGTTAACAGAAAATGTTTCATAAATACTTAATTTTATATACTTATCCTTGAACCTAATATGCCTTGAATCCAAATAACTTTGTAAAGTATGGCATCTCTTTCTCCGCAAGGTCATTTATGCGTTTTGCGGCATATCCTTCGTTTCTATTGATTGCATCCATCAGCCAAGTCTCAAAAATGAAACTTGATGTTAAATCGACATCTTTGGTATATCCCGTTATCATTCTTGCTTTTGTCAACTGCTTGAACGTCTTGATATCTTCTTCACGCATTTTTAAAGTACTGCAACTTCCAAAATGTACGTTTCTACCTTCAAATATTCCCAGGTTCTCCTCTTTCTCAGCGAAAGCCATCAAAGCCAAATCTGTCTTGTCAGCAAAACAGATGCACTTCTTCTGTCCATGAAAGCACAAATAGATAAGGTCATAGGCATTGTAACTTGGCTGTTGGAGATGATCGATATAATAATTGAAATCAGACTCTGTAGCTACCTGCCTAAAAGTATATTCAATATTAATCGTATTCTCCAGAAAGTCAAGCAAAGGCAATACTGTAGACTTTTTCTTTAAGTCGTGCATGCTCTGATCCCATTCTGTTTCTAAGCAAAATATTCTTTTCATCTTTGTTCTATTATAGTTCAATAATCTGAGGGCGATGGTCAAGCTTTACCCAGCGGTTGGACTTGCTCAAACCCGAGAGAGACTTTTGGAGCTCAAACAAGTCGTGGATACGGTATTGTGAGAAGTATTTCATGTTGCACTTACGAGTTTTAACACCCAAAAGTAATCATTTTATCTGAACTGAGCAAATATTTTTCATATTAATTTCTTGATTATCAAGACTTGCCTTAAATTAGTAGACCCTAAGTATATGATAATCAGCACTTGGGTTTTTACTTTAGGAGACACGGGAGGAAAGGTAGATGAAATAGCAGACTTGCACCCCTATACAAGAAATCGTACAAAAAAACTCGCATTCCCGTTGAGGCGTAATGGAGGATCTGTTTTTCTAGGGATGATGCAATGACGAGGTCTGGCGAACCTTAACGTAACATGTAACATGTAACATTGTAACGATGGAGGCTACCTCATCTCGCACGGGTAGGCCTTCTGGTT
>ENA-OPRX01001385-OPRX01001385.1-human-gut-metagenome-genome-assembly--contig:-NODE-1385-length-12055-cov-42.914583_pt1 | contig 12055 bp, 9 predicted proteins | sample MGYA00241450_ERZ501892 | MGnify/ENA primary metagenome ERZ501892 (study PRJEB25962, sample SAMEA2042223) | human gut metagenome | biome: human gut; feature: human-associated habitat; material: faeces...
GAACTCGGGCTGCTTTCAAATTGTTATTATTATATTTAACTTATTATATATATTTATATATATTATAAGTTACCTCTAAAGAGAGGGAGGTGGGGGTAGGCGCTGAAAACTGTCACAACTGTCACAACTGTCACGCTTGGGAGGTGGAAATGGGTTCGGTGGTTGATGATGGATTTCTTGCTTCCTGCTGTTTTCGGGATGAGAAAGCATAGAGAAACTTTTTACATCACATAGTTTTCTCGCACGATAAATTATGAGTTGGCAAGATTAACCGGATGCGCCCGAAGTGTTAAATCCGTTTAACATAACTCTGCAGGGTGAAATTTGGTAGTATCAGAAAATTGCCGTACCTTTGCATCGTCGTTCGAAGAAAGGCAATCACAAGTTTTAAAGCTTTTGCCCTTACAGGGCGACAGGGGGGCGTCCGTAATTACCCAGGGCGATGCCCTGGGCTAGGAGCTTCTGCCCTTTCAGGGCGTGTGGGCAAAAACTTGCGCACCCCACCAAGTCAACATTCAACATTCAACATTAAAAAGAAGCATTCAACACTTAACATTCAACATTTAACATTAATATTAACCCTTTAATAATTTAAGATCATGGAACAGAAAGGAACATTGAAGTATCGTAAGTTGCAGCGTACCCCACAGAGTGGCGAGAACGCTGGTAAGAAAAAGTGGTATGCCACTGCGGTAACCGACCGCGAGGTGGATTTCGAGGGATTCGTATCCCACATCTCTGACCACGGTTCGCCTTACTCCCGAGGTACTATCCACGGTGTGCTGATGGATGCACTCGACCATCTGCAGGAGTTGATTCTCGACGGCAAGAGTGTGCGTCTCTCTGACCTCGGTCTGTTCTCCATCGGTATGACTTCGAAGGCGGAGGATACCAAGGAGAAGGTAACGGCTGCCAGCGTAGAGGGTGTACACCTGATTGTGAGAAACACAAAAAGCTGGAGCAACTCTGAGCTGCGCAAGAAGTGCAAGATTCAGGAGTACGGCGGCTATACCGGCACCGACGAGGGTGGCACTTCTGGTGGTACCTCTGGCGGCACAGAACAAGGCGGCGACACCAGCCAGGGCGGCTCCGGAACTACCGGCGGCGGTACACAGCCAGGCGGCTCTCAGGAAGGCGGCGACGGGCTTGAATAAAGCCCTCGTCTGAGGCCAACCCCCGCAGGCCCCCGTCTAGCGGGGATGCGTCTCTCCCTAACGCCTGACGGAAGCTAGCGCATCCCCCCACCAAGTCAACATTCAACACTCAACATTCAACATTAAAAATTAGACATTATGAAAGCAAGTACCTGGAAAACAATTTTGCAGATTGCAATCTCCTTCCTTACAGCCATCGCTACCACCCTCGGTGTAACAAGCTGCAGCAGCCTTTAAAGGTAAAAAGGTAAAAAAGTAAAAAGGTAAAAAAAAAGCCCCGATGCATCGATGCTTCGGGGCTTTTGCTTTTATCTGCTTTTTCTTCGTTTATCGGATATCTCTTCCTGCCTGGCTGTATCCTTCGAGCATCTTCGGGCTGCTGATAGGCTTGCGCGAACAGTAGTCGAAATCTACCTCCTTGTAGCCCTGGCTGGAACGCCAGCGGATGGTGAGCTTCACCGTCTTGCCTTCAGTATCAGGCACGGCATCGTTCAGATTGAACGCTACGAGTGCATCGCGCCAATAGTTCTGAGGATCGCCATTAACATTGTGGCGCAACTCTACCTCGTAAGGATTCTCTGGATTCACACCCGTAACAAGGTTGATGTAATGCACCTTCTGACCGCCCCAGAGAGCACGGAAACGGAGGGTGAGATAGCCATCTTCTGCCACCGTTACCCAGTCGCGAACGATGTCGACCATGTCGTCGCCATACTTCTCGCGGTTCTCGGTATCAGAACCGAGCGATGGAACTGGCTTCTTGGTCAGGATGCTGTCTATCCAGTTGACGTGAATCACCTGGTTATACTTCTCGCTCTTCTCCGAGGTCTGCGTGTAGTTAACCAGGGCGCGAACCTCCTTGCCGTCAAAGATGGTAGGTTTCAGGTTCTTGGCTAGCAGCGTGGTGTTGTCGTCGAGCTGCAGATAGCAGGCATCGCCACTCTTCTTCACGGTTACCAGTGCGTTAGGGAAAACGCGGTCCCAGTCTGTATCGTTATCGTTATCGCACGACTGGAATGTGAGGGCCGACAGGAGCATCATCGCTGCCAGCCCGATCTTCTTGAAATCAATTTTTCTCATATATAATGTTCCTTTCTTTTTATTGTTTCACTTTCTGATAATAAAATAAGAAAGGAACAGAAATCTTGCTTCTGATTTAGAAAAAGATTGTTAAAAGCTCAATTAAAAATAATACGTGCAGCCGATGGTGGCAGCGCGGTTGCCGAAGTGCTGGCTCGCCATATCGTGGAAGCGGCCTTCGAGCGTCCAGTGCTTGCCCAAATTCTTGTATACCCCTACCTCGGCATAGAGATTAGCCGGGGTGTAGGCATCGCTGTGGCGACGGGTACACCAGATGAGATTGCCCGTAAAGCGCCAGCCATCGGCCATTGTGAGCTGCGGTGCCAACTTGAATACGGCAAAATGATTATACTCTGCATTGCGCTGCTGAGCCTCCTCTGAAGGGGTTTCGCTGCGCTGCCAGAAGTAGTTGACACCGGCTGTGAGGCGAAGGATGCCCTTATGCCAGAAGGCGGTGGAGCCGATGCCGAGCGTATTGTCGTGAGTGGCACTGAACAGGTGCTGGTGGATGTTCTTCACCGAGGTGCTGAGCACGAAGGCAGGGCGGCTGTAGGTATGCTTGAGCTCTACCACATTCGCCATGCTGTTGACGATATCGGCGGTATAAACCGGCTGCCAGGCGCCCTCCATATCGCCCGCGGTTACGAAATCGCCAAACTCGGGATTGAAGATGCGGCGGCAGTAGGTGGCCTGCAGGGTATGACCCGGCGTGAAACTGTAATAGGCGCTCGCCGAGTAGATATGGTTGCGCGTGGTATGCTTCCAGTGCTCTTCCGGCGCAATCTGCTTAGGACGGAAGTTGATGATGCGGAAGCGGTCGCCTGCCATGAATCCCCACTTGCCGATGTTGTAATCCAGCTGGGCGTAGAAGTCCTGGTAGTTGGAATGGTTGGTGTAACCGGCGATGCAGTTCTTCTCGATGGAGAGACCGCCCTCGAAACCTGCCGTAATCCAGAGATTGGAGGTGACGACCGGAGTGGCGTATTCTACCACCATGAAGGGGTAGGTAGAGTGGTTCTGGTAGGGCGCAGTCTGGTTTTCTTCCAGCGTGCGGCCGTTGTCGCTGATATGCTCGGCACCGAGGGTAAAGAGGATGCTGGAGCCGTTGTCGGCGAGCGTGCGGGTATAGTCGGCCTGCAGATGATAGGCGCGCACGTAATCGGCCGGTGTGTGGGTGAAATGGTTGCGGGTATAGGTCTGCATCGCATCTATTTCGAGCACATCCTTCGCCGTAGGCGTCCAGAGCAGATTGAGCTTGGCGCCCTCGTGGGAGTAGTGGTTCACGGTGGCTCCTGAGATGCCCTGGTAGGCATCCTTATCGCTGCTGGAGGTGCGCTGGAAGTTGCCTTCTACATGACTGAGTACGCGGAGTTTATCCTGCTGGCTGATGACGCTGACGATGCCTTTTGCGCCGCCGTAGGTATCACCGAAGAGTCCCCATCTGCCGGTGGTTCCGTTCTCCTTCTTGCGCAGTGTGATGTCGATGACTTTCTTCAGACTGCTGCATCCCTTCATCACTTCGGCGTTCTGGCACACCTTGATGGTTTCAATCTCCCGAGCCTTGAAATGGTGGAGGAAGGTGGCGTAATCGAGTCCGTATTCCTGGTTGTCGATACGGATGACGAACTTGCCGTAGAGGTTGGCGAACGGGTCTCCGCCGATGATGTTGTTGCCGTCGAGCGAGATGACTTCCGGGCACATCATGAGCACATCGAGGAGTGATTCTTCGCCTGTGAGTTCCATTTCTGGAATATGCATGATGTATCTGTCGCCGATATGTTCTATCGGGGCGGCCTGTGTCTGGTAAGTAGTGCTGGCCATCGCCAGAGCGATGATGAGCAGGCTTTTCTTCGTACTGTTGTTTATCTTCATTTTCTTCTAATTTATTTTATTGGTAAAAAGGATTTCTTCGTGCCAAATTTCCTTGCAAAGATAAGGCAAAAATCGGGGAATAACGAAAAAATGGAGATTTTTTTTATCGTTCAATGCGTAAAAAAGGTATCATTGCGTAAAAAAGTGGAGAACGGGACGAAAAAGAGGGCATAAAACTTGCGTGGCATTAAAAAAAACATTATCTTTGCAAAGGAAGAAATTTCTAAGAACTATACATATTATATAATAACCCTTAAAAGAGTAAGAACTTATGAAGCGACTATTACACATTCAATTTCTATTGGTATTGTTGCTGGCGCTGGGATACTCTCCTCTGCAAGCCAAGCGAATCACACAGTGGCAGGCTCAGCAACAGGCCTACAGCTTCTGGGGAAAGCAGATGCCGCAGAAGGCGAAGGCGAAGAGCCGCACGGCTACTACTGCATCGCCATCGGATGCTTACTATGTATTTAACAACGATGCAGGCGGCTTCGTCATTATCGCTGGTGATGATGCCGTAACGCCAGTATTGGGCTATACCTCAACGGGATCATTTGATGCCGAGAATCTGCCTGACGGACTGAAAGACCTGCTGAAGAGCTATGAACGGCAGATTGCGGCGCTGGGCGACAATTATGTAGCGAACCAGACTGCCACGAGAACCGCTTTTACAGGCGAAAAACTGCTCAAAACCGCAGAATGGAACCAGATGGCTCCATTCAACAAGTATACGCCAAACAACTATGTAACAGGCTGTGTGGCAACGGCTGGAGCCATCGTAATGAAGCACCACGGCTATCCTGCTAAGGGCACCGGAAGCCATTCCTATACCTGGAACGGCAAGACCCTTACTGCCAATTTCGGGCACGATTATGATTGGGCAAGCATGCCTGCTAAATATGACGGCACCAACGATGCTGACTTCGACGGCGTAGCAAGACTGATGTCAGACCTCGGTGTGGCTGTGGAGATGCAGTATGCTAAGAGTGGAAGCGGTGCGTATATCGGTGATATGATATCTGCCCTGCAGACGTATTTCGGCTACAGCAAGCTTACGTATCTGGCGTCAATAGATGATATGGAGGCTGAGGCATGGAATGCGAAACTGCGTGGCGAGATTGATGCCAACCGTCCGATTCTCTATTCCGCTTCCGATGCTTCGGCTGGCGGCCATTCCTTCATCATCGACGGATACAAGGACGAAAGTTTCAGCGTAAACTGGGGCTGGGGCGGCTATTGTAATGGCTTCTACCAGATAGGAGCCCTGAATCCGGAAAGCGCAGGAAAGCCAACGGGCGATAAGTATAACCTGGGACAGACGGCGGTAATCGGTTTGCAGCCATCTGATGGAACGGAGAAAGTTTCAGGTTTGGGATTCTTGAAGTACGATGGTCTGATGCAGGTACTGAATATGAATATTACCGATGTGAAGAAGGGACAGAAGTTTAATGTTTATTCTTTGCCTATCGCAAATAATGGAGATCATGCGTTTACCGGAGAGGTTGTAGTAGCTCTGATGAATGCTAAGGGAGAGATTCGGGAAATCGTATGTACTGATACCTTTAATGAATTTAAGGTAGGTTCTTATTACCCTAGCTATACTTTCTATTCAAAGAGTACAGTTGATGCTGAACCTGGTGATTATTTGGCTATTATGGCTAAAGAAAAAGGCTCTTCGGAATATATAGAGCTGTATGATCAGAACTTCGAAAGATTACGTCTGCCGGCAACCGGATATGTGCCTCGTACATTTGAGGTAAGAACGAAAATGGGCGAGGGGGCTACATTCCAGCAAGCAGAAACGAGGTATAATCCTTCCTACAATTTCTATAATGGCAAGCCGGTTATCGGTGCCTGGTACTATTATTATCTGACGTTAGATGAAGGCATCTCAAAGTATTTCGTAGAATTGAACGGAAAGCTGATGGATGATGTTAAACTGGGTACTGTCAAACCGAATTCTTTCATAGGTATTGAACCGGTTTATGAGCTCGTGGTGAGCACTTATCGCAACTATCAGGAGAAGGAGTTGGTAATCAACCTGGAGAAGGCTGGACAGCTGAAGGAAAAACTTGCCAAAGAAAACCCTGACTATTTTGTTTACAGAAATATCAAGGTGAACGGCGAGATTGACAAGCGCGACTTTGATGAGCTGGCAAGCCATTATTTCAAGAGCATCGACTTGAGCGGTGCCAAGGTGGTGGCTTATGAAGGCTACAAGGCTGATATGGTTCCTAAGTATGCATTTGAAGGCAATGAATATCTGGAGCATTTCAAGATGCCTGCCGGTGTCAAAGAGTTGGGCTTCAATGCTTTCAGAGCAACCAATCTGAAGGAGATTGATTTGCCTGAGACGATAACGGAGTTCGGCCGCAACACATTCTATGCCTGCTTCAAACTGACGGATGTATATATGCGTCATAAGGAGGCTCCTTACTGGATAAGCTGGTGTGTATTTGCCAACAAGAGCAGTCGGTTGTATCGCACGCTGCATCTCTATCCGGGCAGCAAGGCGAAGTATGAGGCTCATTCTTACACCCAGAACTGGATAGTATACTTTGATAATGTGGTAGAAGATCTGGAGCCTACCGGCATCCATTCTGTAACATTGGATAAGGAGACTGGCAATAAGGCTATTTACGACCTGAACGGCCGCAGAATACAAAATGTTCCATCTTGGGGTATCTATATCCAGAATGGCAAGAAAATCAGCGTTAAGTAATGTTGAATGTTGAGTGTTGAATTTTGATTATTACAATTAAAAGATAAGAATCCCCTGGTGCTCTCTGTAGTATCAGGGGATTTTTTTGCAGTAAGATACGCAAGTACGCCAGGCGTTTCACCCTTCCTGCATTACGAAAAGAGGAGTGTGATGAGCGGGATGGTGATGATGCTGCCAACCGTGGTGATGAACGTCATCTCGGTGATGAGCGAAGGATTGCGGCCGTATTTCAGACAGAACATCGTGCCGAAACTGGCTACAGGCATCGCAATGACAACCGTATTGATGTCGTTGACCTGATCGCTTACACCACATACCTTGAACAGGAAATAAATGCTCAGAGGTACTACCACAAGACGCAAGAACGAGGAGAGGTATACCTTAGGACTGCCGATAATCTCCTTCACCGGCAACTTAGCCATCGAGGAACCAATAATCATCAGGGCTGCCGGAACCGTTATGTTGCCCACCATCGTTACCGGACGCGCAATGATATCAGGCGTATGAACCCCGAAAGCTACCAGGAGGGCGGCAACAAAGGCACCCAGAAGAGCCGGAGAAAACAGCACCTTAGGATTGAACTGCTTGACGCTGTACTCGCCCTTGATGAGCATGACACCTGCCGTAAAAATAAAAAAGGTGTTTGGCATGTTGAGCAGCGCGGCATAAAAAATGGCTTTCGGACCGAATATGCTCGAAACAATAGGGTAGCCGATGAAACCTACGTTGGCAAACATCAGCGCAAAACCTATCATACCCTGGTCATCATGATTGCGCGTGATGAGACGCGGCACCCAGAAACCGAATACCAGCAAAAGGATGTAGGTAAGAAAACCTACGCCCAGAAGGGGAAGGATGAGCGTGCGGTCGGGCAACTCATCGCCCATTACTGACGAGAGCACCAGCAGGGGACAGGTGATATCTACCACCATGCTGGATAACTTCTTGTCAAACTTGTCGCCCATATATCCTAACTTGCAGGCGACGTAACCTAAAATCACGATGATGAAAAGTATCACCATCACTTCCAAATTCTCCATTTATCCTGAAAAACTATACCTTTATATATATGTATGCCGGAATCCCGATATTCTCTCGGAATTTCCGGCAAAAATGGGTTAATCGATAAATCGCCTGGTAATATCTCCGTAGTTCTCGATGCGGCGGTCGCGGAGGAATGGCCACCAGCGGCGCACATTCTCGCTGTGCTTCAGGTCGATATCTACCACCAGGCTCTCTTCTTCCTGATCGCTGGCGCGGTAGTAGAGCTCGCCCTGAGGACCAGCTACGAAACTGCTGCCCCAGAACTGGATGCCCTCGGTCTGACCGCTTGGATCAGGCTCGAAACCTACGCGGTTTACGGCGATGACCGGCAATCCGTTGGCTACGGCATGGCCCCGCATCACGGTAGTCCACGCCTCGCGCTGGCGCTGCTGCTCCTCCTCGGTATCATAGGTGGCATAGCCGATGGCGGTAGGATAGATGAGCATTTCGGCTCCCTGCAGCGCCATCAGGCGGGCTGCTTCGGGATACCACTGGTCCCAGCAAACCAGCACGCCGAGCTTGCCTACAGAGGTCTGGATAGGGTGGAAACCGAGGTCGCCCGGAGTGAAATAGAACTTCTCGTAGTAGGCAGGATCGTCGGGGATGTGCATCTTGCGGTATTTTCCGGCTATGCTTCCATCCTTCTCCATCACTACCGCCGTATTGTGGTAGAGCCCCGGAGCGCGGCGCTCGAAGAGGGAGGTGACGATGACGACGCCGAGATCCTTGGCAAGCTTGCCGTAGAAATCGGTCGAAGGGCCCGGAATAGGCTCTGCCAGGTCGAAGAGGTCAACATCCTCTACCTGACAGAAATAGAGGGAGTTATGAAGCTCCTGAAGCACGATGAGCTCTGCGCCGCGATGGGCAAGGTCGATGATGCCTTCTGCCAGGCGCTGCTTGTTGTTGGCGATATCTGCCGTATTATGAAGTTGTAATAAACCGACTTTCATTTTTTACTTTTAATGTTAAATGTTGAATGTTAAATGTGGAATGTTGAGTCTCTGAGGGCTCCCTCGGGCAACTGCATGGTGATGCAGTGGATGCTGCCATGCTGGCGGATGATGGTCTGCGAATCTACGCCGATGATTTCGCGGTCGGGGAAGGCGAGCTGAATCTGCTTGCGTGCCTCCTCGTCCTTTTCCGGCTGATTGTAGGTGGGATAAATCACCGCCTTGTTCAGTATCAGGAAGTTGGCATAGGTGGCTGGCAGGCGGTCGCCCTCGCTCTCCGGGTTGGTGGTGAGGCAGTCGCCCTCATCATAGATAGGGGCGGGCATCGGCAGTTTGAGCAAGCGGTAAGGGTATCCCTCCCAGGTGAAGAGGCCCTTGAGTTGCTTCTCCAGCGCCTGGAAGTCCTCATACTGCTCATCTTCCGGATTGTCGCAGCCTACATATAATAAGGTGTCGTGCGGTGCCACTCTCACGATGGTGTCGATGTGACCGTCGGTATCATCGCCAATCAGATTGCCGTGATCCAGCCAGACGACTCTCTTGAGCTGGAAGAAAGTCTGCAGCAGATGGTCGATGCTGTCGTGGTCGAGCGGCTGGTTGCGGTGAGGCGCCAGCAGGCACTGTGAGGTGGTGAAGAGCGTACCCTTTCCGTCACTCTCGATGCTGCCTCCTTCGAGCACGAAGCCCTGGTGGTTCTCTATATCGGCATTGAAGGCTGCCTGATAGTATAGTTGCAGGGTGATGGCATTATCCTTCTCCCATCTGAACTTTTCGCCCCAGCCGTTGAACTTGAAGTCGAGTATGCGGTAAGGCACCATCCAGGTGTTCTGTTTTTTGCGCAGCACCATGGTGAGGGGTCCGTGGTCGCGCACCCAGGTATCATTGCTTTCTACCTCGTAGAGCAGCACGCGGCTCATCTGTTCGGCAGAGAGCTTTTTCTCGAGCTGGTATCGGGTGGCAGGCACATCGGGTGTAGCCACAAGCAGCTGCTCGTAGCGCGTGATGATATCTGCCAGTTCGAGATAAGTATCTGTAATTTCAGGCAGATACGGCTTCCAGTCGGTGCCGGCATGTGGCCAGGTGAGCATGATGGCGCTCTGTGGCTCCCATTCGGCAGGGAGTGCGAAATCGCAGGGTAATGTAGATTGATGCATAAGCTATACTATTTTTATGATACGATGTTCTAAACCAATTTATTATACTCTGTTCTTCATCGGGAACCTTTCCTTGGGGACGGGCTCCGTTCTGCTTTTATGAAGTATGCTTGCAAAATTAATAAAAAATCTACAACTATCGGCTGTTTTTGTGAAATATTTTGCGCAAAAGCGAAACTTTGTATTAAAAAAGTTTAAACGGAGGGCTGTATGGAGATAAAATCGGGGAAAAATGAGTAACTTTGCAGTCTAAAAATAAAATATTGAATAGGAGCGTGAAAATAAAACAGGTAGTTGATGCCCTTGAACATTACGCGCCTCTGCCCTTGCAGGAAGGATATGATAATGCCGGCCTGCAAGTTGGATTGACAGAGGCGGTAGAAATGTCAGGGGCATTGTTGTGTCTTGACGTTACTGAAGCCGTGGTAGACGAGGCCATCCGGAAGGGATGTAACCTCATCGTGAGCCATCATCCGCTGATATTCCGCAAACTGGCGAGAATCTCGGACGAGAACTACGTGCAGCGTACCGTGCGCAAGGCGATTAAGAATGATATTACCATCGTGGCGATGCATACCAACATGGATGCGGCTGCGGGCGGCGTGAACTTCAAGATTGCCGAGAAACTGGGACTGCGAAACGTGCAGTTCTTTGCAGGCGAGAAGGAAGTGGACGGCGTGAAGGGCGGCGAGGGCGTCATCGGAGAGGTGGCTGAAGACCTGGCAGCCGACGACTTGGTGCTGATGCTCAAGGAGCGGTTTGGCGTGGAGTGCGTGCAGTGCAACCAGTTGCTTCGACGTCCTATCAGGAAGGTGGCACTCTGCGGTGGAGCAGGTGCTTTCTTGCTCGACGCAGCCATCAAGGCAGGTGCCGATGCCTTCATCACGGGCGAGATGAGCTATCACGAGTATTTCGGCCACGAGCAGGAGATTCAGATTTGCGTCATCGGCCACTATCAGAGTGAGCAGTTTACGGGCGAAATCTTCCGCAGCATCATCCAGGAGAATTTCCCTGATGCCAAATGCTGCATCTCGGAGATAAATACGAATCCGATATTGTATTTATAGGTTGGAAGGGCGCAAGCCTCATTCAACATTCAACATTTAACATTCAACATTAAAAAAAATAAAGTTATGGCAAAGAAAGATCCTACAGATTTGACAGTGGAAGAGAAGTTGAAGGCTCTCTATCAGCTTCAGACCACCTTGTCTGCAATTGATGAAAAGCGTGCGTTGAGAGGTGAGTTGCCTCTCGAAGTTCAGGATTTGGAAGACGATATTGCTGGTCTTACCACCCGTATCGAGAAAATCCAGACCTATATTGAGCAGTTTGACCGCGCCATCGATCAGAAGCAGCACGAGATTGAGGAGGCTCAGGCTAGCGTGGAGCGTTATAAGAAGCAGCTCGAAATGGTTAGCAACAACCGCGAGTATGATACTTTGAGCAAGGAAATCGAGTTCCAGGAGCTGGAAATCGAACTTTGCAGCAAGAAGATCCGCGAGGCGCAGCAGACAATCAACGAACGCCTGTACGACCTTCACAAGGCTGAGGACCAGAAGGCTGACCGCGAGAAGGGTCTGGTAATGAAGCGTTCTGAGCTTGAGTCAATCATGGCTGAAACCCGTGAGGAAGAGGAGAATTTGAAGGAGAAGGCATTCGAGCTCGAGAAGAAGATTGAGCCACGTTTGCTCCAGAGCTTCAAGCGCATCCGTAATGGTGCCCGCAACGGTTTGGGTATCGTTTACGTGCAGCGTGATGCATGTGGCGGTTGCTTCAACAAGATTCCACCTCAGCGCCAGCTCGATATCAAGATGCACAAGAAGATTATCCCTTGTGAGTATTGCGGCCGTATCCTCATCGACCCAGAATTGGCTGGTGTTAAGATTGAGGCTCCTAAGACTGAGGAGAAGCCAAAGCGCAAGCGCGCTATCCGCAGAAGAAAGACTGAGGGTGAGGATTAAAAGATACAATGAAGGCTCGCCAAAATTGCTTGGCGAGCCTTTATTTTTCGACCTGTACGGTTTAAATTACCCAATACGCCCTGAAAGGGCAGAAGCTCCTAGCCCAGGGCATCGCCCT
>ENA-OPRX01001389-OPRX01001389.1-human-gut-metagenome-genome-assembly--contig:-NODE-1389-length-12033-cov-2.149942_pt1 | contig 12033 bp, 6 predicted proteins | sample MGYA00241450_ERZ501892 | MGnify/ENA primary metagenome ERZ501892 (study PRJEB25962, sample SAMEA2042223) | human gut metagenome | biome: human gut; feature: human-associated habitat; material: faeces...
CGGCAGGCTTCTGCCATTTCGTCGACCATTTCATCGAAGAGCTTCAGGGCGTCTTCGACAGGTTCGGGGCTGAGCATGTCAACTCCGGCACCGCGCAAAAGGTCGATTGGGGGTTTGGAGCTGCCGCCTTTCAGGAAGCCCAGGTAGTCTTCGCGGCCTTGTTCTCCCAGGTCCAAAATACGCTGAGAGAGCGCAATGGCGGCCGCGAAGCCCGTGGCGTATTGGTATACGTAGAAGCGGTAATAGAAGTGCGGGATGCGCGCCCATTCGAGGGCGATGTTCTCGTCGAGCGCAATGCCGTCGCCGAAGTACTGTGCATTCAGCTCCTTATAGATGCCACAGAGCGCATCGGCGGTGATACCGGCGCCCTGTGCGGTGAGCTCGGCCACTTTCAGCTCGAATTCAGCGAACATGGTTTGGCGGTACAGCGTTGCGCGGAACTGCTCCAAGAAGTGGTTTAGGAAGTAGGCGCGTTCACGCTCGTTTTTCGCGTGGTCAAGGAGGTAGCGCGTAAGAAGAGCTTCGTTGCAGGTAGACGCTACTTCGGCGACGAATATGACGTAGTCGGAATAGCACACGGGTTGGTTGGCGCAAGAGAGATACGTGTGGATGGAGTGGCCCATCTCATGGACCAGCGTGAACACATCATCGAGTTTGCCCTGGAAGTTGAGCAGGATCACCGGGTGCATGCCGTAGCCGCCGGCAGAGTAGGCGCCACTACGTTTACCCGGCGTTTCGTATACGTCAATCCAACGCTCAGAAAGGCCGCGGCGCACCAAGGCCAGGTAGTTTTCACCCATGGGGCGCAGTGCTTCTAAGATGATGTCGCAGGCTTCTTCGTAAGTGAAGGTGAGCTCCACATCATCGACGATGGGTACGTACAGGTCGGAGAAACGCAGCTCGTCTACGTCTAGAAGTTCCTTGCGCAAGGCCACGTATTTGTACATGGCGTCCATATTGTTGTGCACGGTTTCAATGAGATTCGTGTACACCTGGGTTGGCACTTCGTTGGCAGAAAGCGCTGCTTCCAGGGCCGATTCGTAACGACGAGCTTCTGCAAAGAACTTCAGCTGCTTGTTCTGGGCGCCTAGTGTTGCAGCAAAGGTGTTGCGGAATTGGCGGTAGCTGGAATAGAGCGATTCATAGGCGGATTCACGCAGTGTTCGGTCGGCTGACATCATAAGGGGGATGTAGCTGCCGTGGGTTACCGGATGCGCAGCGCCTTCGGCATCGTGCGCATCAGGGAAGGTGAGGTCGGCGTCGTTGAGCAGGGAAAAGATGTTGTCGGGCTGGTTGGCCATGTCTCCTGCGGCAGCTAAGAGCTTTTCTTCGGCGGGGGAGAGCACGTGCTCGCGCCTGCTGAAGATGACATCCAAGCAGCGGCGGTACAGCTCCAGTTCCGGTTCCTGCGAGTAGAACCCTTCCATTTCCTGCTCGCTTAAGCTAAGTAACTCGGAGGTAAACCAAGAAGAAGCGCTGGAGAGCGAAACCCAGAGCGTCATAACCTGGCTTGAGTAGTCTTGGTAGCGCGATTCGCGTGTGTCTTCGTCGCTTTTCCGCTCGGCGTAGTTTGCCAGCTTGGTGAGGATCAACCCTGCTTCGTCGTCGAGCTTCAGATAAGCAAGCAGATCGGCTGCCGAAGCGCTGATCTTCCCTTGGAATGATGCGAACCGGGGAGGAAGTTTCTTTGCTTCTTCAAGCGCAGCCAAAAAGGCTTCGTCACTTTCGAAGATGCTGGAAAGATCCCAGCGATACTGCTCGTCTATTTCTTCGCGGGAAGAATACGTTGTCATTGCGTGCTCCTTGTGTATGCTCGGCAGCTTTTCCATACATTGAACTGTTCGTGCTCGGCTGTGAGGCTGTGGCGCTCGACGGAAGAGACTGCCAAGTGTTTACCTTTTCGCAAGCAATACTACGACATTGGCTGCAGCATGCGTTGCTGGTACAGCCCATTGTCATAGAAACCGAGTTTTCGGTAATACCCACGCGTCCCCACGGCGCTGATAACGTTGATGCGTTGGTATCCTGCCCGCGAGGCAAGCTCGCAAGCGCGGTTTACCAGCTGGGTGCCCAGGCCACGATGCTGGGCGTTGTTGATGCCAGCGTGCTGCAGCTTTTCCACGCGACCATAAACGTGCACCTCGCGAATCATCGCTTCTCCTACTTGGAGTGGGAAGGGGAGGGTGTGTCTTTGTTCCGCTGTCTTAGATGTTGCCGCTTCGTACTCTTCGTTCAGCTGGGCTATCGCATTGGCGTGAGGCAGCGAAAGACGCAAGAAACCCGCGATCTTCCCCTGCGGCGTTACCCATTGAAGGAAGCGTTCGCTGGTGGCGGTGGTTTCGTACTCAACCACTTCAAGCGAAAGGTCTTCAGCGGCAACGTTGGCAAGGCTTACTTCGCGATGGCGGATTTCAGCCGTGGCAAGGCCCTCAGAATCGATTCGTTGCTCAACCAGCTGGCGCAGGTTCACCTTTTTATTGCCCGCCTTGATGTCGGGTGCCGATATATCTCGAATCATGCGGGAAATGCGTGTAAACGCAGGTGTTGCGCAGGTATCGGAGACCAATACGTCTACTAGACTGGGTTCAGAGTAAGGCTGCCAGGTGTGATCCTCGAAGCGTTCGCAGAGTCCGGTTCCCTCTACGAGGACACATGGATAGAGCTTCACCTCATCGGGCTGAAAAGCGGCATCGTTGCAAAGGTGCAGGTAGTCTGCTTTATCCGATTCCGGTGTGGCGCCCAGCAAATTCACCATGGCATGCACGTGGGTTTTGAAGCCGAACAAGCGCAGCAACTCGAATGCTCGTTGGATTTGCTGCGTAGAGGTATGGCGGTCGTTGAGCGTGCGCACTTTTTCGTCCAGGCTTTGGATGCCCATTTGGACTTTGGTGCAGCCCATGCGACGCAGTGCGGCCAAGTGAGTGGGCGTTATGCGCTCGGGCCGTGTTTCTATTACCAGGCCTACTACGCGGTGCTGCCCGTCGACATTGGCATCGTGCTCGGCTTCGAGCTCTTCCCACGTTGCCTTTTGCCATTGGGATACCGACGCCCACGCAGCGTTTTCGCCGTAGAGACGGTCGAATGCCTGGTTGTACGTTGTTTCTCGGTTGTCGATACGATGCTGCTCTTCGGCAACGAATGCCTTAAGGAGTTCCGGGTCGCAAGAGATCCCTGCCGATTCGTAGGCATGCTTGCGCGCAGGGAGGTTCCCGATCGCTTGGGAGCCATCGTTCAATGCGCGGAACAGTTCACGGATGAACCAGATCTGGTAGCTTTCCGGGTAGTCACTCCAGGTGCCGCCCAAAACGATGAGTTCGACTTTGTCGGTGATGTGCCCCATTTCGGTGAGGGCTTTAAGGCGCGCGGCAACCTGCAGGTAGGGATCGAAGAAGGTGCGTTCGGCGCGTTGGCATGCAGGCTCGTCTGCCAAGTAGCTTTTGGGCATGCGCAAGTCGTTGGGGCAGTACAAGCAGTTGCTGGAGCACTTCCACGGCTTGGTGAGCACGGTGATGGTAGCAACGCCTGAAGCGGTGCGGCGGGGTTTCATCTGCAGAGTGCGGACAAGGCGGCGCTGCTGCTCATCGCTCAAGCCCCAACTGCTCCAACGTTCGGGCTGGTTCTTTTGCACATCAAGATAGAAGGCCATGAGTTGGCGCTTCGAGAGAGGGCGTGCCTTCGCCGGTTCCGAAGGTGCGGGTGCATGGTTTTGTGCGTTTCCGCCGCCGTTCGGTTTATCGCAGTTGCCGAAGTGTCTCGTTTCAAGGATGCGTTTGTTGTGGCGGTTGATTATCTTTGTGAGTTCGCGCTCGTCAAGGCGCTCCTTTGCCTTGAGCGCGTCAAGTATGTCGAAAAGAGCTTGTTCCATGCGCCTGATTATAGGCGAAGGCGGAATCCATCACAGCAGCGTGCGGGTGCGCCTTGGGGCAATGTGCCTCTTGGCGCCCTATGCGAACATCATGAACAGGTGGGCAAGAAGGAAGCCGATAAGGCCGCAGGCGGGGAAAGTAAGCACCCACGCAAGAACCATGTTGCGGGCAATTCCCCAGTTAACGCGTTTGAATGATTTGCTGGCACCGACGCCCATGATTGCCGAGGTGTTGCAGTGGCCGGTGGAAACGGGCATGCCAGTAAGACTGGCGAACAGCAGCGTGAAGGTGGTGGAGAAGTTAGCGGCTACGCCTTGGTACTTCTCGAGCTTGACCATGTCCATGCCAACCGATTTGATGATGCGCTTGCCGCCCACGATGGTGCCAAGTGAAATGGCGAGCGAGCAGATGATCATGAGCCACATGGGGAACCCGTTGGAATCGGGGGTCGGGTTGCCGAAGGAAAGGGCAACGCCCAGCATGGCGATGGACATGAACTTCTGGCCGTCCTGAGCGCCATGTAGAAACGAGAGAGCCACAGCGCATACGTCTTGGATGCCGGTAAAAGCATGGTTTGCTGCTTGGCGGTTTACATGCGTGCAGGCCTTTTCGATGACCTTGACGAACAGCCAACCAAGAAAGAAGCCCGCTACCAGCGAAAATACCATGCCATAAATAACCTTGGCCCATTCTGCGGGAACCACGCCTGCAAGGCCGTTCAGGGCAATAGCGCCGCCCGTTACGCCAGCGATAAGGCTGTGCGATTTCGAGCAGGGAATGCCGAAGAACCAACAGAAGATACCCCATAAAATGGCGCCAATCATGGCCGCCATCAGAGCATAGAGGGCCGCATCGGTATTGCCTGAGAAGTCGACCATCCCGAACATCGTTTTAGCTACGGCGGTTGAAATGTAGGTCATTCCTACAAGGCCCACGAAATTGAATACCGCTGCCAGCCCGATGGCAACGCTGGGCTTTAAGCAACGAGTGGAAACAACGGTGGCAATAGCGTTTGGCGCATCAGTAGCGCCCGATACGGCGGTAACGCCGATTACTAGAATCAAAATGACGAAGAGGCTGGGTTGAGCCATGGCCTGAGAGATGAAATCAACAAAAGAAAGCGCCATTACGTTCCTTATATTTCCTTGTATGATCGCAATTCAACATTGTATTTTTGTAACAGTCGGAGGTCGTATTTGACCAATTGTTAACAATGCTACCCCACGTGCGCCCTTCAAACGATTGCAAACTGGACGCTTTCAATAATTTCCTGCTATTTGGCTTATTTTGCCCATCGTTTCTCTTCAGATGTTGCATTTTTCAGTCGAGCTAGCGCGGGATTTTTGCCAAGGGTGAGGACATGAGTGCTTGCATGGTCGATGCCCTGTGGTTCCGTGCTGCTGCTCGGCCTGATTGGCATTGAAGACACACGCGTCTTTCGCAAGAACTGCTCCGTTACGACGATCCGTTTCGCAAAAACAAAAATTCCGACTTCTGTGCAACTTTTTTGCGATTGCGGATGTCGTTGTTCCAGGATCATACATGGCTCTTCCTTTCCGTTACGAGAAAGCTTTTCAAGGGGAGGGGAGCTCATAACAACGGTTATTCTAGGAAGCGCTTGTTTTCCCTTAGATTTCGTCGATTCACGTAACAGCCTTTTGAATCAACGTCCACGCGAAGGAAACGGGGCATACCTATAGTTCGTTGCCATACCTTGCTAGTCAAAACAGAGAGAGGTTTCTTTATGAGCAATTCACTTAACGGAAGGAAGGTTGCAGTTATCGGCTGTGGCTTTGTGGGATCAACCACTGCATACAGCCTGATGCAGAGCAAGCTTTTCACCGACATGGTTCTTATCGATGTAGACACCAACCGAGCCGAAGGCGAAGCGCTCGACATCAGCCACGGCATTCCTTACTACAGTCCCATGAACATCTACGCTGGCACTTACGAAGATCTTTCCGATGCCTCCATCGTTATCATCACCGCCGGCGCTAACCAGAAGCCAGGCGAAACGCGCCTCGACTTGGTACAGAAGAATGTAGCAATCTTCAAGACCATCGTTCCCCGCATTATGGAACAGGGCTTTGACGGCATTTTCTTGGTGGTTTCGAACCCGGTAGATATCCTCACGCAGGTAGTAATGGAGCTTTCAGGCCTCCCCCGCGAGCGCGTAATGGGTTCGGGCACCGTACTCGATAGCGCGCGTCTCAAATACACGCTGGGGCACATGCTCGATGTTGACCCACGCCACGTCCACGCTCGTATTATTGGCGAGCATGGAGACAGCGAGCTGGCTGTATGGAGCGCTGCAAACGTTTCCGGAATCGCCATCAACGATTTCTTCCGCTTGCGCGGCATCGAAAACGCCACCGAAATCCGCGCATCCGTCGAAGAAAGCGTGCGCAACAGCGCCTACGAGATCATTGAAAAGAAGCGCGCCACGTATTTTGGCATCGCTCCTTCCGTAACCCGCATCTGTGAAGCAATCGTGCGTGATCAGAAATCAATTATGACGGTCTCGAATTATCGTACTGACGTCCAAGGCGTTCCCGATGTTGTCATGAGCTTGCCCGCTATCGTCGGAAGCAAGGGCGTTGAATTCCCTATTCCTCTGCAGCTGAGCATTGACGAAGCTGAGCTGCTTCATTCTTCTGCACAAACCCTGAAAAACACCTTGAACCAAATCGATTTTTCTCTGTAGGCATAGAGCCACATGCAAAACAATGCCCGCACCTGCGGTTTGAAGTGCCTCCTTTTTCTTTATGTTCAAGAAACGGAATGCAGTTCATCGTGCGGGTGCGGGCATTGTTGAGCCTACACGCAAGATTTTCTTGTTTGCTGCTTCATTATTCGGGTGCGTGTCGCAGTTAAGGTGCGGGTATCGATGCGCCTTCGCACAAGAGGCTCAGTTGCCGTTTTTCACCATGGTAGCTACCGTAAACCAAGTACGCTCGTAAGGACGATAGAACGTCTTCATGTCCGTCACCTCAACGTCGTCCCTCGCTTCCAAATCGCGAACGTCAACCGGAACGCCTTCTACCTGAGTTTGCCCCAGCACGATAAAGGTGCCTTGATAGCCATCAAGTGCAGCGTCCCATGATTTTACACTGGTAAGCGTCGGAAAATACGACTGATATGCATGGGCCCAATTACCCGGCTGCCATGCTAAAAACGTTTGCTTGATATTCTCGCATTCCACCGCTGTAACCCCTTCAACCCCAATGTCCGAAGAGAGCACTAGCGGGCGACTATTGGACTTTGCCATTTCCTCCAAATAGTCAAGCGGCTCTTCGTTTTTGCCGCTGTATGCATCTTGAACGAACAAAACCTGGTTGACGATCGACACACCAAGAAAAGCTGCGAGCAACCCGCGTACGCACACCTTACTATTAACATGAGAGAGCCAAATTGAAGCGGCAAGGAGTAAGGGGCCTATGGTCACACAAAGATAGCGATAGTAGACAATCAGCGAGTCAATAACTATAGAAGCCACAAGGGCAGCGGCAAACACACTTGCGTATAACGCAACGCCCCATATGGCGGGCAAAGTAGAGGGGGCAAGCACCCAGTCTGCCAGGGAAAAGGATTCTTTGAGACCTGCGTTTTGCTGTTTGGAACGCCGCAGCCAATTCGCCAAACCATAGAGCGCCGATGCAGCAGCCACTACTGCGCAAACCGTAAGAATCACCACATAGCCAAACCCATAGGTATCGGCAAATATCACATAGCTCGTGTAAACCGGGTAGAACAACCATTCCACTATAGTGCGAGGAAACGAAACATTTGCCCAATACGATCCAGACACTACTCCAGCCTGGCTTTCGAAAACCATGAGCCAGGGAGCATAAAGGGCTACCTGAATTACCGCCCCCACTATAAATACCGGCAATGCCTTTTTTGCACGAGCGATAATGAAAATCAGCAAGTAAAGGTTGATGAACGATGCCGCAAGCACACCGTAATAATGCAAGTAGGCGCTCGCGAGACTCGACAGGAACATAACAAGCCACCATCTACACGGTACACCGCACCACTCACGACAGCCGCCCCCATCGTAGGCTGAAGACATCCACCAGTTTTGGCCTTCTTCTACAGACCCATCTCCTTCCCTAGGGTTTTTGCTACGTAAGGTGCATGCAATGCGCCACGCATACAGAGCGCATAGCGTTACAGAAAAAATCACCCAAGAATACATGCGAATCTCAACCGATATATAAGCAAGATAAGGCGTAAACAGGGAAAAGAAACTAAACAGCACGCCGGCCTTCCAGCCGAAATCATGCCGTATCACTGTGAAGCCCAACATTGCCAATGAAAAGATTCCCGCTATCGTAAACAGGCGGTACACAAGGAGATTTTGCCCAAAAAGTGACTCGAGAACATGGAGGCCCCAGTAAAACAGAACTGGATGAACATCCCCTGACCCAATATCCCAAATTTCAGCGAAAGAGTTGTTCGCTATAGAAACCGAATAGCTTTCATCGAACCACACATTTCCGTGAAAAGACCCCGTTAGCAGAAATGCAAGACCAACTATCAGCAGCATCACATGAAACCGCTTCGATTCGAGGTATTTCTCTAAACGGGATTGCGTCACAGTTTCACCGTCGCTTCTTTTAATTGTTCAACAACAAAACAATAGCCGAATCTGTCTCGGATACGAGCACCAAACTCTACACCGTTGATCACACTGGCGGCGATCCCTTTTCCGACAAACGCAAAGGCACTCCCAATCAAACAACGATGCATCCCCCTCATTCATTGTTTTTCTTATCGTTAAATTACAGCCACATTTCTGTCATGAGCTTCCAAAAACACGCCCATGCACGTCTGCGATAATAAGGTTGCTAGAGAAAGGCTCGCGAATGCAGATTGAACAACGCACTACTTTTATTCACGCAGATGATTTCGGAATAACACCTGGTCAGGCAAAATCCATCTTGTCGCTTAGCTCTTCCTGCGGCGGTAGCGGAGCGCTCAACAGTGTCAGTATTTTTGCAAATTCTCCCGCATTTTATGAAGCCGCCAGCCTTGCCCAGCCGTATGTCAGACGCGGCGTTCTGCGGGTATGCCTTCATCTGAATCTCGTGGAGGGGCCATCCGTCGCAGATCCGAAACGCATACCTCTTCTCGTTAACGAGAGGGGTATGTTCGATAACAATTTCATGGGATTGTTCAAGCTGGGTATCACCAACAAAGACGAGGCATTCAATCAGCTTGTTATTGAATGCCGCAGTCAAATCCAGCGTTTTCTATCAGCGTTTCCCGATCAACAGCTATCGTTTCAATTGGACAGCCACCAGCATGTTCATACTGTCCCTATCGTCTACAGAGCACTCGCACAAGCTCTAGCTGAAGAAAACTGCCTGGTTAAGCGGCTGCGCGAACCCATCGATCCGCTTCCCCTTTACCGGACCTGCGTCGAAGGCGACTCAAAGGAATCAGCCGGTTCCTCCACGCCTCAAGCACGCAATACGCCGACACGAATCCCGATGGTTAATCGTGTAAAAATCTTCTTGATTTCTGCCCTTTGGCGCAAATGTTCAATCAACGACATTCCGTGGGCCCCCAGCAGACCTGCTTCAGCACCTTTGTTTTCAGGTGTTGCCCTCTCTGGACGCATGGATGAATTCAGCAAACCGCTTCTTGCTTCTTTTCAGCATGAAGCAACTCGTCAAAACAGAGATGCCGAAATCCTATTTCATCCTATCTCGGTACCGATCGAAAAGTGTCTTGACCCTCTGAACAAGCCATTTGCTGAAGCATGCGCTTCAGTATCAAGGAACCATGAAGCAGAACTGATTCGGAAGCTATAAGCACTTCATTGGATTTCTTCGACCCGCAAACACCAGCTCTATCCATTGTTCTATGGCATGTTTCACGTGAAACAGCGTTTTGCGTCAACACATTTGATCCTGTTTGCCCTAGATAATACAGATATAAGAAAGGCCCAAGGTTACCCTTGGGCCTTTCGTTGTGAGAGCGCTCTTGCTTAGATGCTCTTCAAAATTGCCATTACGAAATTCGAAGCATCCTCCAAAGCCTGAGGATCGACGTTTTCGATAATGTCGTTATCCGCAGAATAGAGCGCGGTGTTTCCGTCTGCCATACCGGCGATCGTCATCGCCTGAACACCATGAGCCATTGCAATCGATGCAGGTGTTTCACGTGAAACAATGCGATCGGTATGATATCCAACCCCCGAACGCTCGCTTGCCTGGCGAAGAACACGCTTTAAGCGTGAGGAAATCTTATAAGGCTTATAGGCACCTTCCTGTTCAATGCAAGAAAGCGCACCAGCACCAAGGGCCTCAAGATTGATAACGATTGCGCCTTTCATCTCATCGGCGTGCTCTTCCAGGAACGCATTAATGCCCGAATGAGAATACTGCTCTGCACCAAGGCCAACAAACCATACTTCGGTGTCGATGTCGGGATGGCGGAAGTCCTGAAGTTTCTTGAGTTCGCGGTTGATTTGCTCGGCTGTGCCAGCGTCACCATCGATCCGCAATGCGGGGCTGGCATCAACAATGCCGTCAGTATCATAGACCGCCGATTCGTCATAGTAAGTATCCTCTACCTGAGCATCTTCGCCCTTGCGAAGACGATTCAAAGAGAATGCCCCACCGTTCCATCCACGACGATCATCGGATTCGCGGTAGTCAACGTCTACAAACTCATCATCTTCCTCACGGAAGCTCGACCAATCTCCACGAGCTTTGCCGACGCTGCGGGCATTATAGTCCTCATCAACATCTACCCACTCGTTTACAGAAACTTCTTCTTCCTTGCGCTTCTTGCCCTTGCGGAATCGGCTGAAGAGGCGTCCAGCACGTGACTTAGGCATATCAACATATCCAGGACCAGCAAAAGCACCTGTTTCGGTGTATTCCTCGTCGTAGGCGGAATCATCCGCATCATCGATATAGCGCTCTTCGGGGGCTACGTCAGATACCAGCTCATCCCCTACAGGGGCGAATGAGCCAGTGCCACCAACGGTCGAAAAAGAGCCAGTTGCAGACACTGCCGACTGCGCGCCCGTATCAAACGAAGGGAGGTTGAGGCTTCGCGCTGCAGGCGCTGTGCTAAACGCATCAGTATTTCCATCAATACGAGGAAGCATGTTGGAAAGCAACGATTTACCGCCTGTGGAGGTGCCTTCGTTTACCTCTGCCATAGGAGCGCGCTGACGAAGGTTTTCACCCGAAACGCTGCGAGCAGGCGTTACGTCTGGCAACACGATAACCTGACGAGAGTGGTCCGCCTGTTCAACAACAGGAGAAACAGGAGATACCATTTCTTCCATGCCCACAATTGGAGAAGCTACCGCAGGCTGAGGCGCAGTTCTTTCCAGCGGCTCTTCTGCGTACTCTCCACCCTGCACCTCATCCGAATAGCCGTAGGAGTAGGATTTCATTTCCTCCTGTACACGACCAGCAGGGATGCGTGCGGTTGATTCATCGTTGCTGTCGTGGAATGAACCCATGTTGACCACATTGTCATCGATACGGCGAATCGGCTCCTCTTCGTCGTCGAACTCTTCATTGTCCATAAACTGGGAGACATCGATTGGGGAAATTGAGGTGGTTACACTCGGAGATGCCGCCTGTTTAGGCTGCTCAGCTGGATCATCAACGTATACTTCTTCGTTTTCAGATACAGCAGGCTCTTCATAGTAGTCCTCGTTGTAGGACTGCTCCTCCAGGTATTCTTCAGCGGGATATTCCTCTTCAACCGATTGCTTACGCGATGAAATCGACTTCAAGCGAGAAGCAAAAGAATGCTGCATCTGAGATGCTTTTTCGGAACCAGAGTGAACCGCGTTATTGAGGAAATCGCCAAGCGAACCACTACGACGTGAGTGAACACTCCTCTTGGAGCTCACTGCGGGGCGAGAAGCTTCCTCGTTTGCGGGGTAATACTCGGGGGTATTTGTGTACTCATCGACGGGCTCCATAGGCGAAGTTGCCGAATCAAGCTCCTCTTCGATTTCTTCAACTTCGTTATTCCTGGGAACTGAGCGATGAAGCCTCTGGGAATGACGCACCGAAGAGCGGGGGGAGGGCTTTCCTTGGTCATGAGAGCCGAAATGCTCATGTCCTTGAACAGTCTCTTCGACTATCTGCTGCTCAGGCTCAACAATGGGCTCGGGCTCTGCAGGAGC
>ENA-OPRX01001401-OPRX01001401.1-human-gut-metagenome-genome-assembly--contig:-NODE-1401-length-11970-cov-2.610911_pt1 | contig 11970 bp, 7 predicted proteins | sample MGYA00241450_ERZ501892 | MGnify/ENA primary metagenome ERZ501892 (study PRJEB25962, sample SAMEA2042223) | human gut metagenome | biome: human gut; feature: human-associated habitat; material: faeces...
AACCATCAACTAGTAGTCGAGCGTATTTTCGCAGGAATGGTGCGTATTTGCACCACGCTTCACAAAGTAATGAAAAAACTTTTCAGAAATTTGAATTTGTCGCTTGTGCTGCGGGCACTTTAGCGTAATATAGCGACCATCGAAAACGGAGACGGAAAAACAACCGCTTACCGAAGAAAAGGTACCGTTTGCGATATTAGAATTGCGCCCGGCGATAGGTGAAAGGAGAGGCAGATGCAGTTCGTAACGATCATCACCACTGCAGACAATGCCATCCGACGCCAGCGCGCAATTTCCCGACGACGATAACAATCGTCTCTGTCCGCATGGGGCGAATTGCCTCAACAGAGTCATTTTGAGGTCGTTGGGTTTTAGCACGACATTGCTGCATGTTTCTAGGGCATGTATGTGCTGATTTTTGCTATTTAACCTGATATTGCACGGTTTTTGACCTCAAGGTGACTTGCAACTGACCGATGTTCTAACTAGCTACCAAGGGCGAAAGGAAACAGCCATGAGCAAGGAAAAAGTCGTTCTCGCATATTCCGGTGGTCTTGATACATCCGTATGTGTCAAATGGCTCCAGGACGAGAAGAATCTCGATGTCGTTTGTGTCTGCGGCAACGTGGGCCAGGAAGAGACCGGACTGGATGCCAAGAAGCAGAAGGCGCTCGACCTGGGCGTTCTCGATTGCCAGGTGCTCGACCTGCGCGACGAGTTCTCTGATGAGTTCCTGACTAAGGCCATCGCAGCAAACTCCATGTACGAGAACAAGTATCCGCTGCTCTCCGCCCTGTCTCGCCCGCTGCTTGCCAAGAAGCTTGTTGAGGTCGCCCACGAGTTTGGCGCTACCTACGTCGCCCACGGCTGCACCGGCAAGGGTAACGACCAGGTCCGTTTTGAGGCCGCCGTAAAGGCCCTCGACCCCGAGCTCAAGGTTATCGCCCCGGTTCGCGAGTGGGACCTGAAGTGCCGTCCCGACGAGGTCGCCTATGCCCACGCCCACAACGTGCCGGTTCCCGAGGGGGCCAACGACAACCCCTACTCCATCGACGACAACCTGTGGGGTCGTGCCATTGAGTGCGGCCACCTGGAGGATCCCTGGAACGAGCCGCTCGATGACGCTTGGGTTATGACTAAGAACCCCGAGGACACGCCGGACACCCCGACCTACACTGAGATTGAGTTTGAGGCCGGCAAGCCCGTCGCCGTCGACGGCAAGAAGATGAAGCTCTCCGAGATTGTCATCTCCCTCAACAAGATCTCCGGCGACAATGGCTTTGGCCGTCTCGATCTGGTCGAGGATCGCCTGGTGGGCCTTAAGAGCCGCGAGTGCTACGAGGTTCCCGGCGCCCTGACGCTCATCACCGCCCACAAGGCGCTCGAGGACATTTGCGTCGAGGGCGACCTGCTCAAGACCAAGATTAAGCTCGAGCAGGATTGGGCCACCGCCGTGTACAACGGCCAGTGGTACAGCCCGCTCAAAAACGCGCTCGACGCCTTTATGGCCGACACCCAGAAGTTCGTGACCGGCACCGTCCGTCTGAAGTTCTTTAAGGGCAACTGCCATGTCGTCGGCCGCAAGAGCCCGTTTAGCCTGTATGACTACGGTCTGGCTACCTACGACCGCGACACTACGTTTGACGAGAAGGCCAGCGCCGGCTTTATCGAGATCGATACGCTGTCGCTCAAGACGTGGGCTAAGGTTCAGGGTCCCAGCTCTGCTGCCGCCCAGGCCTAGCGCCTCCTTCCCTTGGTATCCGCGCGGCCCATCCGCGTGATACATAACGGGCGCACGGGGTCCCTACCTTTCGTTATGCTTGCTGACACTTCTTAACATCGGTGGCCCCTACGTTCCGCCCGCATATATGATGCCGCGACTGTGGCTGAGTCCGAGCCCCGCCGGGGTTGTCTGGCGGGGCTCCTTCTATCAATTTGGCAGCTCTGCGCCTATATATATGAGGAGTATCCATTATGTTCAATGCTTTCGCGCATGCTTTACTTGCCCTCGCGCCCGAGTTCGATGCCGCAAAGGTCGAGGACGTTCCTATGAGCCTGAAGGCCTGGATCGATGGTTCGCAGGGCAACATCCGGAGGGAGACGTTGGGCGCCAAGTGCATGGCGCGTCACTTCTTTGCAAATTAGCTACATGGCTCCGCACACGGTGGGGAATGTGTAAAACTAGCGGTTGAAAAATCGCTTTAGCGATATGGCGCATTGCTTTGGGCGCTTGTTTTGGTATTTGGAGAAAGGGGACGGTTCCATGGCTCTTTGGGGCGGTCGTTTTGAGGCAGGCGTGGCCGAGGTCACGCAGGAGTTTGGCGCGTCGCTGCCGGCCGACAAACATCTCTATAAGCAGGATATCGCAGGCTCTAAGGCGCATGCCAAAATGCTGGCGGCCCAGGGCATCATCAGTGCCGAGGACGAGCAGGCGATTGCCAAGGGCCTGACCGGAATCGAACAGGATATCGATGCCGGCAACTTCACCTTCGACATCAACGACGAAGACATTCATATGTCCATCGAGAGCGAGCTGACGCGTCGCATCGGCGAGGCCGGTAAGCGCTTGCATACCGGACGTTCGCGCAACGACCAGGTGTTGCTCGATTTGAAGCTCTTTACCCGTGCAGAGATAAAGGAAGTGGCGGAGGCTGTGGAACAATTGTTCCATGTGCTGATTATGCAGAGCGAACGCTACAAGGATGTACTGATGCCGGGTTATACACACTTGCAGATAGCCATGCCGTCTTCTTTCGGACTTTGGTTTGGGGCATACGCCGAGAGCCTGGTGGACGACATGCTTTTCCTGCATGCAGCCTTCCGAATGTGCAACCGTAATCCGTTGGGTTCCGCTGCGGGCTACGGCTCTTCCTTCCCCCTCAACCGTACGCTGACCACCCGCCTGTTGGGCTTCGAAAGCCTGAACTACAATGTGGTCTATGCGCAGATGGGACGCGGCAAGACGGAACGCACGGTTGCCAACGCGCTGGCAGGAATAGCATCCACGGTGTCGCGCCTGGCTTTCGACGCCTGCCTCTACAATTCGCAGAATTTCGGTTTCATCAAGTTGCCCGACCAATACACCACCGGCTCTTCGATCATGCCCCACAAGAAAAATCCCGACGTTTTCGAGCTGACACGTGCCAAATGCAACCGCTTGCAGTCGTTGCCTTATCAGATTACGATGATTCTCAACAATCTGCCATCGGGATACTTCCGCGACATGCAGCTGATAAAAGAGGCGTTTCTTCCGGCATTCGACGAATTGAAGTCAATCCTCAACATGGTCAACGCAATGTTGTCGGAAATCAAGGTAAACACCGATGTGGCTCAGGACGACCGCTATAAATTCATGTTCTCCGTCGAAGAGGTAAACCGTCTGACACGCGAGGGTATGCCGTTCCGCGACGCATACAAGAAAGTGGGTCTCGACATCGAAGCTGGACGCTTCGAGCCGGTCAAGGAGGTGCACCACACCCACGAAGGCTCAATCGGTAACCTATGCAACGACCGCATCGAGGCGCTGTTTGCCGAAACGCTAAAGGCGTTCCGCTTCGACGAATACCACCGTGCCATAGACGCTCTCTTGAAGTGACGCGACTGCTATGCAAACACTGAAGAAACGTGATTAAAGAAATGAAGATACTGAAATACATCCTCCTGCTGTCGGTGATGCTCTCCGCAATGGCGTGCGAGTCGGTCGACAGCCAACGCATTCCCGCGCTCAACGTCAATATCGACCTCAGCAACGCCGGCCTGTGGAACACATACGGCGTGAGCGGCTACGGAATGTGCCGCATATTTGACCGGGAGCAGAGGATTCCCGATAATTTCGCATACACCGAACGCACCTTCACCGGATACGGCGGCGTGATGCTCGTCTACGGCATCAACGGCCCTGTGGCATACGACAGGGCATGCCCTGTGGAGGTGAGCAGAAAAGCGGTGCTTTACTTCGACTCGTCGACACTCGAGGCATACTGCAAGCAATGCGGTTCGCGGTTCAACGTCTGCGAGGCCGACGGAGTGCCCGTAAAAGGACAGGCGCTCGAGAACCGCTACGGGCTGCAACGGCTTTCGGTTGTGCCTGCCGGCGGAGGATATCTGATTACTCGCTGATTGAAAATTTTTTATCTTTTTATAATTATTGTTTACGATAGTCTTGTTTCTGAAAGATTTTGCGTAAATTCGTAAAATTTAAGACAGACCAACAATGAGACTACGTAAAACATTAGCGACATGCGCTCTTGGAGCAATCCTTGCCTCGGGAGCAATGGCGGAGAACCTTGTTATTCTCCACACAAACGATATGCACAGCAACGTGCGTCCAGAACAACTGACGAAACCGGGAGGAATGGTACGCGTGAAAGCGGCGGTCGACAGCATCCGCCGGGCAGAAACCCACGTTATGCTGCTCGATGCCGGCGACGACGTGCAGGGACAGATGTATTTCACGCTGTTCAAAGGCGAGGTGGAATATGAAATGATGAACCGCATGGGCTACGACGCGGCGACCATCGGAAACCATGAGTTTGACAACGGCATCGAATCGCTCGCCGACAACTACCGACGTGTGGAATTTCCCGTAATCAACGCCAACTATGGCTTGAAAGAGACGGCATTGTCCGACCTTGTCAAACCATACATCATACGCAATTTCCACGGCAAGAGATTTGCCGTAATCGGTGTCGGAGCAAATCCGGACCGTCTCGTCATTGCCAACAACTACAAGGGAATGACATACCGCGACCCTATGGCTCTTGCCGACAGCATCGCCGGAGCTCTTAAAGCCGACGACCGTGCCGACTACGCAATCGTGCTTTCTCACATCGGCTACCGTCCCGGAAAAGCAGGGCTTCCGTCAGATAGCGTGATGGCGCTCTCATCAAGCAACATCGACCTTATACTCGGCGGACACTCACACACTTCAATCAATCCGGCCACCGGCAATCACCAATACGTGTTTACAAACAAGGCTGGCAAAAATGTTCTGGTAGCTCAAAACAGAAACGAATGCCACACTATAACAAAAATAACCATCGACCTCGACGACTTGCAGAAGCTGCCTGCTTACGAACTGCTGCCTATCGACTCCCGCTACGACGGCCGTCTTGACGCTGCCACGGAAGCGTGGCTGAAGCCATACGACGAGGAAGTGGCTCGTGTGATGGCTATCATCATCGGCTCTACCGACGAGGATATGCAACGCAACTCAACCGTTATGAGAAACTGGGCGGCGGATGCCGTAAAGACTGTCGGCGAACGGCTGTCGGGCGTTGAAGTCGACGCCGGAGTGACAAACTCCGGAGGTCTGCGATCCGACTTTCATAAAGGCGAGTTGAGTCTCGGCGAGGTCTACAACCTTATGCCGTTCGACAACAACATCGTTGTACTCGAGATGAACGGCACGCTGCTTCAGGAATGCCTCGACAACCTTGCAATGAAAGGCGGACAATGCGTGAGCCGCGGAATCTCGTTCACAATCAAGGACGGCAAAGCCGTAAACGCAAAAATCAACGGAAAGAAAATCGACAAGAACCGCACCTACCGCATCTCGACGATAAGCTACATCTACGAGGGCAACGATGACCTCGTTTCCTTCGCAAAGGCGAATTTGCTCTACAGCAGCGACCGCCCGATGAAATTCGACATCGCCGACTATGTGAAGGAAAACCCCAAACTGTCGCTTGACCACACCAAACGTATAACCAATAAATAAGCCCAAGACAATGCATCTAAGAAAAATTTTACTATTAGGCATCAGTCTTATCGCCGTCAGCATCATTACGGCAAAGACTCCATTGTTTATCAGCAACCAGCCCCAGGATGAAATGGATGCCTGGGTCGACTCTGTCTACAACTCCATGACTCCGGAGCAACGAGTGGGTCAGTTGATTGCTCAAAGTTTCCAGTCAAAAGATGTCAATGCTGCGAAACGCCAAATCAAATCGACCGTAGAAAAATACCATATCGGGTGGGCATACTTTGCCAACGGCAAGGCTGAGCACCACGCCGAACTCGCAAACTACGTCAACAGCATCTCATCAACACCGGTTGCCATCGCTCTCGACGGCGAATGGGGATTGTCGATGCGCATGCCCGACACTCCGCGTTTCCCTAAAAACATGATGCTCGGTGCCGTGCAGGACGATATGCTCATCTATGAATACGGACGCGAAATGGCTCGCGAATGCAAAGAGATAGGTGTGAATGTGAATTTTGCCCCTACTGCCGATGTCAACAGCAACCCTCTGAACCCCGTAATCGGCACGCGCTCGTTTGGCGAGGATGCCGAAAACGTCGCACACAAAGTAGTGGCTTACTCTCGCGGTCTTGAGGACGGCGGTGTGCTGTCGGTGGCTAAGCATTTCCCCGGACACGGAGACACGGAGAAGGACTCTCATAAGACGCTGCCGATTGTCGACCGCTCGCTTGCAAGCATCGAGTCGATCGACCTTGTGCCGTTTCAAGCCTACACCGATGCCGGACTTTCGGGCGTGATGGTAGGACACCTTCAGATACCGGCATTGAAAACGGGCAACAACCCTACATCATTGACTCCAAGCGTTGTCACAGGTTTGCTCAAACAGAGATTAGGCTTCGGCGGACTGGTGTTTACCGACGCGCTTACAATGCAGGGGGCAAGGAAGTCGGGCAATCCTAACGGACTGAGAGCTTTCCTCGCAGGTGCCGACGTGCTTCTTGAACCGTACAATCTTGAAAAAAGTTTCAACGAGCTTCTCGACTACTACAATCAAGGCGGTGACAAGCAAAAGTCAATCGAGCTGACGTGCAAGAAAGTGCTGAGATACAAATACGCTCTCGGCCTCAACAATTACAAGCCTGTCAACATCGACGGTATGATGGAGCGCATCAACTCGCGCCACGCACAGCTCGTGCTGCGCAAGCTCTACGCAGCGGCGATGACCATAGTGAAAAGCGACGGCGACTGCCTGCCTGTGAAGCATCTTGAAAACAAGGTGAGCGTGGCTGTGGCTGGAGAGAAAGTAGACGACGCGAAGGTGTTCACTCAGACATGCGCCCTCTACACCGACATCACCACCCACCATCTCACCGAACACAACGCCGAGTCGTGGGCTGAAGACAACGACAGCGCATCGGCATTGGTAATCGGTGTGTTCAACAACAACGGCGGCACCAAGCGTGCCATCGCGAAAGCCATCGCGAAAGCCGGAAAGAGCAAAGTGGTTCTTGTGTTCTTCATCAAGCCTTACGACCTTGCCGACTTCAGCGAGGAGATAGCCGGAAGCGCGGCTGTAATCGAGGCTTACGAAGACCATGCCTTTGCTCAGGAATATGCCGCACAAGTGGTGTTCGGCGGAAGCGACGCCTCTGGCCGCATGCCGGTAAGCGTTGCCGGAGTTGCAAAAGTTGGCGACGGCGTCACTGTGATGGCGTCACGCCTTGGCTACGACGTGCCTGAAGCCGTAGGTCTTGACCAGAGACTCGTAGAGCAAATCGACTCAATCGCCAACCTCGGCGTGAAGGCAGGAGCCTTCCCTGGCTGCCAAGTAATTGTGGCACGCCACGGAAAAATCGTTGTAAAGAAAAGTTACGGATACACCGACAACGGAAAAGACGACGCCGTTAACGGCAACACGCTCTACGACCTTGCATCTGTGTCGAAAGCCACTGGAACCCTGTCGGGCATCATGAAAGCCGTCGACGACAAGAAACTAAACATCAATGGTTTCCTCAGCGACTACATTCCTCAACTGAAAGGCTCGTCGAAAGGCGTGTTGACAATACGCGACCTGCTTTTCCACGAAACGGGTATGCCACCGTCGCTGAGCATCTACGAACAAATGACCGACCCTAAAAGCTACACCGGCGCGCTCAGCGTGGGCAAAAAATCAGCCAACTACAAGCGGTTTGCCGGAGGCGCATATATCAACAACACTGCACACGTGCGCTCCGACATCACTTCGCCTAAACGCACCGACAAATTCAACGTGCAGATTGGCAAGAACCTATGGGTGGGACAAATCACGATGGACTCGGTGATGAACATGATCTACAACGAGCGCCAGCGCACAAACCACAATTATGTGTACAGCTGCCTCAACTTCTGCCTGCTCCGTCAGGCGGAGGAGAACGTGACCGGAATGCGCCACGACCGCTATGTCTACGACAACATTTTCCACCGCATCGGCGCTTTCCGCACCGTCTACCGCCCGCTCGACTTCTTCCCTGAAAAAGAAATCGCAGCGACAGAGCTCGACGAGTATTTCCGCGAAGGATATATCCGCGGCGTTGTCCACGACGAGACAGCGGCATTCTCCGGCGGCATACAAGGAAATGCCGGACTCTTCTCCAACGCCAACGATCTTGCCAAACTGTGCCAGATGTGGCTGTTTGGAGGAATGTATGGCGGCGAGCGCATCCTCTCGCAGTCTACTGTCAACACGTTCCTGACAATGAGATCGCTCAATTCGCACCGCGGACTCGGATTTGACAAGCCTAACTTCAAGCATCCGAGCTACTCTTCGATAACGGATGCAGCAAGTGCGGAAGTTGTGGGACACACCGGATTCACTGGCACATCGTTCTGGGTTGACCCGAAGGAAGACCTGATTTACATTTTCCTCAGCAACCGCGTCTGCCCAAGCCGCAACAACCCAGCGTTCTCAAAGATTGGTGCCCGCTACAACATCTTTGACTACATCTACGACTCTATCAAGCGCAACGCAAAGCAATAGCAACGCGACAGACAAATTGAGAGGGAGGAAAACAAAGCAGTTTTCCTCCCTCTTTTGTTTTTCCGGCATCCCTTCGAGGCACGTCACTTCGATTCTATTGTCGGATTCCGTCCTATCGTGTGAATAGAGAGTTCCTTTTCGGGCATCTGACTACAAAAGACTCTCAAGGTAGCGGTCATTTACTATTTCCTTCCCTATAGACAGGATACTATGACCTCTGCTGACTTCTCTCGGAACGTGCTGTAAATGTGCAGCCGATTTTGACCTTGGTCAAATATGGAAATAAGCAACGATAAGCAAAACACGTACTAAACCGCTGCAAAAGTGTACCACAAAAGTTAGTTACAAATTACCACAAAAGTTAGTTACAAAACAGCACAATTCATCGTACTAAATATGCACAAATGAGTGATAAGGCAAAGCTACTTATTGCACGCAATTATGTTGATGCCATCTGTCGGGACGATATCTCCAGAGTAGATGATGTACAAAGGCTACGGACTGGAGGCCGACCTTGTGCTTCATCTCGACGATGGACGCTACGTCCTTATAGAATGTAAGCCTGGCAGTCGTGAAAAACGCGAGTTCGGGATAACGCAATGCTCATGCCGAGCATACCAACAAACAGCCGCCTCTGTCATAGTGACAAAGGCGGCCATCTCGTTATTGGTCATTGGCTGTGACGAGGTGGTTTCCTCATCACGTCCTACCCTTTCTCTATCTGTCGTTTTTCTTTTGCCATTTATTGATTTTGTTGCGGACGTTTCTCACCTTTTGTGAAACGTTTGACACACCGTTGCCACGCCAGCGCACAGGGTGCAGATACTCTCTGTTGAACTCGAGGTGCTGACCCGTATATTTATCCTTGATTTCTATCTTGCCGTTGTTGTTTCTCATACGATAGACCCACACACGCTCGTAGAAGCCCAATGTGGAATTGGATGTGCCGAGGGCATCGTGGCTGCCGGCGACAACGATATAATCGTTCTTTTCGCCATCTGATACGGTCTGCGCCCATCCAGTGTGCTGTGCCATCGTGGCGCGCTCGGCAGTGGCGAGTGCCAGCTCGATGGAGCAAGCACCGTCGGGCACAAGAGTGGTTGATGTGACGGGATCGACAAGCTCCAGGGCCTCCATAAACGCCATAGGCTCCTCCGCCCACGGTTTGATTTGCTGACTGTCGGTATAGGCATCAAGATTGGAGTCGTATTCGGTATAAGTATACTTCGAGTTTTTCTCAATATAGCGCATGGCACGATAAATGAGCGTTGCCATCTCCTGACGGGTTACAGCGGCATTCATGTCGAGGTCGCCACCGGCGATGTCGGCAAAGAGGTTCAGCTTACCTTCATTGGCGTCCTTTCCGGTCATCTCCTTGATGAGCCTCTTGGCTATCGATGCCACCTGTTGGCGCGTGGCGGTAAGGGTGTAGTCGTCGCCAAGCAGCTGCTCGTCGATAAGGTTGTCGGTGAGGGCGCGCGTCACAGCGTCTTCTGCCCACGTGCTCTTCTTCACAGTGCTGCGGGCTGGCAGTGTAAACATATCCGGCTGAGCGGTAGTGCTCAGTTTTGCCTCGTCCTCACGCATGTCGAGCGCTGCCTCCATATGCTTACGATACAGTGCCAACGTGCCGTCAGAGCCCGACAGGCGGAAGTGTTTCTCGGTGAGGTGGCGCTGCTCATAGTTGTAAGACAAGCCACACCATTTGCAGCTCTTCCAATAGATATGCTCGCCTGCGGCATTGGTGCCCACATAGGCCTGCTCGGTGGCAAGGTCGGCAGTAAAGGAATGAACGCCCGGTACGTATCTTTTCTCTTCCTCCTTGTCGACGAACATGAAAGTGTGGCGCGGATTGCGCTCACACTCCCCGCAGATGCTGCATGAGTAATACACTTTAGGATCTTGCTTACAGGTATAGTGCTGCATCACACGGTCGGCAGTATACAGGCGTGCCACAAAGTTGTGCTTTGTACAGGGATTCTTGGTGGCTCCGAGTCCGGCCTTCTGGGCTTCTTGCACGTTGCCGGTATATGTTCTTACGGTGTAGCACGGGAACTTGCTGTGACGTGCCATCTGTGCTTTGACGGCAGCAGCCTGACTGGCTGGCACACACAGGGTGGCGTCGCCGGCAAGAAACATGGTGCTATGGCCGTAGAAATGATAATAGTTGGGAAACAGCTTGCTCTTCATGCCTTCGTCGAGTTCGCGCATAAACTCCACGGCGTTGACTTTGTCGCTGAGCCACACCTCCTTGAGGTTGTAATAGCCACCCATATACTGGGTCAACGAATGGGCAAACTTTAAGTAATCCGTCTTGTTGCCGGTGTCTACGATAACCTTGGTAAGAAAGACTCGGTTGGGTCCTTCAAACTCGGGCAACGGGTCGTGGGTCTCTGTAATGGTGACCACATCATGTGGATGGAATGATGCGCAGCAGGCGTCGGCTGTCTCTTTTGTATAGACATTATTGCTGGCACGATTTTTCTCCTTGTTGGCATTATAGTCAAAGAACAGGTTCTCCTTCTTGAGATTGCCGCCATCGCCGCCAGGCACGGTAACCACAAAACTGCAGCGGGGGAAGTAAGGGCTGCCGACAAGCACTCTGGCAGGCTCGCCGTTGACGGTAATCTTCAGCATGGTGTCGTCGACATAGTAGTCGCCATCGCGCATCGCATACTTGATGATGTAGGGACTCTGGGTGTCGAGCATCAGCTTCATGCTGGCACGATACGTATAGCCTGCCTGGAACTTGGGAGAATCGGAATTTTTTCTGTTGAACTCGCCTTCCCATAAAATGCTGAAGACCGACGCGATGCCTTGCTGAACCAGGTCGCCATACGCTGTCTTGGCTGCGGTGATTTGTATCTGCTCGCCATCCTCGATACCCATACCGTCTTTGGGCAACGGAATAGTGATGTCGATAGATGTTACCACCTTCTTGCCGGCTCCATGCATGGCCGTCGGAAGCAGCAAAAGCATAGCGATGAGTAATGTCAGGAAATTTTTCATGTTCGTTTTTTTCATTTAGTTAGAAAATCATTTAATTCGCAACTCGATGGTTAATAATCTTAAAGGTATCAATTATAGACGGCAATCTTGATTACGCCGTCTTCCTTGTTCTCAAATATACGGTATGCCTCCTCTATCCTGTCAAGCGGGAAGCGATGCGTGATAAGCGGAGTGGTGTCGATTTTCCCCTGCTCAATGAGCCTGAGCACCTCCTCGCAGTCGCAACAGTCAACACCGCCGG
>ENA-OPRX01001406-OPRX01001406.1-human-gut-metagenome-genome-assembly--contig:-NODE-1406-length-11937-cov-4.268978_pt1 | contig 11937 bp, 9 predicted proteins | sample MGYA00241450_ERZ501892 | MGnify/ENA primary metagenome ERZ501892 (study PRJEB25962, sample SAMEA2042223) | human gut metagenome | biome: human gut; feature: human-associated habitat; material: faeces...
TCGACTTTATATGCCATCTTACTTTTTAGGGACATTTACTGAATATCCCTTTTTAAAAGCCCGAAGGCGCGAATACCAGTCTATCCGACCGGCTTCGCGCCTTCCTCTATTTTCAATTCAAATGTCTGGAAATCAAAGTTTCTTCTTGTTCGCATAAAGAGCATCAATGATACCATCCGCCAGACCGATAACAGGCACATAAATGTAAGCCGCATGAATGATATCGGCAATGGTCAGGAAGATTTCACCGGCAGGCACGATTACATCGGCCCGGTCGGGCTTCAGTGAGAAGCGTTCCATACGCTCAGCCACAGTCAGACATTTCAGACTGTCGTGCAGACTGTGCAGTGTCGCTACGCTCATCCGTTCGTTTTTCTTGTCTTTCTTTTCCGCCAGACGATAGAGTTTGTTGATATTACCTCCCGAACCGATGATGTTCGTTCCAGGGTAAGACTGGGCAATTTCTGCCATATCTTTCTTCAGACGTTCCCATTCGGAATCCTTCACAGCAGCGTTCAGGATGCGGACGGTACCGATATTATACGAGCGGCTGCATACCAGCTGTCCCTGTGACAACAGGTTGATTTCCGTACTGCCACCACCCACATCTACATACATATAGTTTCCCTTGCGGTCTTCCATGTATTCGATGTGATTGTTGTACACCATCTTGGCTTCTTCCTGTCCGTCAATGATCTCGATGTTGATGCCCGTTTCTTTCCGGATACGCTTGATCAGCTCCATACCGTTCTTCGCATCACGCATGGCCGAAGTGGCACAGGCCCGGTAGTCAGCCACGTCATAGATCTTCATCAGATGGCGGAAAGACTTCATCAGCCGAATCATGTTTTTCTGTTTCTTCGGTGAAAGTTCTCCCATGGCAAACACGTCAAATCCCAGACGCATCGGCACACGCAATAGCAAAACCTTCGAGAACTTCACTTCCGGCTCATCTTCATCCAGATGTTTGATGAGCAGACGTACCGCATTCGAACCGATATCGATAGCGGCATAATTTTCGTCACAAATGTTCTGTTTTTCAATAACCATAGTTTCTCTCCTTCCTTATTAATCCTGACGGCCGGTAGTCGCAAGGCTCCGGTCATTCGTTTTCTGCTACATAGTAATCATACAGAGCTTCCTGCGAACGGAACGGCTTTTCTTCGCCGGTATCGCGGAAATTGTTTTCGCCTTTTCCGTCGACGATACGTCCCTGAAGCGTGTCATTCAGTCCGTATTCCACAATCCGTTTCATTTCTCCCTTGATGGCCGGATCGTATACAGGGGTCACCACTTCCACACGGTTATCCAGATTGCGCGGCATCCAGTCGGCAGAACCGATGAATACCTTTTCCTCACCACCGGCAGCGAATATAAAGATCCGTGAATGTTCCAGGTAACGGTCAATGATTCCATTGATCCGTATGTTGTTGCTGACTCCCGGAATGCCGGTCATCAACGAGCAGTTTCCACGTACCACCAGATCAATATCCACTCCGGCCTGCGAAGCTTCATACAGTTTTTCTACCATGACCGGATCCGTGATGTGATTCACCTTGATCTTGATATAAGCAGGCTTTCCGGCCTTCTTGTTCTTGATCTCATTGTTGATCAGCGCCACAAACTTGTTCTTCATCTCGTTGGGCGAAACCAGCAGTTCCTTGAACTTGATCGGGCTGTAAGGACGTTCAATGAATCCGAAAACGGCATCTACCTCTTTGACGAGGCGGCGTGAAGCCGTCATCAGCATACAGTCGGTGTACATACGTGCATTTCCTTCATGGAAGTTTCCCGTACTGATGCAGGCAATATCCGGTCCGCTCTTCATGGCAATGTGTGTAATCTTGGAATGAACCTTCAGTCCTTCCACGCCGAAGATCACTTTGATTCCGGCATCCTGCATTTTCTTGGACCAGTTGATATTGGAAGCCTCATCAAAACGCGCCAGCAATTCAATCACTACCGTCACCTTCTTTCCGTTGCGGGCTGCACCGATCAGCGCCTTCACCACCTTCGACTCCTTCGCCAGACGGTAAAGTGTAATCTTGATACTGGTCACCTGTTTGCTGATAGCCGCTTCCTGCAACACGCGGATGAACGAATCAAAGTTATGGTAAGGAACATGGATGAAACGATCTCTTTCCTGAATCTTTTCCAGCAGACTTTCCGGACCGTCAAGCTCTTTCTTCAGAATCGGCGGCCAGGCCGGATATTTCAGGTTGGCACGTCCGCAGTCAGGGAAGCGCATCAGATCCTTGTGATTCTGATAGCGTCCGCTTCTCAATACGGTATCCAGAACATCCAGATCCATCTTTTTCAACACTCTTTTCAACAGATCCTTGGGCATACGTCCGTCGTAGATCACACGCAACGGCTCACCACGCTTCCGGCTCTTCACTCCTTTCGAAATCTTCTGCAAGGTTCCGGTACGTAAGTCATTGTCGATTTCCATTTCAGCATCGCGGGTAAACTTAAACGCGTATGCCTCGAAATCCGTATAGCCGAGTCCCTCGAACACAAGCGGAAGGCAGCAGCGGATCACGTCTTCCAGATACATCAGATAGCTCTTTCCGTCTGCATCCGGCAGACGGATGAAACGTCCGCACAAGGAAACAGGAACCTCCAGATAAGCATAGTCCGGTGTCGGTTTTTCACCCTGACGCATCATCTTTACGGCCAGATAAATGCTTTCATCGGTTTCGTTGTCCAGCAATTTCACGGCAGAAAACCATACGGGTACAAACGAACCGCTCAGTTTTTCCCGATAAAACTTCTGAATGAATGCCAGCTGTTCGGGAGTCACTTCAGCATCATTCACCAGATAAATATTTTCCTGGCGCAACGCCTCCGTCACACTGGCAACAGTTTTTTCATAGTCTTCCACATAACGCGCATTCAGTTTTCCGATCTGACGGATCAGCTTGCGGGCATGTTCGCTTTCTTTGGCTGCCGCCTTGTCCGTACATTCGGCAATACGGCTCTGGGTAGCCATACGCACACGGAAAAACTCATCCAGGTTATTGGAATAAATACCCAGAAAAGCCATACGCTCCAGCAAGGGTACATGCGGGCGGGTGGCTTCCTGCAAAATACGTCGGTTGAAGTACATCCAACTGATATCTCTCTCCAGATAGGGAGTATTTTTTTTCTTCTGAACCATTTCTTCTTGTTTTTCCGCAAAATAAGAAAAATCTTGTTACATTCATATTTCCAGCGCGGAAAAATTTCAAAATAGCAGACAAAAAGGGTTCATACAAACTCTTCGACCATATACATCTGCTGCATGCAGTGACCAGGAACCAGTGTTTCAAGTTCGTTGAGGATCATGTATTCAGCCGACTGTACCCAGGCAGCGAAACGGGTATCAGGCTGATAAGTCTCTGCAAAATCCAGCAACTTGTCCAGATCAAAATTCTCATCCATAATTCCCGCACCGCTGCGGATGGCATCGAATGCGTTGCATTCCTGTTCAATATGTGCCGGAACCATCATAAGAGGTTTTCCCAGATACATGGCTTCACACACCGATTCAAAGCCCGCCGTACTGGCATATGCCCTGCAACCTGCCATCTGACGGAGAAACTCTACGTCGTCCAGCTGATAAAAAGATAACGTTTCATCTACTTTCTTCACCGGTTCTTCTTCCCAGCGGTCCCAGAAAAACCGCAAAGGAGTTTCCGGATGACGCTGATGCCATTCGCAGACACATTCTGAGAAACCGGAATTGACCATATAACCGTGTATATAGTTCCCTGGTTTTGCTTCCTGGCGGAATACATCCCGGCGCAGCAGAGGAGGAACAACAGCAATGCGGCGGTCTGCATCGTCTCCCATGGCACGGAAAGAAAGAGCCAGGCGCTTTGTTGCTCCCAAAGAAGTGAGGCGAGTAAACAAGTTCAACAAAGACATACTCCAGCGATCCACTTCCGGAAGACGGAAGTCCTTATGCAGAAACAGATACTGATGGCCGATACATACCTGCGGCACCCGCGGACGGAACAGGAAGTATGTCAGTCCTGTCAGCAGTTCATAGAAATTGATTACAATGTCTGCTCCCGATTCCTGAATCCGGTTCCGGATATAACGGATACTCTCTCCGTACTCAGGAAGTTTCAGTATATTATAAGCTATGCTGCGGGGCAGGCTTACCCGTTTGTTGACCGGCGTAGGAAGGAAATTCGGACTCAGGAACTGTTTCACCGGAGCATGGACGCTGCGTGTAAAGAATCCCGGCAAACGGCGTGACTCACTCTTGCCGACAAGAACTTCCACCACTTCATGACCGTTACGGAGCAATATGTTCTCCAGCGTAATGGCCTGGGTGAGATGTCCCCGGCCTTCTCCCTGAACAATAAACAGAAATTTCATGAGGCAACCGGAATAACAGACAACATCGAATCATCCGCCGTCTCCTGCCGTACGGCGTCGGCATAATAAACCACCTACCAGTTTCCCTGCTCATCCTCGGTCAGGGCAGACATCGTTTCTACCCAGTCACCGGAATTCAGATAATGAATCCCGCTGATCATCCGGTTCTCCGGATGATGAATATGTCCGCAAATCACTCCGTCACACTGACGCTGACGGGCAAAATCAACCAGCACTGTTTCAAAATCGGATATATAGGATACGGCTGTCTTTACTTTCTGTTTAATGGCCTGCGACAATGAAAAATAAGGTTTTCCCTTCCAGGCCCGGTAACGGTTGTAGAAGCCGTTGAACCAAAGCAATAAAGTATAACCCACATCGCCCAGTTTAGCCAGCCACTTCATTTCGGTCGTAACCTTATCAAATACGTCTCCGTGCGTCACAAAATAACGTCGTCCGGCACTCTCCAGAGTATAATCCTTCACGATACGGATATTTGAGAAATGCAGCGGTGCCAGGTTATCCAGGAAATCATCGTGATTGCCTCTCACATAAATAATCTCAGTACCACACTTCTCCATCATTTTCATAATGACTTTGAAGAAGCGTGTATGCTCCGCGTTCCATCGCTTCACCCCCGACTTCTGTAAATGCCATCCGTCGATAATGTCTCCATTCAGAATCAGACGGTCGCAGTTGACCGTGCTCAGAAAATGGCTGACTTCAGCCACCTTGGAATGCGATGTACCCAAATGAATGTCCGAAAGTACGATTGTCCGGTAATAAGGTCTCAACTCCATAATGCTCTTTTATTTTTAGACTATGCAAAGAAAGCGACAGCTTATTACAGGAGGATGAATACCAGATTACTTTTCGATGTAATCTGCCGGAACAGAAAAAACACGGACAGACAGCCGAAGTTTTTCCTTCGCACCATCTGTCCGTGCTTCCTGCCGAAAACTGGAATCCGTTATTTCCGGATAGCAGCAATCAGTTCTTCCGGTGTCACCAGAGTCTGTTCACCGGTAGTCATATTTTTCAGGGTTACCTTGCCTTCATTCATTTCCGTTTCTCCTACCAGAGCAACAAACGGAATATTCTTGCTGTTGGCATAGCTCATCTGTTTCTTCATCTTCGCGCTGTCCGGATAAATTTCCGCACGGATACCGGCTTCTCTTGCCTGCATCAGAACCGGAAGTACATAGGCTGCTTCCGCTTCACCGAAGTTGACAAACAGCAGCTGCGTACCATTAACGGCTTCTTTCGGATACAGATCCAGCTGGTTCAGCACGTCATAGATACGGTCAGCACCAAACGAGATTCCGACTCCCGACATGCCGTCCATACCAAATACACCGGTCAGGTTGTCGTAACGTCCTCCTCCGCTGATACTTCCGATCTGCACGTCGAGCGCTTTCACTTCAAAGATTGCACCCGTATAATAGTTCAGTCCGCGCGCCAGAGTCAGATCCAGTTCCACTTCCGACTTCACATGAAGACCTTCCACTGCATGCAGAATGAATTCGCTTTCTTCCACACCCTTCAGACCGGTTTCGCTGCCGGCCAGCACCTGTTTCAAAGTGGCCAGTTTCTCAGCGTTCGTACCTTTCAGCTGAATGATCGGCTGCAGCTTGGCAATGGCTTCTTCCGAAAGACCCTTCGATGCCAGTTCAGCATTGACATTATCCAGCCCGATCTTGTCAAGTTTGTCAATGGCTACGGTGATATCCACTATCTTGTCTGCTTCACCGATGATCTCAGCAATACCGGTCAGGATCTTGCGGTTGTTCACCTTAATGGAAACGCGGATGCCGAAACGGTTGAACACCGTGTCAATCATCTGCACCAGTTCCACTTCATTCAGCAGGGAATTGCTGCCTACAACGTCTGCATCACACTGGTAGAACTCGCGGTAACGTCCTTTCTGGGGACGGTCGGCACGCCATACTGGCTGTATCTGGAAACGCTTGAAGGGGAATGTGATCTCATCCCGATGCATCACTACATAGCGTGCAAAAGGAACGGTCAGGTCATAACGAAGTCCTTTTTCACAGAACTTGCTGGCCAGCTTGGCTGCGTTACGGCTCAGCAGTTCTTCGTCAGTCAGTCCGGAAAAATAGTCTCCGGAATTCTGGATCTTGAACAGGAGCTTGTCACCTTCCTCACCGTATTTTCCCATCAGGGTTGACAGGTTTTCCATAGACGGGGTTTCGATCTGCTGGAATCCATACAGATAAAACACTTCACGAATAGTATCGAATATATAATTACGCTTCGCCATTTCTACCGGCGAAAAGTCGCGCGTACCTTTAGGTATTCCCGGTTTTGTTGCCATAATACTTTAAAATTTTGTCGCAAAAATACGGATTTTAACTGGAATAATCGCACAAAAACACCAGAAATCCGGCACACCTTTCCCATGCAGGCAGCCGGACTTTCCGCTTACTCGCGGCGATTGGTAAAGATCGTGATGTAATAGATCAGCGTTGCCAGTGAACCCAGTGCCGCTACCACATACGTATAGGCAGCCGACTTGAGCGCATCCTTTGCCTGACTGTGATTGTAGGAACTCGTCACACCGGCGTTGCTCAACCAGGCCAGTGCCCGACGGCTGGCATCAATTTCCACCGGAAGAGTAATGAAGCTGAACAGGGTAGTCATGGCAAACAGACAGATGCCGATGAACAGCAGCTGCGGGAACGAGTTGACCATCAGAATGCCGGCAAGCAGAATCCACGACATGATGGACGAAGAAAACTGAACCACCGGAACCAGCGCCGAACGCATCTGCAGGGGAGCATAGGCACGGGCATGCTGGACAGCGTGTCCGCATTCATGGGCAGCAACCGCCGCAGCTGCTACACTGCACGTGTTGAAGACTCCTTCACTCAGATTGACGGTCTTGTTGGCCGGATTATAATGGTCGGTCAGCATTCCGCCCGTACTGACTACCCGCACGTCATAGATCCCATTGTCGCGAAGCATCTTTTCAGCAACTTCACGTCCCGTCATCCCGTTGGACAAAGGAATCTGGGAATATTTCTCAAACTTACTCTGCAGGCTGCTCTGCACCAGATAACTGATAACTGCAATGCCTATAAATACAATCCAGATAAACATATTCTTTTTTTCTTAATGGTTTTAAACTGTCAAACAAATTCTTTGCCAAAATACACCAAAAGACATAAAACCACAAATATGACAGGCTGTTTTCATGTATATTAACGTCAGCTGCCGTTTTTTTCGTTACCTTTGCCCTGCTAAAACTCAGTATACGATATGATAGTCTGCATTGCCGAAAAGCCCAGTGTGGCCCATGACATCGCCGAAGTGCTCGGTGCGAAAGTAAGGAAGGAAGGATACTTCGAAGGAAACGGATACCAGGTGACCTGGACATTCGGACACCTCTGTACCCTGAAGGAACCGCATGAATACACGCCTTCCTGGAAGTCATGGAGTCTCGGCAGCCTTCCGATGATTCCTCCCCGCTTCGGTATCAAACTGATTGACGATCCGGGCATCGAGAAACAGTTCCATATCATCGAACGCCTGATGGGACAGGCCGAAATGATCATCAACTGCGGGGATGCCGGACAGGAAGGAGAACTGATCCAGCGGTGGGTGATGCAGAAAGCCGGAGCCAAATGCCCGGTCAAGCGCCTGTGGATTTCTTCCCTGACGGAAGAAGCCATCCGCGAAGGCTTTGCCCACCTGAAAGACCAGCAGGAATTCCAGCCTCTGTATGAGGCCGGACTGAGCCGGGCCATCGGCGACTGGACCCTGGGCATGAATGCAACCCGCCTGTATACCCTGAAATACGGACAGAACAAGCAGGTGCTTTCCATCGGACGCGTACAGACTCCGACACTGGCCCTCATCGTCAACCGCCAGAAAGAAATCGAGAATTTTGTTCCGAAACAATACTGGGAACTGAAAACCCTTTACCGCGATACGCTCTTTTCCGCCATCGTCCGCAAGAGTGATGAAGAACTGGCTGAAGAAGCAGCACAGGAAAAAGAGAACCCGGCTGCCCGCAAGAAAGCGGCTCCCAAAGAGGATGCCAACCGGGGAATTCCTCCCATTACCGACCGGAAAACCGGTGAGGAACTGCTGCAACGCATTCAGAATGCTCCTTTCACCATCACGGACATCACCGCCAAGAAAGGAACGGAAGCACCGCCCCGCCTGTTCGACCTGACTTCCCTGCAGGTGGAATGCAACAAGAAGTTCAGCTATTCGGCCGACATGACCTTGCAGCTTATCCAGTCGCTCTACGAAAAGAAGGTGGCTACTTATCCGCGTGTGGACACGACTTTCCTGAGTGATGACATCTATCCCAAATGCCCCAAGATTCTGGAAGGCATCAAGGATTACGCACGGTTCACGGCTCCACTTGCCGGCAAGCAACTGCTCAAGTCGAAGAAAGTGTTCGACAATTCCAAGGTGACCGACCACCATGCCATCATCCCTACGGGCGTACAGCCGCAGGGACTTACGGATATGGAGAAACGGGTGTTCGACCTGATTGCCCGCCGCTTCATTGCCGTATTCTATCCGGACTGCAAGTTCTCCACCACAACGGTGACGGGCGAAGCGGACAGCATCGAATTCAAGGTGAGCGGCAAGCAAATCCTGGATCCGGGATGGAGAGTCATTTTCGCCAAAGATACGGAAGAAGAAAGCAAGGAAGGGGAAGAAGAAAGTGTACTGCCGGCCTTCAGCAAGGGAGAAAGCGGTCCGCACCAGCCTCAGCTGAATGAAAAATGGACCCAGCCCCCGCGTCCCTATACGGAAGCAACACTGCTGCGGGCCATGGAAACGGCAGGAAAGCTTGTCGACAACGACGAACTGCGCGATGCTCTCAAGGAGAACGGCATCGGCCGCCCTTCTACCCGTGCAGCCATCATCGAAACACTCTTCAAGAGACATTATATCCGTAAGGAGCGCAAGAACCTGATTGCCACTCCGACTGGAGTCGAACTGATCCAGCTCATCCGCGAGGAACTGCTGAAATCGGCCGAGCTGACCGGTATCTGGGAAAAGAAACTGCGGGAAATCGAACGGAGAAACTACGACGCAGCCACCTTCCTGTCTGAACTGAAACAGATGGTTACGGATATTGTCTACACGGTGTTGAGAGACAATTCCAACCGCCGGGTAACGGTCATGCCGGAAGAACCGAAGGCTCCTGCTGCGAAGCCAGCTGCCCGGGAGAAAAAAACCGAGAAGAAAACAACCGCACGCAAAAAGAAGGATGCACCGTCTCCTGCACCGGCAAACAGCCTGCCGGAAGGTGACGCCATCGTGGGACAGCCCTGCCCTCTCTGCGGAAAAGGAACTATACTGAAAGGAAAAACTGCCTACGGATGTTCGGAATGGAAAAACGGATGCACCTTCCGCAAACCGTTCGATCCGGCTCCCGAATCCCAGGCCTAAACTTCAAAAACGGATGGAAACAGTTATCAGTCACATGCGGTCACTCTATCCTCTGTCCGACAAAACGGTCGAGGAACTGAAAGCCTGCGTCACGCCCTGCCATTTTCCCAAGCGGCATCTGCTGGTTCGGGAAAACATCTTCTGCAAGTATGCGTATTTCATCGAGAAGGGAATCACACGCTCTTACTGGCTGGTGGACGGACAGGAGATTACCACTTCCTTCGCCGGCGAAGGGGCTATCGTATTCAGCATGGACGAACTCTATTATAATAAGGTAAGCGAAGAGTTTGTCGAGACACTGGAAGATACGGAGGCTTACCGCATCCTGCTGACCGATCTGATCCGCCTGTTCGAAACCAACATCGAGCTGTGTAACTGGGGACGCATCATCCACCAGAACGAATACCGCCGGCTGCACCGCAGTCACAAAGAGCGGCTGACTCTTCCGGCAAAAGAACGTTATGAAGCCTTCGTCAGCCAGTTTCCCGATGTCTGCCAGCGGGTGAATCTGGGATACATTGCCTCTTATCTGGGCATTACCATTTCCACACTCAGCCGCCTGCGCTCCGGGAAATAACCTTCAGCGCAGACCGCCTGCCTTACTGCCATCCGACAAGCCGGAGTTCTTCGGGAAGATATCCGCTCCGGATCCGCCATCCAGCCGGATAGAGATTGTTGGCACGGTTGCCGATATTCTTCGCAAAGCCCAAAGGATGGCCCTGATAGGTGAGCAGCACATAGCCGCGCGGCACATCGGGTTCCAATGTTACGGCCTCCTTGCGCAGATAAGCCACTGCCTGCGTGTAGTCGAGTGAGGCTTCCGGAAAGACACCTCGGTTCAGACGCGTACTCATGGCCAGGGAATGATGCGGCTGCCAGTCGCGTCCTTTCAGTTCGCCCAGTGTGACTCCGGCATGAAGAATCCGGAGACGGGAACGCAGATAATCATACAAACCGGACCATTGCTGCGGGATTGCCAGGCAGCGGTCGTCCTCCACGCGGAAATCCCAGGCCTCGTCAGCCAAAGCTTGCAGCCAGCCTTTCATTTCTTCGGGTACGGCCAGGGGAGCAGCTCCCTTTCCTCCCTTCTGCTTGCCTTTCTTTGTGCGTTCAGGCTTTCCTCCTTCTGTCCGGAACGGCACTTCATCGTCTTCCACGCTTCCTTCCTTGCGGAGTACCGCGAGGAAAAGCCCTTCTCCACAGGTCTTGTGCGGCAGGAAACGGCAAACCGGGAAGTCCTGTTCCGTAAGGTTTCCGGTGATCTGCCAGCTTTCCTCCACCGGTACCGGAAGAATTTCCGCTCCCAGTTCGCGGGCAATCCAGGCCACATTGTCTTCGTTTTCTTCCCGATTATAAGTACATGTGCTGTAAATCAGCAGACCGCCTGGCTTGAGACAGGGCCAGATGTCACGCAGAATGCGCTGCTGACGCTGCCAGCACAGACCGACATTGTCCACGCTCCATTCTTCGACGGCCACGGGATCTTTACGGAACATTCCTTCACCCGAACAGGGAACATCGGTGAGGATGACGTCGAACACCGGTCCCAGTGGCGTGAAATCTGCCGGATCATTGCTGGTCACAATTCCGGCAGGGTTTCCCCATTTCACCAGATTCTCGGCCAGCACTTGCGAGCGGTTCCGCATGACTTCGTTGGAAACGAGCAGGCTTCCCTGCGGCAAAGCGGCCGCAGCCAGTGTAGACTTTCCCCCGGGAGCAGCACACAGGTCGAGCATGACCGACGGACGGCCGACATACCGGCGCATCACCAGATCCAGGCTCATCGAGGCAGCTTCCTGTACATAATAGATTCCGGCATGAAACAACGGATCAAACGTAAAGGCCGGACGTTCGGACAGGTAATAACCGTCGCGGCACCAGGCCACAGGTTTGCTTCCGGCAGGAATGCCGGATGATTTCAGCGGATTCAGGCGGATACTGACCGGTGCTTCCTGCTGCAATGCTTCACATAAAGCCGTACAAGCCTCCTCGCCCATCAGCTGACGGGTGCGTGCCATAAACTCAGCGGGTAAATTCATCATCTATAATCGGATTAGATTGTTTTCCCTGATTAGCTGTTGCATAATCGCAAGGCTTGAAAAACACTAAAAAATACGTTAAACTGAATATTAT
>ENA-OPRX01001416-OPRX01001416.1-human-gut-metagenome-genome-assembly--contig:-NODE-1416-length-11863-cov-4.524898_pt1 | contig 11863 bp, 10 predicted proteins | sample MGYA00241450_ERZ501892 | MGnify/ENA primary metagenome ERZ501892 (study PRJEB25962, sample SAMEA2042223) | human gut metagenome | biome: human gut; feature: human-associated habitat; material: faeces...
GACCACGTTTATAAGCTCGTCGGAATTTTTTATGTATGCTGTTTCGGTTATCTCAATGGGGAGCAGCTCCTTGGGGATATTATACTTCTCCAACAGGCTGCAAAGCTCCTTGCAGATATCCTCACGCAGCACGTCGTATCGTGAAACATTCACCGATATGGGGCAGTGCATACCCATATCAAGCCATTTCCGCTGATATATGCAGACCTTCTCCCACACATATCTGTCAAGCTGATATATCATTCCATGGCGCTCAAGGAGAGGTATGAACTCAGCGGGAGATACATTGCCGTGCTTGGGACTGTGCCACCTTACCAGCGCTTCCGCTCCCACCATCTTATTCTGTGCGTAGTTGCACTGAGGCTGGAAGAATACAGAAAGCTCGTGATTTTTAAGAGCGGACTTGAAGTCCTGTATAAGCTCTGTCTCACGCTTCTGACCGTCCATAAGATCGCTGCTGTAAAAAGCGATATCGCTGCTCTGATAGGTCTTAAGGCTTCTTCTGGCAAGATTTGCCTTATCAACAGCCTCGGATATGCTTATTCTTTCATCAAAAACATATATGCCGCTCTGAAGCTCCAGCTTGTAGTTCACCGACTTCATAACATCGGAATTCAGCACTATCTCGTTGAACCGTTCAAAGCGCCTGCGTATTCTTCCCTCGGGGTCGTCCTTGGGGTATTTCGCAAAGAAGCAGAACTGGTCGGCTGCAATGCGGCAGCACGCCTCATCTGGGCACATATATTTTTTAAGCAGCTGTGCTATGGTTATAAGCACCTTGTCGCCCATTTTATAGCTGTAACGCCTGTTGAAAAGGCTGAAAAACTTTACATCCATAACGCAGCAGAAATACGTGACATCCGGATTCTGCTCCATAAGATCCGCCGCACGGTGCTTTAGTGCCGCAAAGTTCGGTATTCCCGTAAGAGGGTCGGTGTAGAGCTTCTCCTCCGCTCCCCTTTCAACGCAGTATGCGTGAATGCACTTGGCTACGGACATTCCCACAAGATTAAGGGTCTCCACCGAGGGAAAATGGTTTCTGATATTATGGAGGCTTATTGTACCGATAAAGTCGCCGTTATAGTGCATAGGGATAAGCAGAATGGAGCGAATGCCGCAGGCTGTCCAGTATTCACGGATACGTGGGTCAAGCTTGTCAGCCGTGGAAACGTCCTCTATGCGCAGATATCTCAGATGTATGGTGGCATCGGATATGCTCTTTCTCTCTTCTTCGGTAAGAACGGTAGCTATCTGGGTAAAAGGCTCCCCAGACTTTGACCAGCCAGCATTCAGCCTGTTGGGAGTGTAGTCGGTGATGATAGCCCTGTCAGCGCTGAAAAATGTGCCGATTATGGCGCAGATCTTCTTGAAATTATCCTCAATGGGGTTTTCGTCCATAAGGCAGCTGAGAACGCTTGTAAGGGCATTTCGGCTGAGAAGATACTCAGTCATGACCTCGTTGCGCCTTGCCTGGGAATTTATGTTTATGCCCGTGTGGAGCATAGCCCTCCTGCCGTTCCAATCGATGTCGATAACTTTCAGAAAGGCTTCGACGCCAAGCATCTCACATTTATGGGTCCAGAAATAATAGTTATCTCTTCTGAGATTTTTTAACGGACAGAACTCGCAGGGGTGATCCTTGCCCTCGATAAATTCATAGCATTTTCTGCCGTGCCAGTCTCCCAGCTTGCTTGTAACGGTATTATCCTTTTTCTGCTGGAAAAGCAGTAGCTCATAGGTCTCGGAATCACATATATAAAGCCAGTCCTCGGAATCGGACACTATCTCCTCATCGCCGAAATAATATCCGTAATTTTTAGCAAGACCCGTAAGATCCAAGCGGTCACTGCTGCCTGACATCATATAAGGGTCACCTCCGTTGTTCAAGTAATTTCAAGTCACACTTATTTAACTTATATTATAACAGAACGCATTAAACAGTTCAATAGTTTTTAAATAAGTTTGCCGAATTTGCATATATTTGCTTCTGACGTTTTAGCAATATTGACTATATATTTTAGACAAAGATTCGGCTGAATACGTTTACATATCCTTCTTTTGAACAACGAAAAAATGCCGCACTTGGCATTATATCGCTTTGTGCGGCAGCTCGTTTCTTATTATCCCCACAGCAGCCATGATATCATCGGCATACTTGGGGTTATACTCAACTGTAAGGTCGGGGGGTGATGGCATTTCGGATATTGCGGCAAAGACGTCATTCCACGGGATAGTTCCGTTATATATGGGCTGATGGCTGTCGGTCATGCCGTCGTTGTCATGAAGATGTAAGCCCTTTATCCTGCTTCCCAGCGTTCTGATAAGGGACGGGATATCCCAGCCGTTCACGTTTGCATGGCCCGTGTCAAGAAGCATACCCCACTTGTCCCCTTTGGAAAGGGCGATGAAATCCTCCTCAGCGACCATAAGGTTATTTTCACGCCATGAGCCTATGTTTTCAAGAAGTATCTTTACGCCGTATGGCTCCGCAAGCCCTGCGGCCATGTACATTCTTTCGTTGAGACAAAGTCGGCGGATAAGCGTTTTTTCGCTGTCAAACGGCTCCAGACTGCATGGGTGAATTACAACATAGGGCGCTCCCACAGCCTGCGCCAGCTCAAAGCAGCGCTTGTGCATACCTATAGTATGGTGCATAAGCTCCGTGCCGTCGTCCGCCAGTAGGTCGCAGCCCTCCATGGGGCAGTGGACAGATACTTTCCCCTGCTCTATAAGCTCTTTCATTCTACCCTCGTAGTTGCCTGCGGAAAGGCGGCTGAGATTATCGAAAAAAAGCTCGTAACCCATATCTTCGGCATGGGCATCGGCAAATTCCGTAAGTCTCTCCCCGGGGAGAGGATATGTGCTTATGTAGATCATAGTTATACCTCTTTTACTTGATACCCGATGTGGCAAAGCTTTCAACAAACTGTCTCTGGAAGATGATGAAGATTATCAGCAGAGGGAACACAACGATAAGAGTTGCGGCGCACACATCGCTCCAGTTTGCACCTGTTTCTGCCTGCATTGCAAATATAGCCAGACCAAGAGTAAGGGGACGGTTTTCGCTTTTTGTCAGCTTTTTTCTTGGAGCGGCTTTCTTTGGTGCCGCAGTGACGGTGTTCAAATACTGTTCCTCCTTCGGATCAAATTTTGGCTCCCACCTTTTTCAGATGAGAGCCGATATATACTGATCTTTGATCGTTCTATCTGCCGTGTCCGACTATAAGATCGTCCAAAGATCAGTATTCATACTAATCTTTAATCGTTCTATAGACAAAGCCGACAGATGAAATAAGACCAGTCTAGGAAAGCGACTGCAGGCGGGCTTGTCGCCCGGCAAGGGAGCTTGACGAAGAATGGGCTTATTTCAGCCGAGGATTTGTCTATAGGTTGATTGAGGATTAGTATCAGGAAAGGATATGGAAAAAGGAAGAAAAACCTTAGAAGTGGGTATTGTATCTGCTGTATTATCCGCATTGTCGGAAGAAGCAGCGGAGGTATCTGCGGATGAAGTGTCAGCGGGAGCTGTCTTTGTTGTTGTCTCGGAGGAAGCTGTGTCGGCAGATGATGTATCTGCACAGCCTGTCATGCTTACCGCAAAAATGCCTGCCATCACAAGTGCAAGTCTTTTTGACTGATTTTTAAAAACCGAATTTCTCATAAAATTTTTCCTTTCGTATCTGACTTTGCTTATCATTTTCTGATCGCACTGTCATGATATCACCCGAAAAAAGCAAAGTCAATCACTTTTACAGAGGTTTCACGCAGTTTTCCTTTGACGCAAAAAGCAGGAATACGGATTTTACAGTTCCGTCTAAAATCGAAATCTGTGTAAATATCAGTGCTGTAATATTGACAACAAAAGTGCGGTGTGATAAATTTTATAGGTACAATAAATCACTTGAAAGGAAATAAATATGAAGCTTAAAACAGAAAGCCTTATTTTTGATATGGACGGCACTCTCTGGGACAGTGCCGCAAATGTAGCCGCATCATGGAACGAGGAGCTGCGCAGGAACGGCAGCAACGTTACCTTTACCGAGCAGGACGTTAAAAGCGTTATGGGTCAGACCATGGACGCTATCGCCCTGAAATTCTTCGGCGACAATGAGCCCGAAAAGGGACTGAAGCTCATGGAGCGCTGCTGCGAATATGAAAACGAATATCTCCCCATACACGGCGGCATCTTATATGACAGGCTGGAAGAAACGCTTAAAAGGCTTTCCGCAAACCACAGGCTGTTTATAGTAAGCAACTGCCAGTCGGGCTATATAGAAGCCTTTCTGAAATTCTACGGCTTTGAAAAATACATCACCGACCACCTTTGCTGGGGCGACAACAAGCTGCCCAAAAGCGAGAATATCCGCCTGATAATGGAGAAAAACCACGTTGCCGACGGAACATATATGGGCGACACTCAGCTTGACTGCGACAGCGCATATGCGGCAGGCGCAAGGTTCATTCACGCCGCCTACGGCTTCGGCACGGCGGACAGGTATGACCTGAAAATATACAGCTTCGCAAAGCTCACCGAATGTGTGGAGTAATGTTACTTTTTTCCATATGTCTGAAACTAAAATCCATTGATTTTCCATTGGCAGTGTGATATAATTTAATAAAATCACTGCGCACAAAATATCACACGAAGGGGAAGATATCATGATAAACACTTACATTGCCGCTCTTGCGGCATACGGTCTCAAAACAGGTCTTATCACCGCAGATGACAGAATATTTGCGATAAACTCTATCCTTGCCGCTTTGGGTCTGGACGATTATGAGGAGCCTGAAAATATCCCTGACATGGAGCTTGAAGAGATACTCAAGGGTCTGCTGGACTTTGCCTGCTCGAAGGATATCATTGCCGACAGCATCGCTTACCGTGACCTTTTTGATACAAAGCTCATGGCTTGCCTTACTCCCCGTCCCTCGGAGGTCATTGCAAAGTTCAAGGCTGACTATGCTGTCTCCCCTGTCACCGCTACCGACAATTACTACAAGCTCAGCCGTGACACCGATTATATCCGCCGCTACCGCATTGCAAAGGATATAAAGTGGAAAACTGAGACCGAATACGGTGAGCTTGATATCACCATCAACCTCTCGAAGCCCGAAAAGGACCCCAAGGCAATAGCTGCCGCAAAGAACGCCAAGCAGAGCGGCTATCCCAAGTGCCTGCTGTGTCCCGAGAATGTGGGCTATGCGGGCCGCCTCAATCACCCTGCACGCCAGAACCACAGAATTATCCCTGTAGATATCTGCGGCGAACCATGGGGCTTCCAGTACTCCCCTTACGTTTACTACAACGAGCACTGCATTCTTTTCAACACCAAGCACACTCCTATGGTCATCGACAAGAAAGCTTTTGAAAAGCTCTTTGACTTTGTAAGCAAATTCCCCCACTATTTCATCGGTTCAAATGCAGATCTGCCTATCGTAGGCGGCTCTATCCTGAGCCATGAGCATTTCCAGGGCGGAAACTACACATTTGCAATGGCAAAGGCAAAAATCGAAAAGGAATACAAGATAAAGGGCTTTGAAGATGTTACAGTGGGAAGAGTAAAGTGGCCCATGTCCGTTATAAGGCTCAGAAGCGCCGACACAGGCAGACTTGTGGAGCTGGCAGACATTATCCTTACCAAGTGGAGAGGCTACACCGATGAGGCTGCTTTCATCTTTGCGGAAACTGACGGCGAGCCTCACAACACCATCACTCCCATTGCCCGCAAGAACGGCGATATGTACGAGCTTGATCTGGTGCTGAGAAACAACATCACCACCGAGGAACACCCTCTGGGCGTATATCATCCTCACGCAGAGCTGCACCACATCAAAAAGGAGAACATCGGTCTTATCGAAGTCATGGGTCTGGCAGTTCTCCCCGCACGTCTTAAAAACGAGATGCAGCAGCTGGCAGATGTGCTTGTGACAAAGGGCGTAAGCGCAGTCCGCAGCGACCCTGTTCTTGAAAAGCACGCCGACTGGGCTGAGGAATTCTGTTCAAGAAGAACTGTCAATGCCGACAACGTTCACGATGTCATTCGTGACGAGATAGGAAAGGTATTTGCAAAAGTCCTGGAGCACGCAGGCGTTTACAAGCGCACTCCCGAGGGAGAAGCTGCTTTTGACAGATTTGTTGAATACCTCAACAAATAAATAACAAAAAAATCCCCTTTCGACTTTGACGTACACATCAAAGATCGGAAGGGGTTATTTCTGTCCTTTTAAGAACAGTGAAAATCAAAAAAGGAAAATGGGAAATGATTTTTATACTAATCTTTAATCGTTCTATAGACAAAGCCGACAGATGAAATAAGACCAGTCTAGGAAAGCGACTGCAGGCGGGCTTGTCGCCCGGCAAGGGAGCTTGACGAAGAATGGGCTTATTTCAGCCGAGGATTTGTCTATAGGTTGATTGAGGATTAGTATTATAACAAAAGAGTATTGGAATAGGCTATTAAAGATGCTTTTATGAGAGGAAATTACTTGGCAAGATCCTCGCCGAGAGCCTTGCACTTTGCAAGATCTTCATCGGAGGGAGTGAGGTTAACGATAAGTCCCTCGCCGCCAACGATCTCAGCGCCTGCTGCTGTGCAGCGGTCTGCCCAGGTTCTCATCCACTCTCCGTCGCCCCAGTCGTAAGAACCGAAGAGAGCAATCTTCTTGCCGGAGAGCATGCTCTCGATGCCTGTGAAGAAAGGCTCGAACTCATCTTCCTCCAGAACTTCGGAACCCATTGCGGGGCAGCCGAATGCCAGTCTGTCATAATCTGCAATATTGCCGCTGAAATCGGAAACGCTGAACAGCTCTGCGCCTGCGCCCTCTGCAACAGCCTTAGCCATCATTTCGGTATTGCCTGTACCGCTCCAGTAAATAACTGCAATTTTCATTGAAAGATCTCCTTTTATCAAGATATTCTGAGTGCCTGATAGATATCAATGCCCTCATTTAATTTATTGCACAGAAATTTTCTGCACCTTCCGTAATTTGCAAACGTACGCTCCGCCGCTTCCACGTTGCCGTAAACCTTCCAGCAGCCGCAAAGCTTGAAGTTTCCGCCGTTGTTCTCGATAAAGCCTTTGACATCTTCAAAGGGATATCCGAGAAAAACACCTATCTCATGAGGGAAATCCCCATGCTCACATATTCTTTCCGAAAGTCTGTCAAGACATTCATCAAAAGATAAATTCTCGCCGTATCCATAGCCTGCGAGAAGCTGTTTTGCCGTACAGTCGGAAAGCCGTTTTTCCATAAGCTTTTCGCTGTAAAGTAAGATCAGGGCTCTGTTTTTGCAGCAGCACAGCTGCTTTATTTTCAGCCCTCTTGATACCGCCCTGCGGTTGAAAAATTCAAGATGTGCTTCAACATCAAATTCGTCCATAGAAAGTGAAAGCAGACCTGCGCATTTTATTCCCAGCAATGTGGGAGCTGTGTGCATTGCAAGCTTGCGCTCGAATTTCAATTCACGTTCTGACATTTTGGCACCGCCTTTTGGTTGATTTAATTAGCTATTGCTAACCGTATGCTGTAAAAAATTAGCAGCAGTACTGCTCAAGAATGCTCTTGAGTGCGCTTACACTTGCGCTGTGTATTCTTGCAACGGGAATATCGTGCTTCTGGGACTTCTGATTAACGCTGTTTACCATCTTGTGTGAACAGGTGCTTGTGAAAACTACCATCAGATCGGGTGTGCCAAGCTTATTTTCAAAGTCGGAAGGCATCTGCGTGAAAACCTTTGCCTTGCAGTTATATGACTTGCAGATATCCTTGTATCTTGTAGCCATTCTGTCGTTTCCGCCTACTACAACTACGCTCATTTTTATTTTCCTCCTTTATAAAAATTTGATCTATCTTAATTAGCCGTTGCTAACTGACTATAGTATATCATATATTTTTCAGTTAGTCAAGGGTAACTTGATGATTTTTTATAGTAATTTTTCCTGTGATATCAAAGGGTAATTCATGCTCTCCGTGAAATAATAATCACATATCCGAATACAAGGAAGTGATAATATGTCAAAGCAGGGAATGAACCGTATCAGCCGCACTCATGTAAAGCCACGCAATGAAGCTGCTGCCGTCCCTGAGATACAGGGCAAGGCAAAGCACGGGAACGAAAAGGCAAATCCCATTATTGCAGGAACTCATGCGCCTGCGCTGAAGGTTTATCACTCAGAGCCTCATTCGCACGAATAGTTTTGATATCATAATGCCTTATGATACTTTCTGATATGCTTTTTGAGCTTGTCAAAGGACTGGGCGCTGATATTATGTTCAAGGCGGCAGGCGTCCTCCGCCGCTGTTTTTTCGTCAACCCCTATGCCGATGAGCCAGTCGGTAAGCACCGTATGGCGCTCATAAACGCTTTCCGCTGCTTTTCTTCCGTCATCGGTGAAGGTGATATATCCGTTGTCATCAACACGGATAAATCCCCCGTTTTTAAGCAGTCCCACTGCACGGCATACGCTGGGCTTGGTAACGTTCATCTCACGGGCGATATCAACAGAACGCACTTCTCCGTTGCGGTTGCCGAGAACAAGGATAGTTTCAAGATAGTCCTCGCCTGACTGTCCGAGATTGCTCATATATCCGTCTCCTCTCCAATACAGCAAAACAGCCCGGATATGATGTCGGATCATATCCGAGCTATTTTACAGTGTCTCGTATCTATAGTTCTATTGCTTTTATCTCTTTACATTGAATGCAGCCATTCCGGGATAAACTGCACTTGCGCCAAGCTCTTCTTCAATTCTGAGGAGCTGGTTGTACTTTGCAACACGCTCACTTCTGCTGGGTGCGCCTGTCTTGATCTGGCAGGTGTTGAGAGCAACTGCAAGGTCTGCGATTGTTGTATCGGCAGTCTCGCCGGAACGGTGAGAAGAAATTGCAGTGTAGCCTGCCTTGTGAGCCATCTTGATAGCTTCAAGTGTTTCGGAAACAGAACCGATCTGGTTGAGCTTGATAAGGATAGAGTTGCCGCAGCCAAGGCTGATGCCCTTTGCAAGTCTCTCGGTGTTGGTTACGAACAGATCGTCGCCGACCAGCTGTACCTTGCCGCCAAGCTCCTTGGTAAGCTCCTGCCAGCCTTCCCAGTCCTCTTCGTCCAGAGCGTCCTCGATGGAGATGATGGGATACTTTTCAACAAGCTTCTTCCAGTGAGCAATAAGCTCGGAAGATGTAAACTTTGTGCCTGCCTTGGGGAGAATGTATTCGCCCTTCTTGGAACCCTTCCACTCACTGGAAGCAGCGTCCATAGCGATCATAAAATCCTTGCCCGGCTCATAGCCTGCGTTCTTTACAGCTTCGAGAATGTACCGGATAGCTTCTTCATCGCTTCCAAGGTCAGGAGCAAAGCCGCCCTCGTCACCTACGGAAGTAGCAAGACCCTTGGACTTAAGAAGTGCTGCCAGAGCATGAAATACCTCTGCGCACTGTCTGAGAGCTTCCTTGAAGGAAGGAGCGCCTACTGGCATTATCATGAATTCCTGAACGTCAACGGTATTTGCTGCATGAGCGCCGCCGTTAAGAATGTTCATCATAGGAACGGGAAGTCTGTTGCCGCTTACGCCGCCGAGGAATCTGTAAAGAGGCACACCCATAGCAATGGAAGCTGCTCTTGCAGCCGCAATGGAAACAGCAAGGATAGCATTTGCGCCGAGCTTTGACTTATCCTTTGTGCCGTCAGCGTCGATCATAGCCTTATCAACCGCATATGTATCGGAAGCGTCAATGCCCTTTACAGCGTCGTTGATAACAGTGTTTATGTTCTCAACTGCCTTTGAAACGCCCTTTCCGCCGTATCTGGACTTGTCGCCGTCACGAAGCTCAAGAGCCTCAAACTCACCTGTGGAAGCACCGCTGGGAGCAGTACCTCTGCCGACAGTACCGTCAGCAAGATAAACCTCAGCCTCAACTGTGGGGTTTCCTCTGGAATCAAGGATCTCTCTGCCTATAACCTTTTCAATAGCTGTATAAACCATAGCTTTTACCTCCGTATTATATTTCGCATCATACGTTAGCCTCCGCTAACGTATATATTATATCACGCATATTTAAGTTAGTCAACGCTAATTTAATATCATTTTATTTGAAATTATCTTGATAGATGAAAAAATTTCCACAGTTGTATTTTTTTAGAACCTGTCTTCATAAGAAATGTGTGCGGATTTTCGAGCATAATTTTGTTGCAGAGTAGGCAAAAATCCGCAGGCGGGCTTTCGCCCGGCAAGGATTTTTAACGCAGTCTGCGGCAAAATTTGCCGAAAAGACGTGCGCATATGCTTGTGAAGACGGGTTCTTATATTGATGATGACTACATACAAAAAGCCGTTCTGTTCAAAGGCTCGGACGAGGCATTTTTTAACACAGTGACAGTCAGCGGCAGCTCCATAGACATCTCCCCCCTCCATGTGCGAGATAGACTAATTTTGCGATAACCATAATCCGACAGTTATTTCGGGAAAATCAGTCCATAATATAACAGCAAGCATATTATACCTTGTTATAGGAGATGTTGGAACTGATGTATAATCCCGAACTATTGACACGAAAAGCAAACACTGTAATAAATAAGGCTTTTCTGCGTGCAGGAAAGCTGGGACACACCTATGTGGGCAGCGAGCATCTGCTCCTTGCCCTTGCCTCGGAAACGGGAAGCACCTCCGCAAGTATCCTGCGCTCCTGCGGTGCTACCGAGGAAAAGATACTGGGGAAAATAATCCGTCTCATCGGCCGTGGAGAGCCGTCGGTGGTTGACAGCGACTCATTTACCCCTGCTGTGGCACGGATCATCTCCGCCGCCTGCCGTAATGCAGGGGCTACCGCCGAAAAGCCTGCTGGCACGGAGCATATCCTCGCCGCAATGCTAAAAGAGGAAAACTGCACCGCCGTAAGCATCATAACGGACATGGGCATAAGCACCGCCTCAGTTCTGGGAACGTGCAGGGGGCTTTCGGGGCTGGATATGAAGTATTTTCCGCCAATCACAAAAGCGCCCACCCTTATAAAGTACGGCAAAGATCTGACCGCTGCGGCTGCGGAAAACAAGTGCGACCCTGTTTTCTGCCGTGACAAAGAAATAGCTCGGGTGATACGCATATTGTCCCGCCGCACAAAAAACAACCCATGCCTTGTGGGAGAAGCCGGCGTGGGCAAGACAGCCGTTGCGGAGGGCGTAGCGGCAGCCATCGTATCGGGAGATGTGCCCGACACCCTGAGGGGAAAGCACATTTTTGCCCTTAACCTTACCTCTATGCTTGCGGGCGCAAAGTACAGGGGCGATTTTGAGGACAGGATAAAGCTCTGCATCGACGAGGTGATCGAAAACGGCAGCATTATCCTTTTTATTGACGAGCTTCACACCATTGTGGGGGCAGGTGCGGCAGAGGGCGCCATTGATGCCGCAAATATCCTGAAGCCCCAGCTTGCCCGTGGAGAGCTGCGGATAATCGGCGCCACCACCTTTGACGAATACCGCAAGTTCATCGGCAAGGATTCTGCCCTGGAGCGGCGCTTCCAGCAGGTCATGGTGAGCGAGCCCTCACCCGAGGACGCTGTGAAGATACTGACAGGTCTCTGCCCATGCTACGAAAGCTATCATAAGGTGCATATCTCATCAGAAGCGATTCAGGCGGCGGTGGATATGTCCGTTAGGTATGTGAATGACCGCTGCCTGCCAGACAAGGCCATTGACCTTATCGACGAAGCCGCTTCAAAAGTGCATATAAGGAGCGGCAAAAAGGGACTGAACGGTCTTGCGGATGAGCTTACCGCCCTTATCGACAGAAATATGCCGAAAAAAGGCTCACTTGCGGAGGCTGTCGCTTCCGAAAACACAGCTCTGCCCACAGTCACAGCCGAGGAC
>ENA-OPRX01001444-OPRX01001444.1-human-gut-metagenome-genome-assembly--contig:-NODE-1444-length-11714-cov-1.899991_pt1 | contig 11714 bp, 8 predicted proteins | sample MGYA00241450_ERZ501892 | MGnify/ENA primary metagenome ERZ501892 (study PRJEB25962, sample SAMEA2042223) | human gut metagenome | biome: human gut; feature: human-associated habitat; material: faeces...
AAAGAAGTAATGCTAAGGCTGTAAACTTTGGAATTGTTTATGGAATTAGTGATTTTGGATTGGGAGAGCAACTTCAAATATCAAGAAAAAAGGCTAAACAATATATAGAGCAGTATTTGGAACAGTATTCTGGAATAAAACAGTTTATGATAGATATTGTGGAACAGGCAAAAGAAAAAGGATATGTAGAAACATTATTTAAAAGAAGAAGATATATACCAGAATTAAAATCAAATAATTATATGGTAAGACAATTTGGAAGTCGTGTTGCTATGAATACTCCAATACAGGGAACAGCAGCAGATATTATGAAAATTGCTATGATAAATGTAAATAAAGCATTGAAAGAAAAGCATATTAATGGTAAAATTGTACTGCAAATACATGACGAATTGTTATTAGAAGTTAGCAAAGAAGATAAACAACAGGCAAAAGAAATTCTAAAACAATGCATGGAAAATGCAATGAAATTATCGGTTCCACTAGAAGTTGAAATATCTGAGGGTGAGGACTGGTATGAAGTAAAATAAACAAAGGAGAGTAGATGTAATTTGAAAAAACAATATAAGGTTATAGTGGGTGTTCTAATTGGTATTATACTACTTATAACTATTATAAAAGTATTTAACATAAAGCAAATTATATTACAAAAAATATATCCTAAAAAGTACTCAGAATATGTAGAAAAATATGCACAAGAATTTAACGTGGATCCATTACTGATTTTTTCCATGATAAAAGCCGAAAGTAATTTTAAAGAAAAGGCTAAATCATCGAGCGGAGCTAAGGGATTAATGCAGTTAATGGAGGCCACGGCAAACGAAATTGCTGATAAAATAGATGAACCGTTGGTTGAAGAAGAAAGCTTATTAGAGCCAGAAAATAATATAATGATTGGCACAAAATACTATTCGGAATTATTAAAAAATTTTGACGGAAATATGTTACTTGCAATCACGGCATATAATGCTGGAATGGGAAACGTAAATCAATGGATTAGAGATGGAATAATAAAAGCTGATGGGAGTGACATAGAGAACATTCCATATAAAGAAACAAATATGTATGTTAGGAAGATTATTAATAATTATAGAATGTACCAGACTATTTATGAAGGAGCATAACAAAAGATGAAGAAAAAGCAAATAACAATAAGCGTGTACCAAATTTTCATAGCATTGATGGTAATAATTGCAATAATAGTAACTGTTTCGATTGTTAAGAAACATGTACTAAAAACAAATAGAATTGCGACTGGAAAGGCCAGTGACTTTAATGGTAGTGGAATGAGTGATGATCCATATAAAATAGAGAACATAGAGGACTTATTAAAATTATCAGAAAATGTAAATAGCGGAATTACATATAGCAACCAGTATTTTGAACTTACAAATAAGCTAGATTTTCAAAGTGATGAGTCATATAAAAATCCAAAAGCTAAGTATGATGACGTAAATAAGGATGGCAAAGTTGAAGATATAAAAACAGAGCTAACTACTGCAAACGGTTTTTTGCCGATTGGAGACTCAGAACATGCCTTTGAGGGAATATTTAATGGAAATGATAAAACAATAAGAAATTATTCTGTAAATATAGCTCAAGGTGCAGAAAATAATGTATTAGTTGGAGTATTTGGTAATAATAAAGGTAGAATAATAAATTTAAAAGTGACAGTAACAATTTCTGTGGACGAAAACATTGAAAATACAAAAGTATTAATTGGAACTATATCAGCAAAAAATTCTGGGATAATTCAGACTTGCAAAACGGAGGGAACAATAACAGCAAATATTAACGCAGAGAGTTCAAACATAGAAGTTGCTGGAATTTGCGCAGAAAATAGCGGAAAAATAATTGATACAGCAAATAGCATTGCAATTATATCAAATCAATTAAAAGCTGGAATAGTTGCTTTAAATTATGTTGAAAATAATACAGAAAATAGTGGTGAAATTACAAACTGTACAAATGAAGGTAAGATTGAAGAACAAACAGGATCAAAATATTATACAGCTGGTATAGTTGCAGATAACCAAAATGGAAACATTACAAGTTGCACCAATAACGGAAAGATTGATGGAAAAATTGTTGGTGGAATTGTAGGAAAATCAACGGGATACATAGTTGCTTGTCAGAATACTGCAGAAATAAGTAACTTAAAAGAAAATTCAAATGATGAAGAATTTGCAGGCGGAATTGTTGCAATACTAGAAACAGCAACAATAGAAAATTCTAAAAATACTGGAAATGTAATTGGAAGCACTAATACTGGAGGAATAGCAGGAGAAAGTAAAGGAACAATTACACAATGCCGAAATGATGGACAAGTATCTAAACTTGCAGGAGTTATATGTAAAACTGTAAATTTAGGTGGATTAGTCGGAAAAAATGGTGAAGCAGCTAGATTATCAAATTCAAAAAATTATGGAAATGTAAATTCCGAAACAGATACTTTGGTTAATCTAGGAGGAATTTGTGGAATTTTGTATAATAATAGTATAGTAGAACTTTGTGAAAATAATGGAGCTATAAGTGGTTCTGGAAAAGAAATTATACCAAATGAAGATACAAACACTAACTGTGCATCTTGTACAAGCAATAATGGTGGAAGTGCTTCAACAGACGACTTTGGACAATTAAACATTGGAATCATTTATGGAAAATACCAAGAAATATAAATTATTAAAGAAGGGAAGATGATATTTATGGCTATATTAGTTACAGGAGGTGCTGGCTTTATTGGAAGCCACACAGCAGTCGAGTTATTAAATTCAGGAAAGGATATTGTTATAGTAGATAATTTTTCTAACAGTAAGCCAAAGGCTTTAGAAGCTATTAAGAAAATTACTGGAAAAGATTTTAAATTTTATGAAATAAATTATTTGGATAGAGAAAAGTTAGAAAAGGTATTCGAAGAAAATGATATTGAGGCAGTTCTAAACTTTGCAGGTTATAAATCTGTTGGAGAGTCTGTTAGAAAGCCATTAGAATATTATGATAACAACATTTCTGGATGTCTTGTATTATTAGAAACAATGCAAAAATATGGAGTAAAGAAATTCGTATTCAGTTCATCTGCAACAGTATATGGAGAGCCAGAAAGAATTCCGCTAACAGAAGATTGTAAAACTGGTGGAACAACAAATCCATATGGAACATCAAAATTATTCATAGAGCAAATACTTAAAGATTTATATGCATCAGATAATTCATGGGATATTTGTATATTAAGATATTTCAATCCAGTAGGAGCTCATGAAAGCGGATTAATTGGAGAAGAACCACAGGGAATACCAAACAATTTAATGCCATATGTTGTAAGAGTTGCATCAGGAGAATTAAAAGAATTATCTATATTTGGAAATGATTATGATACAAAAGATGGAACTTGTGTAAGAGACTATATTCATGTAACAGACCTTGCACAGGCACATATTCTGGCAGTGAAATACTTAATGGAAGGTAATGAAAGCAACATCTTCAATCTTGGAAATGGTGTTGGATTTACTGTAAAAGAAGTCATCGAAACAGCCAGAAAAGTGACAGGAAAGCCAATCAAGGCTGTGGAAGAAGGAAGAAGAGCTGGAGATCCGGCTGTCTTGATCGCTTCCAGTGAAAAAGCGAAGAATATCCTTGGCTGGAAGCCAGAACATGCAGATCTTGAAGAAATCATTGCATCCGCATGGAAATGGCACAGCAGCCACCCACAAGGATATTGTTCTGTTCAAAAGGAAGACAAATAACTCTTTTTGAACCATAAATCATCCCCGTACCGTTTAGAGCATGTTACCTGGCTCTAAGCGGTACTTTTTTGTTTTCGTAAAATATCTGGTACGATGTTCAAATAAAAAATGAAATGGTGTATACTAAAGAAAATAGTAAGATAAAAGAAGGAGTACGAATCGATGAAACGGTTACTAGGATATTTAAAGGAGCATCTTTGTGTTACGATCCTTGCACCATTATTTAAGATGCTGGAAGCTAGTTTTGAACTATTTGTACCATTGGTCGTTGCCAGCATGATCGATGTAGGAATCGGACATCACGATATTGGATATTTGTGGAAGATGGGAGGATTATTGATCTTACTTGGAATCATTGGATTTTTATTTTCTATCACAGCGCAGTATTTTGCGGCAAGATCGGCTGTGTATACAGGAAAGTCGATGAGAAGTGATTTGTTTGCACATATGAATCAATTTTCTTATCAGGAGATCGATCAGGTTGGGACATCAACGCTGATCAACCGTATGAGTAATGATATCAATCAGGTGCAAAATGGAGTTAACATGTTCCTGCGGTTGTTTTTAAGGTCACCATTTGTCGTATTTGGTGCGATGTTCATGGCATTTACGGTGGATCATAAGGCAGCGATTTCCTTTGTATTTACGATCACAGCATTGGCAGTGGTTGTTGGACTGATCTTATGGATCACGATGCCAATGTATAAGAAAGTACAAAAACAGGTCGATGGAGTATTAAAAAGTACAAGGGAAAATCTTCTTGGAATTCGTGTGATCCGTGCATTTAACAGACAAAGAAGTGAGGAAGAGAATTTCAGATTACAAAGTAGACAGCTTTATAACAAACAGATCCACGTTGGAAAGATTTCAGCGTTACTAAATCCTCTGACTTACATGATCATTAATTTTGGGATCATTGCAATCCTATGGTCTGGTGGAAAACAGGTTGATCTGGGTTATTTAACACAAGGACAGATCATTGCCCTGATCAATTATATGTCACAGATCCTTGTAGAACTTGTAAAACTTGCGAATCTTTTGATCATCTTATCTAGAGCGTTTGCAAGTCTTGGCCGTGTGGATCAGATTTTTGCATTAGAGCCATCCATGAAGGAAACTGGAAAAACAGATATAGAAGAGAAGAAAGATACACCTATTCTTGAGTTTAAAGATACATCGTTTGTCTATCATGGTGCAAGAAAAGAGACGATCCATCCATTTGATTTTGCGGTGAAAGAAGGCGAAACGATCGGGGTGATCGGAGGTACAGGGTCAGGAAAGAGTACTTTTGTATCTTTGATCGCAAGATTATATGATGTGACATCGGGAAGTATTCTATACCGTGGAGTTGACGAGAAAAAATTAAAACCAGAATTTATCCGAGGAAAGATCGGATTTGTTCCGCAGAAAGCATCTTTGTTTGAAGGAAGCCTAAGAGATAATATGAAATGGGGTAAAGAAGATGCCACAGATGAAGAAATCTATCAGGCATTGGATATCGCACAGGCAAGAGAATTTGTTGATCAGAAGGAACAGAGATTAGACTTTAGAATTGAACAAAATGGAGGAAACTTATCTGGCGGACAAAAACAGAGACTAACGATCGCAAGAGCATTAGTACGTAAACCTGAGATCTTAATTCTTGACGATAGTGCATCCGCACTTGACTTTGCAACAGATGCAAGACTTCGAAAAGCGATCAAAGAAAATACAGATAATATGACAGTATTTCTTGTATCCCAGAGAGTATCAACGATTCGTAATGCTGACCATATCTTAGTGTTGGATGATGGAAAGATTGCAGGAATCGGGACTCATCTACAGCTATTAAAAGAGAATCAGGTATATAAAGAAATCTGCGCATCACAGATGGCAGGAGAGGAGGCATAAGATCATGAAGAAAGACAAAAAACAAAAGACATTACAAAGGATCATGGAATATATGAAGCCTTATCGATTTTTGATCTTTGCGTCTTTAGTGTTGGCGGTGATCAGTGTGGCACTGACACTTTATGTTCCGATTCTGACAGGACAAGGTGTGGATTGCATTATATCAAAAGGAAATGTTGATTTTGCAAGATTGATATGTATTATAAAAACGATCGTGATCTGTATCGTATTGACGGCAGCAGCGCAGTGGCTGATGAATCATGTCAATAACCAGATTACATATAAGATTGGAAAAGATTTAAGGATTCAGGCATTTGAGCATTTGCAGAAACTGCCATTATCTTATGTAGATGCACACTCCTCAGGAGACTTGCTCAGCCGGATCGTAACGGATATTGATCAGTTTACGGATGGATTGCTGCTTGGATTTACACAGTTATTTACTGGTGTGATCACGATCATTGGAACCATTTGTTTTATGTTAGGAATCAATCCATGGATCACATTGGTCGTTGTTATTTTAAGTCCGTTTTCGTTTTTTATCGCAAGTTTTATCTCAAAGCGAAGTTTTAATATGTTCCGGAAACAATCACAGACTAGAGGAAATATGACAGGATTTGTCAATGAAATGCTTGGAAATATTAAAGTAGTCAAAGTGTTTGATCATGGAGAAAAAGCACAGGAAGAGTTTGATCAGATCAATGATGACCTTGCATATTACTCCTTAAGAGCGACATTTTTCTCATCTATCACAAATCCGGCAACCAGATTTATGTATTCAGGAATCTATGCAGGGGTTGCGATCGCAGGATGTATGAGTGTTATTCGCGGAAGTATCAGTGTTGGTCAGTTATCAAGTTTTTTAAGTTATACAAACCAGTATACAAAGCCGTTTAATGAGATCACAGGGGTTATCACAGAATTTCAGAATTCTTTAGCTTCTGCGGCAAGAGTTTTTGAATTATTAGATGAGGAGCCGATGATTCCTGATGCCAAAGATGCGAAGGAGTTACAGGATGTGAAAGGAAATGTAGAATTAGAGCATGTGGACTTTTCTTATGTGAAAGAAGTACCTTTGATCCAGGATTTTAATCTGAAAGTGGAACCAGGACAGCGGATTGCAATCGTTGGACCGACAGGATGTGGGAAAACAACGTTGATCAATCTGTTAATGCGTTTTTATGATGTGAATGTAGGAATGATCAAGGTGGAAGGAAATGATATCCGGGATGTCACGAGAGAAAGTTTACGATCCAGTTATGGAATGGTACTTCAGGAGACATGGTTAAAAGCAGGAACGATTCGTGAAAATATCTGCTATGGAAAACCAGATGCAACTGAGGAAGAGATGATCATGGCAGCAAAAGAAGCCAATGCACATGGATTTATCGAGCGAATGCCAGATGGTTATGATACAATCATTACAGAAGGTGGCGGAAATCTCTCTCAAGGACAGAAACAGCTCCTTTGTATTGCAAGGATCATGTTAAGCCTTCCTCCAATGCTGATCTTAGATGAAGCGACATCATCAATTGATACGATGACAGAGATCCGAATTCAGAAAGCATTTGAAACGATGATGAAAGGAAGAACAAGTTTTATCGTAGCCCACCGACTTTCAACGATTCAGAACGCGGATGTGATACTTGTTATGGAAAATGGACATATTTTGGAGCAGGGAACACATGAAGAACTTTTAGCGAAAAATGGTGCGTATGCCAGATTATATAACAGCCAGTTTGCACCAGTATAAATGGTAAGATTTTTGACTGGAGATGTCATATGGAAGAAAAAGGAATGAAAAAAAAGAAAAAATTATTGAGGTTGTTTATAGAAACATTTTATTTAAGTGCATTTACCTTTGGTGGCGGCTATATGATCGTATCTTTGATGAAGAAGAAGTTTGTGAATGAATATCATTGGATCGAAGAAGACGAGATGCTTGATCTGGTGGCGATCGCACAATCAGCCCCAGGAGCAATCGCAGTGAATGGAGCAATCGTTGTTGGCTATAAATTAGCAGGTATCAGTGGTGTGATCGTAAGTGTATTCGGAGCTGTTCTACCGCCATTTTTGATCATATCTGTAGTCTCTGTTTTTTATGAAATATTTCGGGATAACAGGATTGTTGCAGCGATGCTTTCTGGTATGCAGACGGGTGTTGGCGCGGTGATCATCAGTGTTGTGTACGAGATGGCAAAAGGGCAAAGTAAGAAGGAAAACAGAATAGAACTTGCGATCATTATGGTTGTGGCATTTATGGCAAGTTATGTCTTTAATATTAGTGTGATCTACATTATTCTTGCATGTATTGGAGTTGGAATTGTACAATATGGTATTTCAAGAAAGAAGACAGGAGGCAGAGAATGATCTATTTGCAATTATTTTTAAGCTTCTTAAAGATCGGAGCATTTAGTTTCGGAGGCGGATATGCAGCAATGCCAATGATACAGCAGCAGGTGGTAGATGCATATCATTGGCTGTCTGTATCTGAATTTGGAGATCTCGTGACGATTTCACAGATGACACCGGGACCAATCGCAATTAATGCGGCGACTTTTGTTGGTATAAGGGTAGTTGGATGGCAAGGAGCATTATGTGCAACGATGGGATGCGTATTCCCGGCGTGTGTGATCGTTACAGTGATTGCTTATTTTTATGTAAAATATCGTCATATGGAAGGACTACAAATGGTGTTAAATACCTTACGCCCTGCGGTGATCGCACTGATCTTAACTTCTGGAATTACGATCCTTACGCAGGCATTTTTTCAGGAAAGTCATATAGATCTTCAACAGATCAACTGGATACAGGGTAGTATTTTTATCATTTGTATGTACCTTTTATTGAGAAAGAAAAAAGATCCGATCATTGTCATGCTGTTTGCGGGTGTGCTAAATGTGATTGGAAGCTTTTTCATTTCATAGGAAATTTCGATGAAATCCCCTATGAAATAAAAAAATGGGAATATAAACGATGAGAGTGGTAAAAGTATAAATAAAACAATAGGAAGTGATAGATTTGAGTAAGATACAAGAAGCGAAGAAACTATTAAAACAATACTTTGGATACGATGAATTCCGCCAAGGTCAGGAACAATTGATCGAGGCAGCATTAAATGGGCAGGATGTCTTAGGGATCATGCCGACAGGAGCAGGAAAGTCTCTTTGTTTTCAGATTCCAGCATTGATGATGGATGGAATTACACTTGTGATCTCTCCACTGATCTCGCTGATGAAAGATCAGGTTGGGACACTGAATCAAGCCGGAATTCATGCGGCATTTTTAAATAGTTCTCTGACACAGGGACAGTATCATACCGCATTAAAATATGCGATGCAGGGAAGATATAAGATCATCTATGTGGCACCAGAACGCTTGGAAACAGAAGGTTTTATCAATTTTGCGCTAAATAGTGGAGTGAAGATATCAATGTTGGCAGTTGATGAGGCACATTGTGTGTCACAGTGGGGGCAGGATTTTCGGCCAAGTTATCTAAAGATTTTGGAATTTTTAAAGAAACTTCCGTATCGGCCTGTACTGACTGCATATACAGCAACAGCGACAGCAGAAGTCAGGGATGATATTATGGATATTTTGAACCTGAGAGATCCATTTGTATTAACGACAGGGTTTGACCGGGAGAATCTTTACTATGCAGTAAAACGTCCAAGGGATAAGTATAGAGAATTACTAAGTTATTTAAAAGAAAAAGAAGAAAAGATGCCAGGAAGCAGCGGGATCATTTACTGTTTATCTAGGAAAAATGTTGAGGAAGTCTGCTATCAGTTAAGAGAAGATGGATTCTCCGTGACAAGATACCATGCAGGATTATCGGATGAAGAACGAAAGGAAAATCAGGAAGATTTTATCTATGACAGAAAGCAGATCATGGTAGCGACAAATGCCTTTGGAATGGGAATCGACAAGCCGGATGTCCGTTTTGTTGTTCATTATAATATGCCGAAGAACATGGAAAGTTATTATCAGGAAGCAGGAAGAGCAGGACGTGATGGAGAACCTGCGGAATGTATCTTATATTATGCGCCGATTGATAACCGAACCAATCGTTTTCTGATCGAAAATGGAGAGGAGAATGAGGAATTAGATGCGATCACAAAGCAGATCGTGATGGAAAGAGACTGGGAAAGACTTCGTCAGATGACATTTTACTGCTATACGAAGGAATGTTTACGTCATTATATTTTAAATTATTTTGGAGAACAGACAAGCGGATACTGTGGAAACTGCTTAAACTGTCTGACCGAGTTTGAAACGGTTGATGCAACAATGGAAGCGAAAGCTATCATCCAATGTATTAGAGATTGTTATCGAGATTTCGGACTATCCACGATCGTTGATATTTTAAAAGGTTCAAAGAGCCAGAAAGTATTAAGCCGTCATTTAGATGAGAATTCACAATATGGAGCATTGGCATCAGAAAGCATTGCAAGGATACGACAGATCATCAATGAAATGTTAGTCTATGGATATCTGGAAATGACAGCTGATGAATATCCGGTTTTAAGCGTTGCAGATATTACTAAGATTGATGATAACTGGAACTTTGAGATCAAGATTCCAAAAGAAGTCGAAAAAGAGAAAGAAGAACGCAAGATTCAGACGAAGAAACGTAAGAAAGCAGGGGCTGTGGCAGCACTTGCTGAGGAAGATACAGAATTGTTCGAAGCATTACGTGTACTTCGAAGAATGATCGCATCCGAACAGAAAATTCCGCCATATATGGTATTTTCCGATAAGACACTGGTACATATGAGTACGATGAAACCTTCTAATGATGAGGAAATGTTAGAAGTCAATGGAGTCGGAGAACATAAGCTTCAGAAATATGGCGAACGTTTTTTAAATGAAATTCAGAAATATAAATAAAATACATAGATAATAGGAAAAGGAAATCCGTATGAACTATTTTGAAACAAATTTAGAAGAAATATCAAGATCCATACAGTTGCTTGCGCAGATATTTGAATATCAGGTGTTTGAACTTCAAGTCGAAGAAAAAGATGAAAATCAAACAGGATATGTTCCATATATGATGAACGATGCAATTGAGTGTTATCTAAGTTTTCATGGACTTCGTATCTCTGGAAAATATGACAAAGACTATGAAGGAGAGATGTGGGCACAACTGGAAGAACGAGAAGGTCGTTATGGGTTGATCGTTCATCAGGGAGAAGAAAGTGTTTTTACAATGTGGTTTGATGAGATCATGGAACATACGAACTGTTACCGGTATCATGAGATCGGACATTTCTGGAGAGATGGAGCTGAGCAGTGGCGCCAGCTAGTCTATATGATTGGAACGATCCGTGAGAAATATCGCTTTTTAGGGGAAGAAGTGTGTAATGATCAAGAGATGGAGATCATGTCACTGATCGAATTTGCACCATTTTATTACTATTTTCCGATCAATGAAGATCCAGAAGAATGGTATGACAAAACCGAAGAAGGATTAGAATGTATGAGAAATCTTGCTATGCAGGCAGGTGATAAAGATTATTTAAAATGGATCGATAAATATGAGAAGCACCCAACCAAACGAATGGAGATGACGCTTGCAAAGAAACTGCAAGATCCAAAGAGACAAGATTTATATGAATTGATCTGCGAGAAAGTCTGCAATGCTTCTGATCCATATCCAGCAAGGAATTATGGAGAAAGAATCGATCAGAAGATTCAACGATACAGGGAACAGGTTGATAAAAAACTGAAAGAACAAGGATTTACAGGAACTTATCCACAATATGAGAGTGAACATTTATCGGTTTGTGTAACAGAAGAACATCCATTTACGATCTTGGAATCTGAAGATTTTAAATTTAAGATTCAGTTGATGATCTCAGAATGCAGAGAAAAACATCCGAGAAAAAATGCTGGATTTTTTAAAGGATATCAAAGAAAAGGCAAAATAAAAAGACTCGATTTTTAATTATGAAAATCGAGTCTTTTCTTTCACTGATTTATTTATTCTTCAGCCGCTTCTTCGTCTTCATCCTCAGGTGCAGCTTCTGGTTCTGCGATGTTAACAACCAAAGTATCTTCTGGTGTAACAAGAGAGAT
>ENA-OPRX01001449-OPRX01001449.1-human-gut-metagenome-genome-assembly--contig:-NODE-1449-length-11658-cov-6.998190_pt1 | contig 11658 bp, 9 predicted proteins | sample MGYA00241450_ERZ501892 | MGnify/ENA primary metagenome ERZ501892 (study PRJEB25962, sample SAMEA2042223) | human gut metagenome | biome: human gut; feature: human-associated habitat; material: faeces...
GTCTCACAAGCGGTGCGGCGGTGATGACGATGAATACCCAGCTGGGCTACAAGCCGGTGACTTTCGCCGAGCTCACCAGCGACGAGGCCTTCTGGAAAGGCTGCGAGGGGTGCGTCAATGTGGATGTGCTCAAGCGCACCGACAGAAAATATTGCATCTGCACGGGAATGCTATTCGATCCGGAGGAGCATCTTCCGGCGAAAATCCCGCAGGAAGTCCTCGAAAGGATCCGCAGGATCGACGAGGCCGAGAATGACAACAAAAATTAATGAATATGGAAAAGAAGAAAGTAGTGGTCGCTTTCAGCGGCGGTCTGGACACATCCTTCACGGTGATGTACCTGGCCAAGGAAAAGGGCTATGAGGTTTACGCCGCGTGTGCGAACACCGGCGGATTCAGCGCTGAGCAGCTGAAAGACAATGAGAAGCATGCCTACGAACTGGGTGCGAAGGAATATGTCACCCTTGATGTGACCAAGGAATATTACGACAAGAGCCTCCGTTATATGATCTTCGGCAATGTGCTGAGGAACGGTACATATCCGATCTCGGTCTCTTCCGAGAGGATATTCCAGGCTATGGCCATCGCCCGCTACGCGAAAGCGATTGGCGCTGACGCCATCGCCCACGGTTCGACTGGCGCCGGCAACGATCAGGTCCGTTTTGACATGACTTTCCTTGTGATGGCTCCGGGGATAGAGATCATCACCTTGACAAGGGATATGGCTCTGACCCGCCAGTTTGAGGTTGATTACCTTAATGAGCACGGCTTCAAGGCTGATTTCAAGAAACTTAAATATTCCTACAATGTCGGCCTTTGGGGCACTTCCATCTGTGGAGGCGAGATTCTGGACTCCACCCAGGGACTTCCGGAGGAGGCGTATCTGAAACAGATCACAAAGGATGGCTCCGAGACCATCGAGATCGAGTTCGAGAAAGGTGAGATCGTTGCTGTCAACGGCAAGAGGTTCGCTGACAAAGTGACTGCCATTCAGGAGATTGAGTCCATCGCCGCTCCTTACGGCATCGGCCGGGATATGCACGTCGGGGACACCATCATTGGCATCAAGGGACGTGTCGGCTTCGAGGCCGCCGCTCCTATGCTCATCATCGCCGCCCACAAGTTCCTTGAGAAGTTCACCCTCAGCAAATGGCAGCAGTACTGGAAGGATCAGGTTTCCAACTGGTACGGGATGTTCCTGCACGAGAGCCAGTACCTTGAGCCTGTGATGAGGGACATCGAGGCGATGCTGGAGAGCAGCCAGAGGAACGTGACCGGCAAGGTTACAATGGAGCTTCGTCCATGGTCGTTCTCGACCGTCGGCGTGGATTCGCCGTGCGATCTTGTCAAGACCAAGTTCGGTGAATATGGCGAGATGCAGAAAGGCTGGACCAGTGAGGACGCCAAGGGCTTCATTAAGGTGACTTCCACCCCTCTGCGTGTTTACTACACCGCCCACAAGGACGAAGGAGAACAGCTTGAAAAGGAATTGTAGATGATAATTATTTATGAAATAAATGATTATAAATGAGTATATAAAGGTAGGGATCGTAGGGGCCGCCGGCTACACGGCCGGCGAGCTTCTGCGGATTCTGGCCAATCATCCGGCCGTGAAGGTTGTCTTCGCGCAGAGCGGCAGCCACGCCGGTGAGCCTGTGTGGTCAGCGCATCAGGATTTGTTGGGAGAGACGGATCTGAAGTTCAGTGCGAAAGCCCCTGTGGAAGAGGCCGATGTGATATTCCTTTGTTCCGGTCACGGAAAATCAAAAGGCTTTGCCCATTCTTTGCCAGAGAGTTATAAGGGTGCTATCATAGATCTCAGCAACGATTTCCGTCTGGCCACCGATGCGGAGGATTTTGTCTATGGACTTCCAGAGGCATTCAGAGACAAGATCGTGAAGGCTAAGCATATCGCCAATCCTGGCTGCTTCGCGACCTCTATCCAGTTGGCGCTTCTGCCTATGGCGAAGGCTGACAAACTGCCTGAGATTCACGTGACGGGAATCACCGGATCGACCGGTGCGGGACAGGCTCCGTCCGAGACCACGCATTTCAGTTGGCGGGCCAATAACCTCTCTGTCTATAAGGCGTTTACCCATCAGCATCTTGGCGAGATAGGGGAGACCCTCCACACTCTCGCCCCAAGTTACGAGGGCGAGTTGAACTTCGTCCCGGTAAGAGGCGACTTCACAAGAGGAATCCTGGCATCGGTTTATTTTGATTGCGACCTCTCCGAGGAAGAAGCAGTTGCGCTTTACAAAGACTACTACAAGGACGAGCCTTTCGTGCACGTGATCGACACGAATCCGGATCTGAAGATGGTCGTGAACACGAATAAATGTGTGCTCAATGTACGTAAACACGGCCGTAAGCTCCACGTGATCAGCATAATCGACAATCTCGTGAAAGGCGCTTCCGGTCAGGCGGTCGAGAATATGAACCTCATTTTCGGCCTCCCGGAGGGCACCGGTCTTCACCTGAAAGGCACTCGTTTTTAATATTCGAATCATATTATGAACTTATTCGATGTATATAGCCTCTTTGATGTGACTCCCGTCAAAGCCAAAGGCACCAGAATCTGGGATGACAAGGGTCAGGAATATCTCGACCTCTACGGAGGCCACGCCGTCATCTCGGTCGGCCACTGTCACCCGAAATACGTGGCTGCCATAACCGACCAGCTGAACAAGATCGGCTTCTACTCCAACAGCGTGAAGAATCCGCTTCAGGTCGAGCTGGCCGGAAAGATCGGTGAACTATCCGGACTACAGGATTACTCCCTCTTCCTGATCAACTCAGGAGCGGAGGCCAATGAGAACGCCCTCAAACTGGCCTCTTTCCACACCGGAAAGGACAGGATGATCGCGTTCAAGGGAGCCTTCCACGGAAGAACCTCCGGAGCGGTGGCCGTCACCGACAATCCTAAGTATTCAGCGCCGTTCAACTCGCATCACAAAGTCACTTTCCTGCCGCTGAATGACATTGAGGCAGTGAGAACAGAACTTGCCAAGGGCGATGTCGCCGGCGTGATCATCGAAGGCATCCAGGGGGTCGGCGGAATCGTCATCCCTGATGACCGGTTCATGAGAGACCTTCGTCAGGTCACCAAGGAAGCCGGCGTGGTGCTGATTTTGGACGAGATCCAGAGCGGCTACGGCCGCAGCGGCAGGTTCTTCGCCCACCAATGGGCCGGAATCAAGCCGGACATCGTCACGATGGCCAAGGGAATGGCGAACGGTTTCCCGATCGGCGGAGTCCTCATCTCTCCTGAGTTCGAGGCCACAAAGGGAATGCTAGGCACCACATTCGGAGGCAATTACCTCGCGATGGCCGCGGCAAACGCCGTCGCTGACATATTCAAGGAAGAGAATCTCGTTGCGAACGCATTTGAGGTAGGAGAGTATCTGAAGAATTCCATTCCGGCCTCTCCGAGAATCAGGGAGGTGCGTGGCCGCGGACTCATGGTCGGCATAGAATTCAATGAACCGATCGCCGAGATCAGAGGCCGCCTCCTCTACGAAAAGCACGTATTCACAGGCGTTTCCGGCAAGAATATGATCCGCCTTCTTGCCCCGCTCACACTTACCAAGGCGGACGTTGACATATTCATTGACGCTCTAAAGGAAGTATTATGAGGAGTTTTTTTCACGTAGGTGACATAGGCGACCTCGGCAAGGCGCTTGAGGAGGCGAAGCAGGTCAAGGCGACCCCGTTCGCATGGCAGAATCTGGGCAGGAACAAGACGATCATTCTGATTTTCTTCAACAGCAGCCTCCGCACCCGCCTGAGCACACAGAAGGCGGCGCTCAACCTGGGCATGAACGTCATTGTGCTCGACATCGCCCAAGGCGCGTGGAAGCTGGAGACCGAACGTGGCGTCATCATGGACGGCGACAAACCCGAACATCTGCTCGAAGCCATCCCCGTGATGGGTTGCTACTGCGACATCATCGGTGTGCGTTCGTTTGCCCGCTTCGAGAATCGGGACTATGACTACAACGAGGTCATCCTGAACCAGTTCATCAAATATTCCGGACGTCCGGTGTTCTCCATGGAGGCAGCTACCCGCCATCCGTTGCAGAGCTTTGCCGACCTCATCACCATCGAGGAGCACAAAAAGGTGGCTCGTCCTAAGGTAGTTTTGACCTGGGCTCCTCATTGCCGTGCCCTGCCACAGGCTGTGCCAAACTCATTCGCCCAGTGGATGAACGCAGCCGATGTTGATTTCGTGGTTACTCACCCTGAGGGCTATGAGCTGGACCCTAAGTTTGTGGGCAATGCCAAGGTGGAGTACGACCAGAAGAAGGCACTGGAAGGTGCAGACTTCGTTTATGCCAAGAACTGGAGCTGTCCGGGCGTGAAAGACCCAGCACAATATGGCGAAATCCTGAGCAAGGATATGAGCTGGACCATCGACGAGGAGCACATGAGCTGGACCAATGACGGATGCTTCATGCATTGTCTGCCAGTGCGCCGCGGACTGATTGTTACCGATGATGTCATCGAAAGCAAGAACAGTCTGGTGATTCCAGAGGCAGCCAACCGCGAGATTTCAGCCGAAGTTGTAATCAAGCGCATGCTCGAATCGCTTTAATATTTTACAGATAGCAGAAATACCCATCACCATAAGTAGGTATTTTCATCAAAAGTCCATCTTGTTTTTTTCTTATCTCATGAATTATCCGTAACTTTGCAGAAAAATTGTAGAAGATATTCAGAAGAAAAGACAAAAAACAAGATGGATAAATACAACATTATTACACCAGAAGTGATGGGGACATTCAATGACCGCCTCAACTTTCTGTATCTAAAACTAGGTAATTATCTCGATATTGAGAAACAGGAGCATCGCACTTTGCAATATTGCAAGGTATTTCTCAGCGACTCCCAAAATCAGATTCAGGATTTCCAGGACTCTCTTCTCTATCAAGAGTATCTGAAAGATATACACCTCACCATCGTAGAGCAAACACCCCTCTGCGGCAGCAAGATTTCACTTCTGGTCAAGACCACGGACGATGAGACACCACTCCTCTTCCATAGTCTTCGCCTGACGGAGGAAGAAGCAAAGGGGAAGGATTCATACGAGCAGACCAGCCTTCTTTTCAACAAATATCTGCAAATCATTGCAGATACGGATATGACGATGGAACGCAATCTTGTGCGTACCTGGATATACGTTACCAACATCGACGTGAATTACCAGGGCGTAGTGGAAGCACGCAACGACATTTTCGACAAGGAAGGATTAACTGCCGACACCCACTACATCGCCAGCACCGGAATCGGAGGAGCCACTCCCGTTCGCCATGCAGCAGTAGCCATCGACTTCCTCACCTTCCCCGGCATCAAGGAAGAAGACAAAAAGTATCTCCAGGCACTGGAACATCTGAACCCTACCCATGAATATGGCGTAGCCTTTGAAAGAGGAACCCGGGTTACGCTGCCAACGAATCCCGGCAATTCTGATGGAAGCCAGCATTTCAAGCAGCAATACTTCATCTCAGGCACGGCGGGCATCGACAAACTGGGAGACGTGGTTTATGAAGGAGACATCGTGCGCCAGACCGGCAGACTGCTGGAGAACGTAGGAGCCTTGCTGAAAGATGGCGATGCCACCATGAATGATATCCAATACTTCATCATCTACCTGCGAGATATTTCCGACTATCATACGGTAGACAGAATGATGCAACAGTTTTATCCGCAGATACCCCGCATCATCGTAGAAGCCAAAGTCTGCAGACCAGGATGGCTGATTGAGATGGAATGTATCGCAGAAAGATAATAAAAATGCAGAAATTTGCCCCCTACAAGCAAGTTTCTGCATTTTTATTATCTAATCTTATATTTTTTTTCTACCTTTGCAATAACCAAACTTATCAAATTATGAATAGTTATCTAAAAAGCTTTTGCATATTCATCATATATGTATTTGGGACAATAGCATGTTTTGCTTTCTTCCAATTCTGCTATCCCTATCATCTGTATTACCAGGAGCAGAACCAACTGTTCCTGGCATCATGGGATTATCTTACCACCTATCTGGAAAGACCAGGTTGGCTGGCATGTATGGCTGGTGATTTTCTCACACAGTTCTATCTCTATCGCTTTATGGGGGCAACCATTCTTACCCTCTGCATCCTTCTCGCCGGGCATAACATCAAATGTGCGGTAAGAAAGGCAGATATCAAGGGAACATGGCTACCCAACATCGTGGCATTCGCTGTGATGACGCTGCTGGTATGCTTCAGCTTTGACTACGACTACCGCCTGAGCAGCATCCTGGCAATAGCCGGTGGTGCCAGCGTATTCTGCGTAAGCACTACGATACTCATCTCTACCCGAAAACTCATCCAAAAGATAGAAGGAATGGACGAAAACGCCACGGTATTAAATAACAAGAAACTACAGCATTGGGTATCTGCATTCAGCATCATGATATCTGTTTTCGTCTGCCATTGGTTCTTCGGAAATGGTGTATGGATATACGGCGCAATGGTCTTTGTGGGCAATCTCGTCAATATCATGAAGGCGGGCACTTACTATCGCATTGCAGCATTGGTCATTCCATTCTTCCTGCTCATACTCTGCAAGCGCCTTTACTTGTGCGATTTACAGACCATCTATACCTACCCAGGCATAGGCAAGCTGGTTAGTCCGCAGATAGATTTGGAAAAGACGCTAGCCGTGGATTGCGAATATTACTTTGACCACTATAACAAGGTTATCAACCTGGTTGAAAAGGCGGAAGAACCAGACAAATACATGAAGTTCTACCACGACCTCGTGATGGCACAATTCAGAAGTCAGCCAGCATTGCTACGGAAATATCCGAACCAAGACCTCGGAACATTCAAGACTCCCGAAGCCTACCCTTCCCTGCTCACCCTCAATGCCCTTAACGAGCTATATTGGGTAACTGGCGACATGACTCTGTGCGAACGGGCTGCCATGCAGGGAATCACCCACTCCCCCAACGGTCACAACATCCGCATGATAAAGCGACTTACAGAAATCAATCTGGTAAGAGGAGACGATGCTGCCACCCGTAAATATCTGGACATTCTCCAAAAGACGTTCGTCTGGAAGAGATGGGCAGACCACATATCCGCTTCTCTCCACAAGAATGCTACCGCTGAAGAGAAAGCCATCTTGCAGCCGTATCTCGACAAACGAAAGGACTTCAGACACTAAGACGCAAAAAGCCCGAGCAGTTGACTGCCCGGGCTTTTTGTTTTTGTCTGAGTTTAACGGATATCATCCTGCCGTTATCGAACGGCAAGATAATTACGTGCCGGATTGGCATACATCGTCAAGAATCGCTCCTCCAAGTATGCTTCATCCTTACCAGGAAGGTCAATTTTTGCAAGCTGACTCTCCATATATGTCCTAAATTTAGCCACATCTTCCGCAGTATATTCTGCCTGATGCGCATCAGAACCCTCCAGAAGATCCAGGGCTACATAGTTGCCCGGATAGAGGCGGTAGTTCTTGAATATCTGCTCATCTATATAGGCTGCCACCTTATTATACAGTTCCTGCTTAGGTGTATCAGGATCCAGAGAATCGAGATACTCATCAAGACATGGAGCTGCATGATAATGCACATGACCCTTATAGCCGAAGATACCGGTCTGCATGCTTACCAAATCATCCATAGGTCCCTTCTTCCAGTCGGCGTTATCGCGCTTCTGCTGGAACTCCTTTGCCTTCAGAAAATCGCATGGGTCATACTCATAACTGATAGACAGAGGTACAAGATGCAGCTGCTTCAAGCGCTCGATGATACTACCTTCTCCACCCATCGACATCATCTGCAGAATACTCTTCTGGGTGCGGTCGTTGCTATCCTTGGCTCTACCCTCTCGCTGGGCAATCCAGATATTCTCATTCTTCTCCTTGATGGCAAAATGCATGTAATCGGAAAGACGCTTGCTCGACACGAGCATCTGGCGCATACTCAAGGCACGCTCCACGATAAACGCCTTGTTGACACGTACCAGGTCCTTGACCCAAGGAAGCGACAGGAGGTTATCACCTATGGCAATCTCGCAGGTGGTAGGGAATCCGTTGTCGATAAGCATCACGTCGAGGATGGCTGAATCAAAAACGATGTCGCGGTGATTGCTGATGAATGTATAGTTGCGGGTATTATCGATGGCTGTGCAATCCATCTCGCAGCCTGTAGCAGCCTTCTTCAGGATGCCATGCACAAAATCATAGCAGAAAGCCTTCTGGAACTCCAGATTGGTCTTGCAGGCCTTCAGATTCTGCGCTATCATCTCGAGAGGAACTTTAGGATAGAGATAAGCAAGTACCTGCTTAAACTGATCGTTTGCCAGCAAACGGTCGAACACCTCAGGGAGTTCTTCCGGCTCCCAAGGGCGAATGGTATCAAATTCTTGAGGGATCTTCATAATATATACCTTTTAATATATATGGCTCTGCGAGAAAGTCGCAGAACCATATATGTGATTTATAAATTCTAGAACTGATTCTCCACGATGTCGCTGAGCACGTCCTTGATGTCAAGACCTGCGGCACGCACCTGCTGAGGAATGAAGCTAGTAACGGTCATACCCGGAGTGGTATTAATCTCCAGCATATTCACCTTATCCTTACCGTCCTTATCCTTAGAGATGATGTAGTCGATGCGGATGATACCGTTGGCATGGAGAATGTCGTAGATGCGGGATGTAGTCTTTGCCACCTCTTCTGCTGTCTCTGGAGAGAGACGGGCTGGAGTGATTTCCTGTACCTGACCATTGTACTTGGCATCATAGTCGAAGAACTCGTTGCTGGTTACCACCTCGGTAGCAGGCAACACTACAGTCTTCTCGGCTGTCTTGTAGATACCCTGAGAAATCTCGGTTCCATCAAGGAAGCCTTCTATCATCACCTCGTTGCTCTCCATGAAAGCCACACGGAGGGCTGGAGCCAACTGGTCGGCATTCTTCACCTTGCTCACACCGAAGCTGCTGCCGTCGGCTGCTGGCTTCACGAAACAAGGCATACCGATGCGCTCGGCAATGGCATCCTCATCATACTCCTCACCACGGCGAAGCAAGATACTGTCAGCCACGTTGATTCCGAAGCCACGGAGATAGTTGTTGAGCACATACTTATCAAAGGTCAGCGCCTCTACCAGCACACCGCTGGTAGAATATGGCAGATGGATGAGGTCGAAGTAGCCCTGCATCACGCCGTTTTCACCAGGCTGTCCGTGGATGGTGATATAAGCATAATCAAAATAGACATGCTTGCCGTCTTTTACAAACGAGAAGTCGTTCTTGTCAATCTCAATAGTCTCACCATTATCCAAGGCCACGTGCCAATCGGTGCCCTTCACATCGACGAGATAGATATCATAACGCTCCTTGTCGAAGAAAGAATACAAACCCTGACCTGAGCGCAATGATACGTCGTGCTCAGAAGAATCACCACCACATACGATGGCTATCGTTCTCTTGCTATTTTCCATAATCACTAAATATTTTTGAATGTATCTTGTGTGGTGCCTGCGATGAAGCCGCGCCACTTTTCTATTAACTTACTGAAATCTTCAGGCCACTCGCTGTCGAAGTCCATCTGCTCCTTGGTTGTTGGATGAACAAAGCCGAGTGTCTTGGCATGAAGTGCCTGACGTGGACAGAGCTTGAAGCAGTTCTGGATAAACGCCTTGTAACTGCTGCTTCGCTGACCTCTCAGAATTTCGGCTCCACCATAGGTCTCGTCCATGAAGAGCGGATGACCTATCTGCTTCATGTGGGCACGAATCTGATGGGTACGGCCTGTTTCCAGGATGCACTGCACCAAAGTGGTGTAACCGAATCGCTCCAACACCTTATAATGGGTCACCGCACTCTTGCCGATGCCGCTATCCGGGTCGAACACCTTCATGCGGAGACGATTCTTAGGGTCACGGCCGATATTGCCTTCGATGCGTCCCTCGTCTTCCACGATGTTTCCCCAAACCAGGGCATTGTAGCTGCGATGGGTTGTCTTGTTGAAGAACTGTTTTCCCAAAGCCGTCTTTGCCGTTGGAGTCTTGGCTACCACGAGCAAGCCGCTGGTATCCTTGTCTATGCGATGAACCAAGCCCACCTCCGGGTCGTTGGCATCAAACTCAGGCATATCTCTCAGATGCCAGGCCACAGCCTGAATCAAGGTGCCATGGAAGTTTCCGGCACCCGGATGCACCACCATGCCTGCCTTCTTGTTGATAACCATGAGCTGGTCGTCTTCATACACCACATTGATGTCGATTTCCTCAGGCTTGATACTTGTCTCATGACGAGGACGGTCGAGCATCAGGGTAACCAGGTCGTTAGGGCGAACCTTGTAGTTACTCTTCACAGGTTTGCCGTTCACGTGGATAAATCCGGCATCGGCAGCCTGCTGAATGCGGTTGCGGCTCTGATAAGCCATCTTGTCCGCCAGATACTTGTCTATACGAACCGGATCCTGGTTGGCATCCACCTGCACCTTCCAATGCTCATAGAGGTCGTCGCCTCCATCGCCAGCCTGTGCAGATCCGCCTTCCTCCATCTGGATATCGTCATCAAGTTCATCCATATCTCCTGCATCATCAAAACCGAAGTCATCCTCTACAGGAGCATATACCTTATTACTATAATATATATAATTCAGAATTTCCACTCTTAACTATCAATTATTAATTATCAATTATTCATTAGCTCACTCCGTCACTTCATTCGGCTGGTGTTCATGCGAAGGAGCAGGTTCGGCAGGTTCTGTACCAGGAACCACCTCGAAGTTATCCACATCACTCTCGGTTCCGTCTCCCTCGCCTTCCATCACGTCATCTTCTCCATGATATACCGGATCAATCTCATCGATGGAATCAGTCATGTCTCGCTGTCCGTTACCCACCTGAATGATGAGCATATCATCAATAGACACCTTGTCGCCAGCCACCACATGCTTACCCTTTACCAGGATGCCATACACCCAGTCTTCTTCACCAGGAATGTATTGCGGAGCCCCCAGTTTGAATCCCATAGCCGTGAGCTTAGCCATCGCCTCTCTCAAGGAACTGTTGTCGATGACATCCGGAATGGTGATACGAGGCGAATGGTCGGAATTGATGGTGACATAGATGATATGTCCCGATTTCACCAGTTCTCCGAAAACCGGACTTTGCTCCAGGATGCAGTCGGCAGGCAGGGAGCGCACATATCCGGTATCCGTAACCACGATTTCCAGCCCCGCATCATCGAGGATGTGGGTGGCATCATCAATATTCTTGTATCTGATGTCAGGCACACGGATGGCCTCACCATGATGGGTATAGATATCGATGCCAAACTTGACACCGACACAGAGCAGCACGAGAACCAAGACCATGGCTCCGAGATTGCCCCAAAGATACTTACTCTTAAACTTATTTATAAACTCAGATGAAGTCATACTTTAATTTTTGGTGCAAAGATAGGAATAATCGAAGACAATACAAAATAAAACGCCAAGTTTTTGCGTTTCATTACCTCATAAAAAGGCATAAAAAGACAAAAAGCAGCAAAGAATCTCTCTTTGCTGCTTTTAATGTCATCGTCGTCCGACGAATTTTCCTACCGGAGATTACTTTCCGTGGTGCTCGTCAGATACAGTTAACTTCTTACGGCCATGAGCACG
>ENA-OPRX01001451-OPRX01001451.1-human-gut-metagenome-genome-assembly--contig:-NODE-1451-length-11648-cov-3.158889_pt1 | contig 11648 bp, 10 predicted proteins | sample MGYA00241450_ERZ501892 | MGnify/ENA primary metagenome ERZ501892 (study PRJEB25962, sample SAMEA2042223) | human gut metagenome | biome: human gut; feature: human-associated habitat; material: faeces...
TCTACTTTTCGTTCTCCGTCCAGATGGTTCAGTGCATTGCTTGTATAATTGGTCACAACCTCTTCAATCTTAAACTCATCCGCCCATACATATACAGGTTCTGTTTCTTCAAAAATCACAGTTGCTTCTTTCTGTTCGATCATAATATGCATGGAACCAAGTACACCCCTGATCAGAGATACAATGTCAAATCTTTCCATCACCGGGGCATCTTTACCGGACTCCAGCTGATTCAGCGTCAGCAGGTTTTTGACCAGCTTGTTCATCTTTGAAGCTTCATCCATAATAACTTCACAGTAAAATTCCCTGCTTTCCGGATCATCGGAAATATTTTCATTCAGCCCCTCTGCATATCCCTGGATCAATGCAATAGGAGTTTTCAGCTCATGAGAAACATTATCAAGAAATTCCTTACGCATCTCATCAATTTTAATCTTATCTTCTATGTCTTTCTGAAGCTTGTTATTAGCCGATTTCAACTCTGAGATCGTGCTCTCAAGTTTTCTGGACATTTTGTTAAAGTTATCGCCAAGTACATCAATCTCATTACCTGCCCTGCTTTGATATCTGGCATCAAAATCCAGATCAGACATCTTCTCTGATAATTTGGTCAGTTCACTGATCGGGCGGGTAATACGATTCGTCATCACAAGAATCACAATACCGCTGACCACAATTATGATTATTCCTACAATGAAGTAAAAACTGTTGGAAATAGATGCACTTTCCTTAATACTTTCCAGAGGAGAACGGATCAGGAAATAGTAACCATTATCAAACTGTCCCCAGCATTCCACATATTCCATGCCTGCAAAACGATCATGCACCTGCCACATGGTACAGGTATCTGTCTTTTTGAGCACACGACTGTGCTGCATATCCTGATCCAGATTATTAATATACCCAAACAGCTTACTGCGGAGCATTTTTGCCATATTATTCTCTCCCCAGTAATAATAACCGCTGTTTTCCTCATTTACAATGATCCAGGTAAGATTATTTCTGGAACTGCTCCTCTCAATCTCATCCGAAATCTCATCTGTTGCCCCTTTTTTGTCCTCTTCTATATCTGTATCATACTGCAGGATGTCATCCAGATTCATCTGAGACAACACTTCTTTTGCCTCCTCCAGCACTTCTACTTTTTTGGATACATAATATTTTTCAAGAAAAAGACCATTGATCAGAGTAATGGTAAAGATCGAAAGCAGTAACAGACATATAAACACTACTGAAATCTGATGTTGCAGAGTATGAAATTTTTTATCTGTTTTTCCGTTTCCTGTCATTCGTCTACCTCAAACTTGTATCCCATACCCCATACAGTCTTTATATATTCACCTTTATCTCCCATTTTACTTCTGAGCTTCTTAACATGGGTATCAATCGTACGGGCATCTCCAAAGTAGTCATAATTCCATACAGAATTCAGGATCTTTTCTCTGGAAAGTGCGATTCCCTGATTCTCCAGAAAATATGTCAGAAGTTCAAATTCCTTAAAGCTCAGTTCCATAGGCTTACCATCCACCGTAGCCAGATGTGCTGCTTTATCTATAACAATGCCGCCTGCTGAAATCACATCTTCCGGATTATTCTGACCTGTACGTCTCAGAATTGCCTCCACTCTTGCAACAAGGATTTTCGGACTGAATGGTTTAGAGATGTATTCATCTACCCCCAGATCAAATCCAAGAAGCTCATCTCTCTCATCACTTCTTGCAGTCAGCATAATAATCGGAACTTTTGAGTTCTTGCGAATCTCACGGCAAACTTCCCATCCATCCATCTTCGGCATCATGACATCCAAAATGATCAGTGCGATGTCCTTCTCCTCATAAAAGATATCCATGGCTTCTTCACCATTACCGGCTTCCAGTACCTGGAAATTCTTCTTTGTCAGGAAATCCTTTACCAGCTTTCTCATGCGGCTCTCATCATCCACCACCAGGATTTTTAATGTATCCATTTGATCCCCTCCGTTTTTCTTCATTATTTTCCGAAACAGTTTTTACTTTTTATTTATACTGTTTTCCGAGTATTGTTAAAATCCACGACTGTTCAGCGCCTTTACAGCCACAGCGCAAAATCCGGGAAAATCGCCCTCAGCAACAGATTTTATCTTTCATATGGTTACTATAGCAGAGATTTATGTAAGATTTGTGAACATATGACAGAAAAATTATAAGTATTGCTGTTCACAACACCAAATAGCCGTTACTGTTCACTCCGTTCTCAGTAACGTAGCCAAAATTCATTCCAAATTGCCTGCGGCAATGGAATTTTGGCTTGTATGTCTCGGGATTTTGGCATATTCATGCCAAAACACCTCGCGGGATAATGGTAAGTGAACAGTAACAAGCAGTCTCAAATATAAAAATCTTCTTGACAAATTCTGTTTTTATTTCTATACTGTTACTTAGTCGATATATCTTATATAATGAATGATATATCAATATTAAAAAGTGCTTTCGTCTCATCACCAGTGCTGTTTTATGAAAAAACAGCGTTGCAGACTCATTTTCAGGGCTTGTACTGGTTTCGACGGGGGCTTTGAAGTTGGGGAAGCCATCCGCAGACTCCTGGACTGCGTACCAACCGGGAAACTAAATATAAACGCAGACGAACAGTACGCGTTAGCAGCCTAATTGCTGCTCGTCAGCCCTGATGCACTCACACTTCAGGAATCTGACGTCGACCATGTGAGAAACCTTGCCGGGTAAGCTTTGCCCCGGTAGATGTATCATGAAGCTACTGAAGCAGTAAGCCTGTCGGTGGGCGTGCTGTGGAGGGAATGTTAATACAGCGACTGTGATGGGAGATGCCGCAAGGGATAGACTTTCGGACGCGGGTTCAATTCCCGCCAGGTCCACTTGACCACGACAAAGCGAACCCTGACAAATTTTGTACAGTAATTGTATATAAGAATGTCGGAATGTTAGTTGTGTCGTTGGAACGGTAAACAAAAAAGAGGGTTTTTAGCCCTCTTTTTTTTGTGTCTGTTTCTCTTAATTGTAATGAGACAGCACTATTTAAGTATCCACAGTCTCAAAAAAATCCTCAAAAAACTTCTTTTTTTCAAAGCAGGGCTGGCACAGTTTGTATGGGTAGCCAAATGGCAGGTTCCTTCCGCAGACCATACACCTCCGTCTTTTCAATTTCTTTTCCCTGATCGTATCTGTCAGCTCTTTTGAGATTTCCTTTTTTCTCTTACGTATCAGATTCTTATCCCAGTTTTGTCTCCCCGGCATTCCAAAAAGACGGACGAAACTGTGGAACATGTCATATTTCTGATAAGCCATTTCTCCACCTCCGCAGCCCTGCCTGTCCCATGTTTGCAGTGGATGTCCAGCTGGTCTAAGGAAATGACAGACGGGATCTGTTCAAGGACTTTTTCCGGATCAATGTGCCTGGTCTGCCAGTTGAGGTAATCCGTATGTGTCAAAACACCGTCAGTATCAAGAAATATTACTTTCACGACCTTTTCCTCCTCTTTTGGACAGTATAGCATCTATCTGTTTTTCGTTCCAGTTTCTCTGGAAAATAATATCCCCACCGGGAACACAGTATCCTTTCTCATCAGATTCGACACAATGATGCAAAAAGTAAAAAGTTTCGCACAGGATAGGGTCATATTTTTTTCCGTTTTTGAACCGGAATCCTTCTACGGATCCTTCTCCGCGGAGAGGTAAGCCTTTTTCCCTCAGAACAAAGGAAGAAAGCAGGACATTATCCACTTCGATGTATTTGGACATGCCAGCTCCATCTCCTGTGTAGAAATCTGCCTCATGCCAGAAATCTCCTGTCTCAAAGAAATACGTATACTCCATGCCGGAAGACCATCTGAACCAGTCCACACCACAGAACACAAGCATTCTTCTACACAATGCTTTTTCACCAAATTTGCAAGGAATCGAAATGATCATACTTCCTCCTTTCTGTCACACCAACTACTTTTCACAATTTAACTACATTCTCTTCACAATCTCACCATTATTTTCCGTTATATTAATAGTCGTAAACAAGCAGGATTGCTTTTCATATACATTTTTTCTCCTTTTGGGCCGGGATTTTCCCGGCTTTTTCTTTTGCAAATTTCCCTGCTCTCGCATCTGTAAGACGATGGTAATTGTTTTTTAGCCGCCACTCAGAGACATCTACCTGCCATCCCTCATACAACTCCATATATCTGCCAATCATGACAGCTTCTTCCTTTTCCCGTTTCCGGATATACTCCAGTGCTTTATTGAGATACGGGATACTGTTGGCATAGTCTACCGTCATTCCCCCACGTCGCCATCCGCCAATCTTATGATTCTGGATCGCATAGACCAGATATACAGAATTTAAAAATGTCAGATTCAGGTATTCGCCCGGCCGGATCTTCATGTTGGCAAAGGAATCCGCATCCTTCCAGTAATTATCCTTTTTGGCGGAAACGTAGTATTCTTTTTCTGTTTCCGTATGCACAATGCTCTCAAATACCGTGTAATAAGAATGCGTGTGGTCCATCGTGATCTGCTCTGCATCTGTATGGACATAGCCATAGGCTTTTGCAGCTGCAAGGATCTGTTCGGGCGACTTTCCTTTCACATCGATCTTTTCATATAGCTTGTTGTTTTTTACTGTCAGATAAGAAGTTATTTTACCAAGATACTCATTGGTCTTTTTCGTATCGTACCGGAACTGGGTCACCGTTGTATTTCCTTCCCTGACTACCTTTACCGGAACTTCCGTAACGGTCAGGCGGAACTTCTTTTCCGTAATAGTGTAAGTATCAATCGTATCTACCAGGTTAACCGGGACAACTCTCCTGTCGGGGATATGGGCATCGTGGGTACGGTTCCTTTCTCCTCTTCCGCGGTCATTGTTCCACGCATCATACCTTGTACTCCTTCCATTGTTCCAGATATTCCCAAGGCCGGCATCATCGCGCTCGATCTTTATCGTAGTGAGGATCATATCGCCTTTCATAAGAGGTGCATCTGTGCGCTCAACAATATCCGCAAAAGTTCCATACCGGTTGTCTTCCAGCCACCCGTCTGCCATGGAAAAGATCAGGTATGGGGACGGTGTTAATACATTGATCTTCTCCGGAACCTTTAATATCCTGCCATCATTCAATACCCCCTGCAGGATGCTGAATACAAAGTAACGGGAAGCAACCTCTTCCCGGGACTGGGCTTCTGCTTCTTCCAGGGAATCTTCCCTGGTTTCCGGCTTCAGATATACATTTTCATCTTTGATACGGACCTTCTCCTCATCCGTCCACCCCACGTACAGGTTCTCTCCATTCCGGATAAGGATACCGATCTGTTTCCCATGAAATTTCTTATAGGTATCCAAAACATTCGATACCATATCTGAGGCACCGCATAAGATATTGTTTTTACTGATCCGGATCACAGAGACAGATTTCGGTCCGGGAGCAAACCTTATCTGTTTTGCATTAACTTTCTTAACCGCCCGGACCCGATACTCCCATTCTGGATCAACAGGATTTTTGATCTCCATGGGACGGTAAGCTTCCATCGGTTCCCAATACTTCTTAGCGATCACTGTATGGGTGGTAAACTTATTCTTATTCTTGTCATACAGGTCACACAGTACAAGAAACTTTTCTCCATGGAAACCGGAATCCCGCTGTTTCTCAATATCCTCATGTGCAGTCAGCCAGGTCAGGTATCTGTTATAATCCGGATCAGTGTCATACTTTGGTTTTATTTTCCGCGGAAACAACTCCACAACGATCCAGTTAAACGCAATATTCCCAGAGCCTCTTTTGTAATAAGTATTTATTGATACAACATCTACCCACATGTTTTTTGTATCCAATGACTTTACGATATTTTTGACTATATATACTGCCGCGGATTCCCCGCTGTCGATATAATCAAGGTAATCCTTATCCTGTCTCCAGTCCAATGATCTCATCCTTTCTTTACTTTCATCAAGTATCCCGAAAACAAAGAATCCCGCATTCCTTAAACCAATAATGCCCGCTCCGAATACAGTTTCCGACCAGTGTCATATCAGAATATGCCACATTTCTTCCACCGCTTTGCATTTTTCTATTTTACAATATCAAAATATCCAATAATTCCAATATAGCCATCTTTTTTTAATGGAGTCCATAAGGTATGCAGTTTCAGATCATACATCTGCCTTTTATTTTACACCTTTGCCATTAACTGCAATGAGATTTCTGTATTCTGTATTGATGTCTGGTCCAGTAATGCTCTGATATGTTGAATATCTTCACTGCTTACTTCGAACAGTTTGAATATATCAAACTTCGGATCATCTCTCTGACACAGTATCTGCCGGTTTCCGTTAATTATAATCACCCGACCTGAAATTGCATTATACTCAATGGAAATTTTGCCACTGTCCATTTTAAAAAACTCTATCTTTTCCTGCATAAGCTTAATGACACGCTGCGAATAATTTTTACGGGGTAAAGACTTTTCCTTTAGTATTTCGTCAGAGAGCCTCTGTGCTTCATAATACTGTTTATTATCATCCGTTTCATTCGTATACATCTTGGAAAACTGAAGACTTAGTTCTTTCAGGCACTTAAGAAGAACCGGATTGAACTGCCCGCATTGCCCGTCCAGAATCATCTTGATTGCGGTATCATGCTCAAATGCTTTCTTATAACATCTTTCACTTGTAAGTGCGTCATAAACATCGACAATTGATACCACCTGTGCAGAGATTGGTATTTCTTCACCTGTCAATCCATCCGGATAGCCCTTTCCATCCCATCTTTCATGGTGCCATCTGCAGATTTCCCATGCGGTATGTACCAGTGGATGATCTTGTGGAAAGTCCATGTCCTTAATTATATCCGCGCCAAGTTCACTATGGGTTTTCATAATCTTAAATTCTTCAACGGTAAGTCTGCCTGGTTTATTCAATATTTCTTCCGGAATACGAATCTTACCAATATCATGAAGGGAAGAAGCAGTTGTAATCAAAGCAATATCTGCCTCTGTCAAAGGATAAGCATCTGTTACTTTTACCAGTTGTCTCAGCATCATCTCCGTTGCTGTTTTAATATGCAGGATGTGTTCTCTGCTCTCACTGTTACGGGATCCCAATATATTACTCATAATTCGGATCATGATATCATTATTTTCTTCTTTTTCGTAAACCTGATCATAAACCACATTTATCAGATGCTTTTGGTTCATATAGAGGCCCAAGGTATTCTGAACTCTTTTCTTTACAATCACAGAATCAAACGGTCGTGTGATATAATCTGTGATTCCCAGCTCATATGCCTTACGCATAGTATCAACAGCATCTTCAGAAGATATCATGATTACAGGAGTTTCAGCAATACACTGGCTTCTTTTCATTATTTTCAAGACTTCAAAACCATTCATCTGTGGCATATTGAGGTCCAAAAGCATCAGATCAATTCCAATATTTTCTCCTATCATCTGGATTGCCTGATTACCATTTTCAGCTTCCAGATAATTATAAGTTTCTCCGAGAATCTCCTTCAATATGTCCCTGTTTAATTTTGAATCATCTACAATCAGTATTTTTTGTCTTTTATCCATATTTTTTATTACCTTTATCCTTGTGGATTTTATGATGTTCCAAACACCTGGTCAAAGACAGCAAGTATTGTTTTTATATCAATTGGGATAGATTTCGCATCCTCTCGATCCATTTTTCTGATTCTGCGGGTAGCTTCCAGCCCTCCCATTTTGGGCATCATCAGATCCATCAAGATCACATCAAAGTATCCGGGTTCTGAATTCTCAAAGATTTCTACAGCTTCCCGTCCATTCCATGCCTTTGTCACTATCATTTTTTCTTCTTACAGCAGAAACTCAGCAATTTCCATATTCAGCTCATTGTCTTCCACCAGCAGAACCTGAATTCCCTCTACTGAACAGTTCTGATACATATGAAATTTCTTTTTCTGTTCCTCTGCAGAGATTTCAAAAGAAATATGGAGAATAAATTTGGTTCCTTTTCCCTGTATGCTCTCAAAGAAAAGTGTTCCTCCCTGCAGTTCTATCAGTTTTCTGGAAATGGCAAGTCCCAGACCGGTACCTGCATATTTTGTTCTGGCTAACTGTCCTTCCTGGGCAAAAGGCTCAAATGCCCTTTTCTGAAATTCCTCACTCATACTGATCCCGGTATCTGTACAGGTCAGTTCATATTCCGCAGTGGTATCCGTATAGGATACCTCACGACAGGTAACTGTCACAGAACCGCCATCATGATTATATTTTACTGCATTACTGCCGATATTCATCAATATCTGCTGGTGTTCAGCACCGGAGAAACTACAGGTTTTCCATCTCTATCCAGCAACGGAGTTATTCCGCCCGCATATCCTGATTCAATATCCAGGCAAATGCTTTTGCTGTTCTCATATCCGGTTCCCGGTAATGATTACCCGAATTCCATTCCAATGTACAATCTACGCCACATTCTTTAAGCCAATCATACCCGCTCCGGATGCAGTTTCCGACCTGAGCCATAACCGGATTTCTCGTCTTTTCCTCTCTGTCACCCAGACTCAGATAAACAGTTTTGCTCTTAATCTCATGTTCCCTCATATAATCAATAAATCCAGGAAACCAGACAGACGGAGATACAGCAGCGATTCCTGTAAAAATATCCGTTTGGTATGCTGCCCATAAGGAAAACAGTCCTGCCAAAGAATATCCGCCAATATAGTATTTCTTCTTATCTGAACAAAGCGTCAGTATTTTCTCCAGCGTTTTAACTGCGCCTCCACCAAAATCGTCATCCTTAAATACAGCCTGAGCCTTCCACGGCGAAAGATCATCGTTCCAGTCATCAATTTCCACTGCGATATATTTGAAATCCGCGGAAGTTAACCTATGTATTTCCCTCACCTCGTTTTCTATCCATGGAAGTTCGTGTTTCCCGACAGGCTGGATCAGAACAGTATCCGATTTTCCAAATTCATGCGTTTTCATCCGCGCCTCCATCATACGTTAATTGATATTTGTAGTATAGCATTTTACAATACTACAATCAATGCATGAAACCTGAAGGTTTTTCAATCCTTTTATCCATGAATACACCTACAAAAGCTTTTTTCGTCGGTATTCTCTATTCCTCAAAAGTACACAGAAACAGACCATCATTCATATTTCTCATTATGAGAAAGAAATGTCAAAAATACAGAAACAAATATTATATCGATTACTCAGGAATTCTAGAGCTTATCCAACTTGCAAAAAACATGTTGACATTTTCTAAAAATAGTATATAATCAAAAACAATCAAAGACAAGGACGTCACGTGGGTTATCCCATGTGGCGTTTTTTTATGCAACAGATAATCATTCTGATCATATCTGTCTCTGATAAAAAATATATCACAGGAGGAATTATTATGGGAAGTATTGGAAGTATCAACAAACCGAGCAAGGGATTTTTGGTAGCAGCAATTCAGATGCCTGTACCAATCATTAATTCACGTGCAGATATCGACAAACAAGTAAAAGAAATTGTTCGTACTTTACATGCAACAAAAGCAGGTTATCCTGGAGCGGAACTGATCATATTTCCAGAATATAGTACCCAGGGGCTGAACACTTCAAAATGGCTGACGGAAGAATTTTTGTGTGATATTCCCGGAGCTGAAACTGAAGCTTTTGCAAAGGCTTGTAAAGAAGAAAAGGTCTTTGGTGTATTTTCTATTATGGAACGTAATCCAGATCCGACAAAAAATCCATATAACACAGCAATCATTATAAATCCGGACGGTGAGATTTGTCTGAAATATAGAAAACTCTTCCCATGGAATCCTGTTGAACCGTGGTATCCCGGTGATCTGGGAATGCCTGTATGTGAGGGACCTGGAGGTTCCAAACTTGCAGTATGTATCTGTCACGATGGAATGATTCCGGAACTTGCAAGGGAAGCTGCCTATAAGGGATGCAACGTATATATCCGTATTTCCGGTTATAGCACACAGGTTAATGATCAGTGGATCCTTACCAACCGCTCCAATGCATGGCAGAACCTTATGTATACTGTTTCAGTTAATCTTGCAGGTTATGACGGAGTTTTCTATTACTTTGGCGAAGGACAGATTACAAACTACGACGGAACTGTTCTTGTCCAGGGACAGCGAAATCCGTATGAAATCGTTACTGGTGAAATTCATCCAGAACTTGCAGATCAGGCCAGAAAGGAATGGGGCCTTGAAAATAATATTTATAATCTCGGTCATCGTGGTTATGTTGCAAAGCCAGGCGGAGAATCTGACAGTGGCCTGACCTATATTAAAGACCTTGCTGAAGGAAAGTATCATCTTCCATGGGAAGACGATATGGATATCAAAGACGGAACAATTTATGGATATCCTACAACAGGCGGACGTTTTGGTACTGAACCTTCACCTGATCCCTACGGAATCCATGAATATAAAGGAATTGATTATCATACAAAAAAATAAGCTTACAAAACTCTTATAATCATATTAAGGTCTGCCGTTTACACCTTTCCGTGCAAACGGCAGACTTCTATACCTACAACATGTTTTTACGGTACATCCTGTTCCTCAAAAAGTGAATTCGAATTCACTTTTTTACTCTCTTCTTACTTGACACAAGAAATAATCCCACTGACATGACACGCAATATCTACAAGTTTTGTCAGCAGGATTATGGTTTTTACTTTGCGGAGAATACTCCACTTATCAACCATGCCCATTTGACATATTCGATCCAACAATAATATAACATCAATAAGCAGACCGCAGCTGAATCTTAACTGATCTTGTTGTTTTTCAGATCCGAATATCAGTCCTGTAGCCCATCCGCAGACAAACCCCCCCCTTCCATCACCTTACCAGTCAGCTTTCCTGTATTATTTTATCAGTCTTTTTCGCTACGGACATTTCAATGCCAAAACTTCCAATTAAAGCCATCAGCTTAACGTAACGTATCACTTCGTTTTATGAAATTGGTACAAGCATCAGTTTCTGTTTCCGGATACAGAATACCACTCTCTCTTCCAAGTTTAAAACAACGCATCATCCAAATCATGTTTCGTGCAAGATTCCGCATAGTCTGCATACCTTCTTCATCCTGAGACGCTTCCTCTCCATAAAGTCCATGCACCATGTTCCAATAGGTAGAACCGGCGACTGGCATCTGTGCAATCCCCAAATATTTATTGATCCCATCAAGAGCTGCCGTGGTTCCTCCTCTTCTTGCTACTGCAACAGCAGCACCCGGTTTAAATTTGAAGGCGTCATAACCTCCGGCACTGTAAAAAACTCTGTCCAAAAAATCATAAATACGTCCACTTGGATGTGCAAAATATACTGGTGTTGCAAATACAAAGCCATCTGCTGTTTTAGCCTTTTCAACAAATTCATTCACGCCATCATTTTTAATCACACACTTTCCTGTTTTTTGACAGACATTACATTGAAGACAATCTGCTATAGGCTTTCCTCCAAGCTGAACAACCTCTGTCTCTACTTCTTCTGAATGAAATACCTTTATCATTTCTTCCAAAGCTGTCATTGTTGTTCCATGCAGATGACTGCTTCCGTTAACAAGCATTACTTTCATTTAATTTAACCGTTACTGAAAACTTATAAAAAGTTATAAACTTCTATGTTCCATTCCTACTTCA
>ENA-OPRX01001452-OPRX01001452.1-human-gut-metagenome-genome-assembly--contig:-NODE-1452-length-11636-cov-3.951559_pt1 | contig 11636 bp, 13 predicted proteins | sample MGYA00241450_ERZ501892 | MGnify/ENA primary metagenome ERZ501892 (study PRJEB25962, sample SAMEA2042223) | human gut metagenome | biome: human gut; feature: human-associated habitat; material: faeces...
TGCGGTTGTTTATACCCGTACTTAAGTTCTTTTTTGTTCATAAATTTTTGTAAACCTTCCTAATTTAATATTATTTTTAATATATTTATTTAATTCTTTTGTAAAATCATTATAAGTTATATTTTTTTGATTAGAATTTAAAATGTCAAATATTTTAGTATTTATCTCTTTAACTTGATTAATTGTTTTTTCATCTTCTAAAAATAAATAATATAAATTCAAATGTTTTTTTATATAATTTTTATCAATATTTTTTTCTTGTTTTTCTAAGTTTTTATCAACATAATCAAATGCTTTTAAAACTTCTATTAAATTACTATATTCATCGCTTACTATTTCTGAATTGCTATTTAATTTAGAAATACTTGCATTTAATAATAATACTAAATAATTAATTTCAAACTCATTAAGTATTTTTTTATCCGTTTTACTAATATTTTTCATAAAACCACCCTTGAATTTATAATAACATTAAAGAGTTTGGAAAGCAATAAAAAAAGGAGTATTTCATCCTTTTATATAATCATTGATATTATTAAACCAAATAATATAACTACTACAAATAATTGAAGTAATAATTTCCAAATATATTTCATCCAATCTTTGTAAGAAACATCTAGAAATTTTAATCCAGCAACTAATACAACACTTACTGGTAGTATAAACATTACAAATCCATAAGCTGATTGTAAAATTATAGATATAGCTGGTAATGCACTTTTTTCAAATGCAATAAGTCCACCATACATACTATTTACTAAATATGGAAAATCATTAAAGAAAAATCCTCCAACCATACCTGTTAAGCTTACTAATAGTACATTAAATGATTTTGATAATCCTAATATAAAATTAGATATAGTCGCACTTAATGTTCCATTTGAACTATTAACCATAATTGCGAATATTACACAAGCTAATGCTACATATATTGAAGTTTTAAGCATTGATTTAATTCCCTCAAAATATGTTTCTATTGCTTCACTAGGTTTTATACTATATACCCATGCAATAATTACAGTAGCAAATAAAATTAGCGCTGCAAACTCATAATTACCCCATTGTCCTATTTCAGTAAATGTTCCAAGTAATTTTGAGAAAATTGCTATTCCACCTATTTTAAATTCACTAATTGAAGTACTTATTTTATTAAATAATTCAATTCCAAATGAATAATACCAATTATACATTCCAACAAATGATACTACCATTAAAACTATAAATATTATAATTAGTGGTAAAGAACTCTTTTTTTCTTTTGAACCTTTTATATAAAAAGGTGCTTCGATTACTGGTTCAACAATAACTTCTTCTTTTTTAGTTTTTTTAGATTTCTTAGTTTCTTTAATTTCTTCTTTCTTTGTTAATGATTTATTTTTTCCAATAACAAACATTATAAGTAAAAATACTAGTACAGCAAGTAAACCAAATTTATAAACTATTCCTTTATTTGCATCTAAACCAAAGAAGCTTTTAAAAACTAAAGCATTTCCATAAGTTGACCCCATTATACCAACAAGTATAGCTCCAACTGTAGATGCAAGTGCTGTTACTTTATCATATCCTAACAATAATATAATTGCAGATACGAACGGTACTAATGCGAATACTACAATAGGAAGACCTGATAATGATGCAAGTAATGCAAATGAAATTATACTAATAATTAAAAATAAAGTTTTTTTCTTACTAAATTTTTTAACTATTGAATCTATAACTTTACTATAAACTCCTGTTTTACTCATAACAGCGTATAATCCACCAATTGATAAAAATACAACTAGGTATTGAACAAATATTGCAACACTATATAATGGTGCCTTAAATATTCCAACTAATCCTACTGGATCTGTTTCTCCTGATGAAAAAGTTGATGAGTTATAATAACCTACTGGAATTATATAACTTAAAATAACATAAATTCCAAAGACAATTCCAAGTGCGATTAATAAATCAAAACTCTTTTTTTCTTTTTTCATATTCTCTAACCTCCATGTTCATTATAGCACAAAACTATTAAAAATAAAGCTTTTTCACTTATTTTTCATATTAAATTATATTTAAAAAAAAATATTATATACATGATATAATATATCTGGAAGTGAGAAAAATGTTTAAATATAGTGATAATAATAAAAGATATCATACTTTGGATTATTTTTATAGAAAAAAATTTGGATGTAAGGTATTTAAGGTAAGTTTAGATGCAGGTTTTACATGCCCAAATATAGATGGAAAAGTTGGTACTAAGGGTTGTATTTATTGTTCAAATAAAGGTAGTGGTGAATTTGCAGGTAATAAAAATGAAGATCTAGTTATCCAATTTGAAACAATTAAAAATTTATTACTTAAAAAGTGGCCTAATAGTAAATATATAGGATATTTTCAAGCTCATACTAATACATATGCTCCTGTAAATGTTTTAAAAGAAAAATATGAAACTATTTTAAAACTAGATAACGTTGTAGGTCTTAATATAGCTACAAGACCAGATTCAATTAATGATGAATGTTTAGATTATTTGGAAGAACTAAGTAAAAAAACTTTTTTAACTGTAGAACTTGGTTTACAAACTATTCATGAAAGTACAAGTAAATTAATAAATAGATGTCATAGCTTAGATACTTTTAAAGAAATGGTATTAAAACTTAGAGAAAGAAATATTAATGTAGTTGTTCATATAATTAATGGTCTTCCTTATGAAACAAAAGAAATGATGATTGAAACTGTAAAATATATTAATAAATTAGATATAAATGGAGTCAAAATACATATGTTGCACATATTAAAAAACACACAATTAGAAAAATTGTATGAAGAAGAAAAGTTTCATGTATTAACTAAAGAAGAATATATAGATATCGTATGTGAACAATTAACTTATTTAAGACCAGAAATTGTTATTAATAGAATAACTGGTGATCCTAAAAAAGAGGATTTAATCGAACCAAACTGGTTAATTAAAAAATTTTGTGTATTAAATGATATAGATAAAGAAATGAAAAAAAGAGATATTTATCAAGGAGAAAGGAGTAGATAACTACTCCTTTTGCATTTTAAAAATTATAACTATAAATATTTCCCTCTATATCTATAAATATTGGACCATTAACTCCTGAAAATTCATTCCCAAAAGTTCCTTCAACAATTGATACAATATTTTTTAAATTATATATATTATTTTCTATTTTGATTGAATTACTATTTTCTACTTCTATTTCAGCAGAGCTTACCGTACCATCATATTTTATAAAAAACAATGTTTTTCTTTCATCTTGACCTGAATTAATCAAATAAAAACTTAAAACTTGCTCAGCAATTTTTTTATTACTATTTTCTTTCTCATATTTTATATATAAAGTTCCATTTTTATCCAATCTAACTTCATACCACTGAGAAATTATTTTACTATTTATAGTTGAAACATTATATTTATAATCATCATACTTTTCATTCATTTTTAATTTTAGATTGTTTGAAAAATTACTATATAATTTTTCTACTTGAAAACTATTGTTATTTCCATTTAAAAATTTATCATAAGATATAAAACCTATGCATCCTACTAATAACACTATTAATGATATGATTAATACTATTACACCTGCACTAATCTTTTTTTCACTTTTAACCTCATTCATTCTTTCACTCCTATTCTATAATAAAGTTTACACTACACCTAACTAATTGTCAATGAATAATGCTATTCCATTAACTTTCTCCTAAGATACAAAATATGATAGCATTATATTCATATAAACTACTCCTTTTCTAAAAACCAAGTATTTGTTATATCACAACTTTCACTAGTAGGTGCTGGCGAAGGCATATCAAATTTTACAAGTACTGGTATTTTAAATGCACTACCAAATGCAATACAATTTCCAGGTTGTAGTATCCTTATTTTTTCCACAGTTTCTGTTGTTATATTTGGAACCATTTCTTGTATATAACTTATATCTTTTGGATGTAACATTTTAAATATCAAGAAATTGCTACATTGTGACAAAGAAGTTTCAGATAATTCACTAGGTCTTTGGGATATAAGTCCAAGCATTACCCCATACTTTCTTCCCTCTTTTGTTATTCTATCAAATATATTATATCCTAATATATTTATATCATTATCATTTTGAACATATCTATGTGCTTCTTCTAGAACAATATGAAATGGTAATGATGTTTTTTGATCATTATCTTTTGAATAATTAAATAACATCTTTGAATATATTTTAGTTAATGCTTTAGCAAATCTATCATCTACATAATTTATATTAAAATTAATTAATTGTGCTTTTCTATTGTTAGGAGCAGATAAAAGTTCTTTAATATATGCTTCTTCCGTTATAAAATTCTCATATTCAAAAAATTTACTGTAATCACTATTTATCAATGAATGTAATCTAACTTTTAATGTATTTACCTCATCAAATATTTTATCGCTTTTTAGTATTCCTTCTGATATTAAAGCAAAATCAAAAGCTTCTTTTAAATCTTTTAAAGTATATTTAAATGATTTATCTGGCATTTTTAATTCTAAAGAATCATCCAAAAATTTTTCTATAAAACTTACTAAAAGTTCCATTTCTCTCATTTTACCTGATGAATCAATTAGTAAACATTGTTTTAAGCTTCTAACATAACCTGGTTGAAATACTTTTGTTTCTAAATTTAATTCTGAAGTATTATAACGAGTTAATACTGAAAAAATTTGATCTCTTATTTGAGTTGATTGTCTACCACTTGATAAGATTTCTAATATAGCTCTAGCTATAATATCGTTTTTATGTTTTAAAACTACACTTTCTTCTCTACCAAATATTGTAACTAGTTTTAATGCTTTTTCTATTATTGGTATTTGACTTGGTTTTTCAACACCTAAAAGAATTGCAATATCATCTGTATCAAGCAACCATATTGGTATTCTAAGTAATTCTGTATCTGAATTAACATTTGTTGTATATGCTTTAAAATTTATTTCTGGAACTTTTTTATGTAAATCTTTAAATGCATTATGATATTCACCATATGCATCAAAAACAAATATACTTGCTCTATATGGAATCATTTTTTCTTTTGAAAATAAGTTTTGAAAAATACGAGCTATACTACAAGATTTACCACTTCCTGTTGAACCAAATATAGCAAAGTGGTTACTAAAAAAAGAATTAACATCCATTCCTATTTTAACATTTTCATAAATAGGACTTTCTCCAATGTATAAATGTCTATCTTCTTCATAATTATTTATTCCAATAATTAAAGGTGCTTTCTCTTTTGAAATTAATTTCACCTTAGCTGAAAAAGCAGGTTTTGACATTATACCAAACACAAATTTATCATCTATTAATTCACCAAGTAATGATATTATTGCATTATTACCTTTAATATCAATTATCTCACCTACAAATTTTTTATCATCATCTTCCATTATTACATAAAGATTTATTAAATTATGGATTTTATTTATATCGACTTTTAAATCTATAATTATTTTATTTCCATCTGTTGAAATAATATTTCCTAACATAATCCTCACCTATTATAAATTATACATTTTTTTTTACTAAAAAAAAAGAGTTAAATTAAACTTTCTCTTATATAAGTTTTAACTCCTTTTAAAACATATATTTTTAATGAACAATTTGTTGTAACTTTTATAAATCCTAGCCCATTTATAACTATATCTTCGCCACTTTTAACATTATATTCTTTACATTCTAAATCATTTAATTTTTCAGTTTTATAAAATCTTTCTATATTAAATAGATTTGACATAAAAATAGTAATATTTGAATCTGTGATACTATCAATTCTTAATATATTATCTATTATTAATGTTGTTTGTTTCTTCAATTGATAAGTGATTGGTTTTATTTCTTTTTTAGGAAGTAATTTTTTTATTTCTTTTTTATCTAAATAATTAATTATATTTCCATCATCTAATATACCTGGTGTATCTATAAGTGTTAATGAATCATTAATTTTCACCTTTATTAGATCAACAGTGGTATTAGGAAGTAAACTTGTTGTTATTTTTGTTTCATTTGATGAATAATTATATATTATTTTATTTATCATAGATGATTTTCCTGAATTTGTATATCCAACTACATATACATCATTTGATTTTTTATATAAATTAATTTTTTCATACAGTGAATCAAAATTATAGTTTTTATTATGATAAGTCCAACTTCTACATGATAGAGTGTTTGTAACTCCATTTATAGTTATATGTGTGTCTCCTATTAAGCAAGATTCTGAATAATTCATTTCATTTTGGTAGCAAATCTCTTTTTGTTAATATTACTATTTTATCATTTGTAATATTTTTGATTATTTTTTCATATTCATTTACATTTAACAAATCTATTACTAATAACACTAAGTCTTTTGTTGAATCTATTTTTTTTAATATTTGAATAAATTCACTATTTTGTTTTATTACTTCTTTATATTCATTATAGTTTATTATTCTAAAACATCTTTCACATAAACTAGATGTAATATTTTTTGTAAACCCTAATTCTTTTGAATTAGTATTTTGAAGAGTAACTCCACAGCCTGTGCACTTATTCATAATATCTTCCTCTTATAAATAATTCTTTTTGTTCTAATTTTTTTATTATTTTTTTCTCTCTAAATCTATTAAATTTAGTCCAAATAAAATCTATTGGACTTATAGGATTAACAAGTATTGTTGTTATTCCTATGTTATTACCACCTACTATATCTGTAAGTATTTGATCTCCTATGATTGCAATTTCACTTATTGAATAATCATACTCTTTTAATACTTGTAAAAACTTTTTAGGATGAGGTTTATGTGCAGAAGCAGCACAATCTACATCTAATTCATCTTTAAAAGGTTTAACTCTTTTTTTAGGACTATTTGAAAATATTATAACTTTAAATCCTTTTTCTTTTAAATCGCTAAAAAACTTCTTTGTTTTCTTACTTGGTGTTTTCATTTTTACAGGTGTTATTGTATTATCTAAATCAAATAAAAGACATTTTATTCCCCTTTTTATAAGTTTATCATAATCAATAGCATATATACTTTTTTGATACATATCTGGAATATATTTTTCCATAGTTCCACCTCACTACTAAACTACATTTTAACATATATTTGTTTTGTTTACAATTTTATTTCATTTATTTTACAATTCAATATTTTAATAAAAAAAGTAGATTTTTATCTACTAAATATTTCCTGTAAAAATATCTTTTATATTTCTTAAATAAAATTCAAATACATTTGCTTTTTCTACATTTTCTTTTACTGTTACTTCTACTTCTCTTACATTATTATCTTCTTTTATTTTTAATATACCTACTTTATCTCCAACTTTTATAGGTGCGGATAAAGTATCTAGTTTTAATTCAAACGTTGCATTTTTTTTAGGTTCTGTTTTTTTATTTAAAAATGTTACGCTTTCTTTAGGGACTACTTCTATATATTCTTTTTTACCTTTTAGTATTTTTACTTTATCAAGTATTCTATCATTAGATAATATTTCTTCCGTTTCATATTGTGCGAATGAATAATCCAACATTTCGGTTACTTCTTTATTTCTAGTTTTACTGTCTGGTTCTCCCATTACAACTGCAATTATTCTCATGCCATTTTTCTTAGCTGTTGCAGTTAAACAATACCCAGCTTCTTTTGTATAACCGGTCTTAAGTCCATCAACACCACTATAAAATCTTACAAGTTTGTTAGTATTAACAAGCCAAATTTTTCTATCAGTATTTTGTCTTAAATAGTCTTCATAAATTGATGTATATTCAAACAATTTTTCATGTTTTACTAATTCACGCGCAATTATAGATATGTCATATGCACTTGAATAATGATTTGCATCGTGTAACCCATGACAATTTTTAAAATTTGTATTAGTAAGTCCTAGTTCTTGTGCTCTTTTATTCATCATATCAACAAACATGTCTTCAGTACCAGCTATTTTTTCTGCAAGAGCAACCACTGCGTCATTACCACTTGCAACAGCAATACCTTTAAATAAATCAGAAACACTCATTTGTTCATTTGTTTCTAACAAAATTTGACTTCCACCCATGGATGAAGCATTAGCAGAAACAGTAACCATTTCATCCCATTTTATAATTCCTTTATCTATACTTTCAAGTATTATTAACATACTCATCATTTTAGTCATAGACGCAGGGAATTTTTTTTCATGTACATTTTTCTCAAATAAAACTTCTCCTGTACTAGCTTCTATCAAAATTGCTGATTGTGCACTTTCGGCTAGTTTTAATTCTTCAGCTTTAGCATAATATGGAAATATTGAACATAATAATATTAAAACAGCAAAAATCCTTTTCATTAATCCACCTCTAATAAAAAATATGTAGAAATAAATTTTTTATTCTAAATAATGATTTTAGTATTTACAAAAAAATATTTATTGTGTATAATTTAATACAGTTGCAGGTGTGGTTCAATGGTAGAATGCGACCTTGCCAAGGTTGAGACGCGAGTCCGATTCTCGTCACTTGCTCCATAAGATAAAATCGTCGCACCAATGTGACGTTAATGATTAAATCAATCTGAAAAGATTGATTTTTTTGTGCGTTATTGCAAAGAAAGGTGTGATGTGATATGATTAAAATAATTAAAAAGAAAATCAATATGAGTGATGAACTCAAAGCCAAAATTAATTGGTCTTGCAAATTTAATAACAGACCCTACCAGATTATTGAGGGTCACCTAAGAATTGTGGAACATACTAATCTAGCGTATGTTGAGCCACACAAAGTAATTATTGGAGATACACTATATTTATTCTTCAATGAACAAAAACATTTTTATATTGGGAATTTAAAGAAGAAAATCCCTATTGCTGATTTATCAGAATACATAGCAAGGCATTAATTAATTGAGAGTTTATATACTCCCATAATATTGGTTTATTTTGTGTGTAAATAATCAATATAAAGTATAAGGTGTCTTGTTATGTGACACCTTTTTTGGTGCCTTTCATTAAAAGAAAAGGAGGAAAAAATTATAAGAATTGTACCAATATCACCTACTGAAATAAAAACAAAATCAATTATAAATAAAGAAGATATTGAAACAAAATATGGAATTATTACTTACAATCCTAACAAACCAAATAAGAAAGGAAATGATTAAATTATGGAATTAAAATATACAAAAACTGGTGATTATGAATTACCAAATTTAACTTTAAATGATAATAAAAAAGGAACAATTAATAAGTATGGAATGTTAAGACTTGATTATTTAAAACAACATAAAAAAGCACTTTACACTACACTTTTAATGAAAGATGAACTTACCAATCATCTTGTTTCAGTAAGTAAAGATGCTGAACCTTTATTAAATAATTTGATGGAAAGTTATAAAAAATTAGATGAAAAACTATCTGAAAAAAGTAAAGAAACAAATCAAATTGAATGGGTAAAACTAATGAATAATTATAAAAATACAGCTGAAGAAATCATATTAAATGAATTAATTTATACTGAAAATGTGTGAGTACGTACTCACATATCGTGTCTAGCAAGCACTGAATTTGTACTCCTGTAAAAATTCGTATATGGGAATTCCCATACCCTTAATGTTTAGAAAGGAGATTTTAAATTATGAGAATAAGAAATAATAAAGTTAATGTATTTTTAAGTGATGATGAGAAATTTATTTTAAAAAGAGACTCTTCAAAATTAAACTTATCTCAATCTGAATATATTAGAAATTTAATTGTAGGATATGAGATTAAAATTCCAGTAGTTAAAGAAGAACCTAAACCTAAAAAAGAAGAATATATCATAGAGAATATTGCTAAAGCACTAGAAGAAAATATTGAATGCTTAATTAAAGTAAAAAACAAATTTCATTATCTTGGATATTTTGAAGATGAACAAGCAATTGGAACTAAAATTGAATATTTAAAATTACAAAATACAACACTTAAAAAATATATACCTAATGAAAATGATAAAGACAATGCCAACTAAGCATTGTCTTTACTATTAAAATGGATCTTTTATTTCAAACTCAATCGCATCTTGTTTTAATAATTCCAATTGTTCTTCTGATAAATATTTTTTATTTATAATTGCTTGCAATATAAATTCGTCAAAGTAATTATCATTCATTATATAATACCCATCAACTTTTTCTTCTGTACCATAACTATCTTCTAATTTCCATCTTTGAGGTTTATTATTTTCTAATAGATTTACTCCACAAATTGACATACAATGATGAGGATATATATCGTGAGTATTTAAAGCATCTTCCTTTGTTAGAAAATCAAATCCAAATGTATTTTTATAATTAAATAATCTAGTATCTAATACCCCAGATTTTTTATCTCTAAACTTTCTTAAATTAATCCTTATATAAACTGGCATATTATCTTTAAGTTGTTTAATTACTAATTCCTTTATTTCGTTTATAGGTAAATTTAAAAATTCAACATAACTGCCTTGATAAACATTGCCAAGATATTTTTCCCTGTATAATTTATAGTATTCTTTATTATACATAGGTATATTACCTAAAGAAACAAAGTCATTTAAGTTAATACTTAAAAACTTATCCCTAAATTCTATCGGTGTCATATTTTCATATTTCACATAGTTTGATTCTTTATCTTTATATTCATAATCAAACTTCATTTTAGGTTCTCCTAAAATCTTTGATAAAAAGATATAATTTTCTTCTAAAAATGTTTCTTTCATTTTTCTTAAATCATCAATATTTGTATTTTCTCTTTTTGCATTTAATAATTTAATACAATCTTTTTTTACTTTGTCATTAAATAAACCAGTGATATTTTGCATTCTTAAACTTTCAAATACATCTGGCATATACTCATAAGGCATTAAACCATATTTGTTTACAATAGAAACAAACCATTGCCAATGACCACCCTCATTTACACAATATTGTAATATATCTTCTTTATCTACATATTCCCAGTCAGTATTTTGTATATTTATGATATTTTGATAAACATTATTAGATTTTTCTAATTTATCAAAAAATGCAATATAATTGTTTGATAATGCAAATTTTTTTAAATCGATATTCAAGTTTTTTGCCATATCATATTGAATAGTATTTAAACCACAATATATCCAACATCTATAATTATCTTTTTGGTCGTATCTTTTTCCGTCAGGTAATTCGATATTAAAAACGGGTTGATTTTCTTCGATTATTCTTTTATCGATGCAACTTTTTTCTAGTCCATTTTCAGTTATTGCATTTTCTATAATTCTGTTGAATGAATTGCTATTATATGTATTACTAAAATTGTTTATCATATCAAGTGTTATTTGTTCTTTCATAATTTTTCCTCCTTGTATAATTAAACATTAAGATTAATTTCATTAATATTATACATTAAAATACAATTTTTTTCCATAATCCCTTGAAAATATATAGGAAAATGATATAATTAATTTATCAGAAAGATTTAATCAAATCTTATAGTCTTAATTTCGCATACGTGTATAGTTAAGGCTCCATAGTGAAATCTGCTCGAACTTTTCGAGTTTTGATAAATAACTAATCTAGAAATGAACTAGTCAAGTAAAAGTAGACAGTTTATAAAATGATTCATTAAAACCCTGAT
>ENA-OPRX01001453-OPRX01001453.1-human-gut-metagenome-genome-assembly--contig:-NODE-1453-length-11634-cov-3.957250_pt1 | contig 11634 bp, 9 predicted proteins | sample MGYA00241450_ERZ501892 | MGnify/ENA primary metagenome ERZ501892 (study PRJEB25962, sample SAMEA2042223) | human gut metagenome | biome: human gut; feature: human-associated habitat; material: faeces...
AACTTCCATGAGATACCACGATTACCTTCATCAATTTTCCTCTCTTCTCTCTCATCACATCTTGCCTGTTACGGCAAATTTGATTAATTTGGTTTGTAAGAACTCTTTAAGCTTACGATTCTATTAAATACCATGTGTTCTTTTGTAGAATCTTTGGAATCTAAACAGAAATATCCTGTTCTCATAAACTGGAAGCTGTCTCCTTTATCGTACTTCTCTAATTCTGGCTCAACATATGCTTCTTTGATCACAGTTAATGAATTAGGATTTACATTAATACTTCCATCTTCATTAAATGGTGTGACAATTGCCACGCCGGCTCCTGTAAAAATAGCCATAGTGATCCTCCTGACTTTCATATAATCTAATGAAATTCTATCATCAATTAAATATGATGTCAATCCGAACCCTTATCGAAAATTCATCCTTTACACCGGCTCATCCATACATTCCAGCTTGCTGACCGATACCTCATAAGCGATACGCTTTTCCAGCTGATCCTCGGAAAGCTTTTTCATATATTCCCGGCTCTGGATCCGTCCCCAGATGAGAACGTGGCCGCCCACGGCAAACGCAGAGGCATACCGCGCATTCCGTCCCCAGCAGATGCACGGGATATAATCTGATTTTCCATACGGACGATTTACTGCCAGCAGCACATCCGCAATTTCTCTTCCAAGAGGAGTTTTACGGTACACCGGAGGCTTACAGATATATCCGTCCAGAAAAATCTGATTTACCGGAACTGTTTCATCCTCTTCTTCCACAAACTTCAGTTCTCTGCTGAATACTGAAAGCACGAGACGGTTGTGCTTCTCCTCATGGCGGTTATATGAGCGGAACTGTCCATGGATTTCCACATATTCTCCGATATAATCCTGCGTTACATCCACCAGCCGTTCAGAAACCATCACCGGAATCCTGTCTTCCGAATCACTGAGCCTTTTGACCAGCAGCTCAGTCATATAGAAGCCTTCTCCAAAGACCTGATGACTGAATGTAAAGCCTGCTGCAATTTTGCCCATCATAGATACCTGATTGTTTTCAATAATTTTATCTGCCATAATGTGGTTCTCCTTCCCTGTAGAGCACCTGTGTCAGAATCCCTGCCTGCAGTGCAGACCGTAAATCGTCTCTGCTTTTTCAGCGATCCCGCATATGCTCCTCTGTACCTTGTATTGTTCTTTATAAGGTTATGTACAGGCATTCTCATTTAGAACCAGAATCTGCAAAAATAAAAAAAATTATTTTAACACCTTGTAATCTGGCGAAAATGTGGTAAACTGAAAATTCGGGTAACTTATTGAAAAAAAACACATAATAATAGGAACAAATTCATCTGCAAGATTATATCGTGCTTGAAAAATGCTTTTGCAGCAAAATAATCCTGCTGATAACACATGAATATTAACAATTCCGGTAACTGTTCAGCCAGTGTGCCGAACAGTTACCCATTCAAAGCTTAAAGAGGAAAGGAAAATCATTTTATGAGAACAAAACGTGAAGATGTCCGTAACGTAGCCATTATCGCCCACGTTGACCATGGTAAAACAACTCTGGTTGACCAGCTTCTGAAACAGAGCGGTGTATTCCGCGAAAATCAGGAAGTTCAGGAACGTGTCATGGACTCCAATGATATTGAGCGTGAGCGTGGTATCACTATTTTATCCAAGAATACAGCTATTCATTACAAAGATACAAAGATCAATATCATCGACACACCAGGACATGCTGATTTCGGCGGCGAAGTAGAACGTGTACTTAAAATGGTAGACGGTGTTATTCTTCTCGTTGATGCTTTCGAAGGTGCTATGCCTCAGACTAAATTCGTTCTTAAGAAAGCCCTTGAACTTGATCTCCATGTAATCGTATGTATCAACAAGATTGACCGTCCGGAAGCTCGTCCTGACGAAGTTGTAGATGAAGTTCTGGAACTTCTTATGGATCTTGGTGCTTCTGACGAGCAGCTTGACTGCCCGTTCCTGTATGCTTCTGCAAAAGCAGGACATGCTGTGATTGACTTAAACGATACTCCTAAGGATATGGCTCCTCTGTTTGACGCTATTCTGAAATATATCCCTGCTCCGGAGGGAGATCCTGATGCAGATACTCAGGTTCTGATCAGCACCATTGACTACAACGAATATGTGGGACGTATCGGTGTAGGTAAAGTTGAGAATGGTAAGATTGCCGTTAATCAGGAGCTGACTCTGTTAAACCATCATGATCTGGACAAACGTAAGAAAGTTAAGATCAGCAAGCTCTACGAGTTTGACGGTCTGAATAAGGTTGAAGTAAAGGAAGCTACTATTGGTTCCATCGTTGCTATTTCCGGTATCGCAGACATCCATATCGGTGATACTCTCTGCGGCGGAGAAAACCCGGAGGCAATTCCTTTCCAGAAGATTTCCGAGCCTACCATTGCCATGAACTTCATCGTAAATGACAGTCCGCTGGCAGGCCAGGAAGGTAAATACATCACATCCCGTCATCTTCGTGACCGTCTCTACCGTGAGCTGAATACAGATGTCAGCCTTCGTGTAGAAGATACTGAAACAACAGAAGCCTTTAAGGTTTCCGGACGTGGAGAACTTCATCTGTCTGTCCTGATCGAGAACATGAGACGTGAAGGTTATGAATTCGCAGTAAGTAAACCGGAGGTTCTGTACAAAACAGACGAGCGCGGAAAGAAACTTGAACCTATGGAAATCGCTTATGTAGATGTTCCGGAAGAATTTTCCGGTACTGTAATCCAGAAGCTGAGCGAACGTAAAGGTGAACTGCAGGGTATGAGTACTGCCAGTGACGGTACTGTCCGTCTGGAATTCCACATTCCTTCCCGTGGACTGATCGGATTCCGCGGTGAGTTCCTTACTTCCACCAAGGGTACCGGCATCATCAATACTATGTTTGACGGATATGCTCCTTACAAGGGAGATTTCCAGTACAGAAAACAGGGATCTCTGATCGCTTTCGAAGCTGGCGAAGCTGTTACTTATGGTCTGTTCGCAGCCCAGGAGCGTGGTACTCTGTTTATCGGACCTGGTGCAAAGGTTTACAGCGGTATGGTTATCGGACAGAATGGTAAAGCCGAAGATATCGAGCTGAACGTATGCAAGACAAAACATCTGACTAACACACGTTCTTCTTCCGCTGATGATGCACTGAAATTAACTCCACCAAGAGTTCTCAGCCTGGAACAGGCCATCGATTTCATCGACCAGGATGAACTCCTTGAGGTTACACCGGAGTCTCTCCGTATCCGTAAGAGACTGCTGGATTCCAGAGAACGTAAGAGAGCCGCTTTCAGAAAAGCCTGAAACAAATAGAAATTTAAGAAAAATTAAGCCCCGCAGATTTTGCGGGGCTTAATTTTTCTTAATCATTACTGTTCACTCCGTTCACAGTAACTCTTAATCTCCTGCAAACATATAGAAAAACATAAATCCTTCTACAAATTATATTGTTATATTTTCACGAAATTCCAAGTTAGTATTTGTTAACTTTTTCATATGCTTTGTAATTGACAAATGATTAACAAAGTCATATAATAGCATCATCGAGGTTGTTAATTTATTAACGTTATTTTTTTAACTTTCTCTCAGTTGCCAACAGAACATATATTGTTAAATTTTTCTCATATATTCTGACAATTGATATTTTATTCACATTATTTACGTGATTATGCACAATTTTCACCATAATATTTCGTTATGCTCATATTAATGTTACTGTTGACCGAATAATCAGTTTATTTGTATAATAAAAACATAACAGGTCACGGTAAATACTTTTAACGAAAACACAAACAGGAGGATTCCCAAATGGCAAAAAAAGAGAACACTATCCCAACCATCATCGACACCCCTGAAGCCCTTACTGCAAAGATTGCAGCCATGAAAGAGGCACAGAAGATTTTCGCAACATTTACCCAGGAGCAGGTAGATAAGATTTTTAAAGCTGCCGCTACTGCTGCTGACAAAGCACGTATCCCGCTTGCTAAAGATGCTGTTGAAGAAACAGGAATGGGTATTGTAGAAGATAAGGTTATCAAGAACCATTACGCAGCCGAATATGTATACAACGCATATAAGAATACCAGAACCTGCGGTGTGATTGAAGAAGATACTGCTTACGGTATTAAGAAAATAGCTGAGCCGATTGGTCTGATTGCTGCTGTTATTCCTACAACCAACCCAACATCTACTGCAATCTTCAAAACTCTGATCGCACTGAAAACACGTAATGCAATCATCATCAGTCCGCATCCCCGCGCAAAGAAATGTACCATTGAGGCAGCAAAGGTTGTTCTGGAGGCAGCTGTAGAAGCCGGTGCACCGGAGGGAATCATCGGATGGATTGATGTTCCAAGTCTTGATCTGACAAATCAGGTTATGCGTGAAGCAGACATCATCCTTGCCACAGGTGGTCCCGGAATGGTTAAGGCTGCCTATTCTTCTGGAAAACCTGCTTTAGGTGTAGGTCCCGGAAATACTCCTGTTATCATTGATGACAGTGCAGATATCCGTCTGGCAGTTAACTCCATCATCCATTCCAAGACCTTTGACAATGGTATGATCTGTGCTTCCGAACAGTCTGTAACTGTTCTTGAGAGCATTTATAAGAAAGTAAAAGAAGAATTCCTTTACAGAGGATGTTACTTCCTGAAACCGGATGAATTAGAGAAAGTAAGAAAAACTATCCTTATCAATGGCGCATTGAATGCAAAGATCGTAGGCCAGAAGGCTGCCACTATCGCTGAGATGGCCGGTGTTGCGGTTCCTCCTGAAACAAAGATTCTGATCGGTGAAGTTGAATCTGTAGACATCAGCGAAGAATTCGCACATGAGAAGCTTTCCCCTGTACTTGCCATATACAAGGCCAAAACTTTTGACGAAGCGATTGCCAAAGCTGAACAGCTTGTAGCTGACGGCGGTTATGGACATACCTCCGCTCTCTACATTGACACAAGAGAAAAGGAAAAAATGGAAAAACACGCAGCAGCTATGAAGACCTGCCGTATCCTCATCAATACTCCATCTTCTCAGGGCGGTATCGGCGACCTTTACAACTTCAAACTTGTTCCGTCCCTGACTTTGGGCTGCGGTTCCTGGGGTGGCAACTCCGTATCTGAGAACGTAGGTGTAAAACATCTCATTAACATCAAGACCGTTGCTGAAAGGAGAGAAAATATGCTCTGGATTAGAACACCGGAAAAAGTTTATTTCAAAAAAGGCTGCCTGCCGGTTGCTCTGGATGAACTTGGCACTGTTATGCACAAGAAACGCTGCTTTATCGTAACAGACTCTTTCCTTTATAAGAATGGATATACTAAAAAGATCGAAGATAAATTAGATCAGATGGGAATCGTACATACCTGCTTCTACGATGTAGAGCCAGATCCATCTCTCGCTTCTGCAAGAGCCGGTGCTGCTGCAATGAGAATGTTCGAGCCTGACTGCATTATCGCAATGGGTGGTGGTTCCGCAATGGATGCCGGCAAGATCATGTGGGTTCTCTATGAAAATCCGGACGCCAACTTTGATGATATGGCTATGGACTTTATGGATATCCGTAAGAGAATCTTCACATTCCCGCATATGGGTAAGAAAGCTTACTTTATAGCTGTTCCAACATCTTCCGGTACAGGTTCCGAGGTAACACCTTTTGCTATCATTACTGATAAGACTACAGGTATCAAATGGCCTCTGGCTGATTATGAATTAATGCCTGACATGGCTATTGTTGATACAGATAATATGATGAGCGCACCTAAGGGACTGACCTGTGCTTCCGGTATCGACGTTATGACTCATGCACTTGAAGCCTATGCTTCCATGATGGCATCTGATTATACAGATGGTCTTGCATTAAATGCAATCAAACTGGTATTTAACTATCTGCCACGTGCATACAAAGATGGTTCTGATGTAGAAGCAAGACAGCATATGGCAAATGCTTCCTGCATGGCTGGTATGGCTTTCGCAAATGCTTTCCTTGGCGTAAACCACTCTCTTGCTCATAAGCTGGGAGCTTTCCATCACCTTCCACATGGTATTGCAAATGCTCTGGTTCTGCTTCATGTTCTGCGCTATAATGCAGCCGAAGTTCCAGCTAAGATGGGTACCTTCCCACAGTATCAGTATCCGCACACACTTGCACGTTACGCTGAGATTGGCCGTTCTGTAGGTCTGACAGGCAAGAACGACAGCGAAGTATTTGAGAAGCTTCTCCAGAAACTGCAGGAACTGATGGATACTATCGAGATCAAACATACGATCAAAGAATACGGCGTAGACGAGAAACACTTCCTCGAAACTCTGGACGAAATGACCGAACAGGCATTCAACGACCAGTGTACCGGTGCCAACCCGAGATATCCATTAATGTCTGAGCTGAAAGAAATCTATCTGAAAGCTTACTATGGTGAGGGAAATATTCCTGAATCCGGGAAAGCCAAAGAGAAAAAAGAAGAGAAATAAGATTTGCTGAAAATAAACCTTTTCCTTTAAAAATATAGTGTTTAAACCAACAAAATGGGGCTGTCAAAAAAAGACAGCCCCTTATTATATTATTTCTTACTGCGATATGCTTCTGCTTCCCAATGTGTGATAAAGTATGTAATATCATCCGTCATATGAAGCGGACCGCCAAAGCTTTCTGCATATACTGCAAGCTTGATGGCATCTTTTACAAGAAGCTGTGCTTTTGCAGCTTTTCCCTTATCATCTTCCATGATAAAGGCACCAACTCCCTGTACCAGGATCAGTCTTGGCTCTTTGTCATTCTCTTTCATAAATGCGTCCAGCGCATCTTTTGCCTGATCAATATTTTCTACAAATAACGGATATGGTCCACAGTATACAATGTGATCCGGTGTAAATGGTTTCAGAAGGGGTGCAGCCGCTGCTTTATCTTTTACAAAATGATCAGCTTCTGCTACAGGTACCACTTCTACTGCATGTCCCAGTAACTGGGAAAGCTTCTCTGCTGCCTGCTCCTTTTCAGGTGTAACAGCATCACTGACATCAGCAGTTCTCTTTACCTGTTTCTCTAATTTACTGATCACATCGTCAAATAATGCTCCAATTTCCTCTACAGTATTTGCTGCAACGAAAATTCCGTGATTCTGGAGCAGAAGAACCTGAACATCTTTTCCGTATTCTTCTTTATAAGCATTCATTTTCTCATAGCAGATACGTGCAAGCGTATATCCGGGTTTGCAGATATCGATCCAGAGTACATCTTTTCCAAGGAGCTGTTCGCTGAGTTCCTTTGCGCCTTTTCCGCAGGTCAGTCCATTGACAAGTGTAGGATGAACATGCAGTACATAAGTATAGGCAAATAAGTTATGAAGCAGTGCTTCTACACTTGGACGTTTGGTTTTGTCAGCATCTGTTACTGCAGCCATAACATCTGCAAGATACAGTGATTCACGTTTGACATCGTCTTCAGGATAATCTGTTTTCATGATCTCATTCAAACGTGCTCTGCTCATTTCCACAAATTCCTCTGACTTGATTGTAGCAAGCTGTGTACCAGAGCCTTTTACATACAATGTGGTGTCATCTTTTACAGAAGTATTGCCGCCGCCTGCAAGAACATAGGCAGGGTTGCTTCCATAAGTATTTGACATTTTTACTAAGGTTGAAAGATCCATAGTTAAAATTCCTCCCATATTTATAATAGTTTTGCTGTTCCCCATTCCATTGTACACGATATTCTGCTTTTTTCCAAGTGTTATAATAATCCCGCAAATAACCTCATAAACAGCTGTCCCAGGCGCAGATACGCGCTGCGTCCGGTACTGTACTGTTCTGTCACTTCACGGCATTCATCCATGGTTGTTGCAAGATCATTTCGGATATCCAGAACTGCCTGACAGTCTGCCATAAAGCAGCCGTTTTCAAAATGATGATACAGACTTCGGTAATCCAGATTTATGGTTCCGCAGGTTGCCATACAATCATCTGCCGCACTCATCTTTGCGTGACAGAAACCAGGTGTCCATTCGTAAATACGCACTCCATGCTTTACCAGTCCATGGTAAAAGGATCGTGTGATATTGTAGATCATCTTTTTATCCGGAATACCAGGTGTAATGATCCTTACATCTACCCCTCGCTTGGCTGCCAGACACAGCGCATGGGTCATTTCATCTGTGATGATCAGGTACGGAGTCATAAACCAGCAATATTTTTCCGCTTTATTCACCATACTGATATACACTTCTTCACCTACCTGTTCATGATCCATAGGACTGTCCGCATAGGGTTGGATAAAGCCTGTCTGCTTTGCCTGATAATCTGTCTGAACCAGAAATTCGGTAAAATCACTGTCATTTTTATCCTTATCACTGACAGCATTCCACATCTCCAGGAATGTTACTGTCAGGGAACGTACAGCCTCCCCCTCCAGACGGATACCTGTGTCCTTCCACTGTCCATAAGGATGTGTGAAATTAAAATATTCATTAGCAAGGTTGTAACCGCCGGTAAATCCTACTTTTCCATCAATTACTGTGATCTTGCGGTGATCCCGGTTATTCAGAAACACATTCAGACCCGGAGTAAAAGGATTGAACACTCTGCAGTGGATTCCCACATTTTCCATTTTCTTAATAAAGTCTGTATTGATAAATCCAATGGAACCCATGTCGTCATAAAACACTCTGACTTCCACTCCCGCCTTTACGCGGTCTTCCAGAACCCTCTGGATTTTATGCCAGGCCTGTGCATCCTCAATGGCATGATATTCCATAAAAATAAATTTCTCTGCCTTTGCCAAGTCTGCAAGCTGAGCCTCCAGCCCTTTAACTGCCTCATCATAATAAATAACATCTGTATTCTGATAGACCGGATAGAAGGCATTTCTCTGTATGTAATCAGCGATATTGCCTGCCTTTGGAATCTTCCTGCCAAGCCTTTCTCTGCACTCACTGTCATCAGAAAGCAGCGGCAGAAGTTCCCTGTCAATCTGGTTATAGCGCTCCCGCATTTTATGAGTGCCGCCGTTGAGACCGATCAGTAAGTACAATCCTACTCCCATAATGGGGAATACAAGGATCAAAATAACCCAGGGCATTTTCATAGATGAGGTCTGGTCTGATGCATACAGCTTAAGAACCAGCACACCTGCCAGAAGTCTTGTCATCAGATTGACAATCTCCGCATATTGATTCAGCTTTGTAAGCATAGCAATGATAAAAGCTGCTTCCAATAAAATACATACTACAGAAAAGCATAATCGTTTTACACCATTTTTCGTTTTCGCCCTGCCTTCCAGGGTATTCTGTTTCATGTTCTTTCTCCTCCCTCTGCTAATTATACGTTAATATTCACTCTATTCCCAGAACATATATCAGACGTATAGGATCGTCCGCTTTTCTACTTGCTTATAATCGGATAACTGCTCCGCACTTTCAATCAGGAAAGATTTTCTGCACACTTATTCGTTCCCATATACTCTGCCACTTTGTCTGCCACTTTATTGCAGATTACCGTATAGGCTGCTCCCAGTACATTTGCACCTATACGAAGTGCTACTGCTGCCGGCATTCCGAAGATCCCTGCTGCAATAGATAAAGCTCCAAAAGTATTAAATGCAGTCTGCCATGGATATCCAGCTGAATATCCAACTCCGATTCCTCCAATCATTCCGATGTACGGATACATAGATTTAGGAAGTATCAGATACAGCACAATAAACAGCAGACATCCCACAACATTGAACATTCCTCTGCTCACAGATCTTGGGACACAGTCCTCTGTAAAAGGCAGGCATACAGACATACAGGCGATTCCTGCCCACATTGCTCTGGGAAGTCCCAGAAGATTCATAAACAGCATTGCGCTGGATACGATTAGTGTCAGTTTCACATACCATCTGCTTCTCGCTGACTTAAGATCAAATTCCCGGAACAGATCCAGGAAGGTTCTTCGATAAGCTCTGTTTCTCTGATTCTTATAGAATACGATCATACAGATCACCATTCCCACCAGTAGCCCGATCACACGGAAGGTGTATTCCCTTCCTGTCACATCATAGCCCAGAAGCAGCAGATATCCCAGCACAAAGGTGGAATGATTGTACATAATCACATTGTGACAGCCCAGTATCATCAGCAATAAAATACACACAACATTCACTGCAAACGCGGCTAACGGAGGCACTATATTTGCCAGACGGGGTCCTGCCATAAGAATACCGAAGATCCCTGCAATGGAAAGCAGTCCATGTGTTGTCCTGATCCCGAAATCTGCCTGCCGCAGCACAAGCACTGCCAACAGGACAGTAACACCAACTACACTGTTGCTGCTTCCTGTAAGCTTGCTGTACATGCTTACCACTGCCACGCAGAATGCCATGACCAGATACACTTTAAAGTTATAGATCAGAATGTGCCGTCTTTTCTCTTTGGGGTCTGTGGTGTTTCTGATCAGCTGCTTGGAGCCGGTCGAACTCAATTGTAATTCCTGATAAAATGTCATATCTCGTTACCTCTCTTTCGCGAAAATCTATAAAAATTTATGAATTACCTTTTTTAGTAACGAGCACTATACCGCAGTTCCCTCTGTTAGTCAAGACTTAATTATTTTTTCAGGTCTCTTCTGATTATTTCTTCCAGTCTGTCCAGATCCTCATAGTCAGGATGAGATAACGCCCTGTCAAAATTCTGGATCAGTTCATCCAGGTTCGGCGCATGATCCGGCTTCTCTTTCATCTTTACGTATCTGTCCCTGACTGACTGGGGCATTTTCCCCTGACACATAAATTCTCCCATCACTGTATTACTCTCATCCACAGATTCTTTAACTTTCTCGAGAACCTGCTGGAAATAGGCTTCACTGCCTCCGAAACCTGCTGTTCCAAACAGAAAGATCTTCTTGTTTTTCAGACTCTTTAACAGTTCAAGTGTTGCAGGATCTGCATTCCCTATATCTGTCCAGAATCCAATGTATAATATGTCGGAAGAAAAAGCCTTCGCTCCTTCTGTTCCAAAATAGTCACAGTTTTCCTCAGGCAATACCTCCCTGATCTTCTCCGCAAGCTTCTTTGTGTTCCCTGTTTTACTGCTGTACAAAATTGAGTATCTTTGTGTTTCCATGCTGTCTTGCTCCTTTTCGTTTATGCACTCTCGAAGTCTTCCTTGTATTTGCTTTTGTAAAAAGATTCCGAGCGTACATTTTTATCTGCATTATTTATATCAATTATAGCTCTTCATCAGATGCTCCATCCCGGAACATTTTCAGCAGTTCTTCCAGACTTTCTCTCAGCTTTTCATTCTTATTATACTGGACCAGCACCACTGTAACAATGGCAGACAGAATTATGCATCTGCGGATCAGTTTTCGGATGCGAATACATCTCTTTACATCTTTTCTTCCCTTTTCATAAAGTTTCTCTGCCATCCTGTCAGCTCTGGCATCTTTGCAGGCAATATAATCATCAATCACCTGCTTATCCTCCTCGCAGATATCCAGATTCTCATAATGACTCCTCAGTTCTTCGAGTTCTGCATTATTCTGTCTGATCACTGTATCTTTGCGGTTAATTCTCTCAGCTGCACTCCGACTCATTCTCTCTGTTCGCTTATTCATGATAAAAACTCCTTTCGTTTATTTTTTATTATCT
>ENA-OPRX01001457-OPRX01001457.1-human-gut-metagenome-genome-assembly--contig:-NODE-1457-length-11604-cov-2.535198_pt1 | contig 11604 bp, 4 predicted proteins | sample MGYA00241450_ERZ501892 | MGnify/ENA primary metagenome ERZ501892 (study PRJEB25962, sample SAMEA2042223) | human gut metagenome | biome: human gut; feature: human-associated habitat; material: faeces...
GATGACCACACCGTTGGCGGCGCGCGAACCGTAGATGGCAGCGGCTGATGCGTCCTTTAGGATCTGGATGGTTTCAATATCGTTTGAAGAAAAATCGCGGATGGAAGTACCCATAGGAACACCATCGATAACATAAAGAGGAGAAGTGTCACCAAAAGATCCGACGCCACGGATACGGACGGTAGGGTCGGCACCGGGCTGCCCGTCGGAAGTGACTTGTACGCCTGATACTTTACCTTCGAGCATGGTGGAGATATTGGAATGGGATGTCTGTTTCAGGGCTTCCGCATCTACTACGGCTACGGAACCAGTCAAGTCGGATTTCTTCTGTGTACCATAACCGATGACAACTACCTGCTCAAGCATCTGATTGTCGGGTTGCAATTGGATGGATTCAATAATGGCACGGTTGCGAACAGCTACTTCACGATCCTTGTAGCCTACATAGCTTATCGAAAGGATAGCGTTACCGGCAACCTCCAATTGGAAGTTTCCGTCCACATCGGTAATGGTTCCGCCTTGTCCGTCTTTGATTCTGACGGTAGCTCCTGTGAGGGGTTCACCTTGTTCATCGATAACTTGACCGCGAACCTTGATAGCCGGAGATTGTGCCACGGTAGCTATAGCAGGTGTGGGATACACCATCATGCCACCCATAGCACACAGACTAAGCATTACGGAAAATAATAAATGTTTCCTCATTTTTTTAAGTATTAAATTAGTAGATTAAATTGTTGCTGATGTATTGAATTGAGATGTTGGATTATTGTACAATCCAATGTTGAATACTCTAGGTAGACAAACCACAGAGTTTATAAATATGCTGGAGCTATTCTTCATAATATTTAAGATTAGGATTAGACTTTAAAAGCAGGGTTCTCTTCCGAAAGATTGAGCACCGATTGCATGACAAAAGTAAAATTTATGCCGTAAACAGGGGTGGACAAACGGTTTTATAGGGTGGACGAATGGATAATGGAAAAAAATGTATTTATTCCGCTTATAGTTTGCGTCTTTTGGAGGTGGTGAGATAGGCTTAGGAGAAGGCTTTTTTTATATAAAGTCATGTAGCCGGACAACCTGGTGAAGGACTGTCCGGCTACATGAGGGATAAAATACAATTCTCTGAAAGGAATTATTTCACAAGTAAAAATCCTCCTTCCGCCTGCATCGTAATGCTGACTTCATCATTCTTTTTTAATGTTATCTCTTCAGCGTGAGGATTTAGTTTTTTATCGTCCTGATAAAGCATCACTTTATCTCCTTTAGTACACATGGGAAGGTTCAACTTTAATTTCAGCGGTTCTTTTTGTGCATTGATTCCGGCTATATACCATTGATCGGCATGCCGGCGTGCCAGTACTACGTATTTGCCCGGATAGCCGTCAATGAATCTTGTTTCGTCCCATGTGGTGGGAACTTGCTTCATGAAATCCAAACAAACTTGAGGGGCATCGGTCAGGTTATTAGGCGCCAACGCAAAATTCTGAATAGGATTTTGGAATAAAACGGCTGTTGCCAGTTGGAATACATCAGTGGTCTTGCGTATGCTTCCGCCGTCATTGTTGCGGTTGAGGCGTTTGTTGAGGAATGTGCCACCAAACTCCATGCAACCGATGGTGTTGCGGATAAATGGATGCAGACAGGCATTAAATGCTTCTTCATCGCAAAAATGTTGTTGGAAAATCAGGTTTTCCGATGCGAGCACGGCTTCGCTTCCTACATAATTAGGATACATACGCTCCCATCCCCGAGGAAGGGTACAGCCGTGGAAAATGACCATCAGTCCATGATCATCCGCATCGCTCAGGATGGCTTCGTACAGACGTATGGTTTCCTGCTTGTCACCTCCGAAGAAGTCTACTTTGATTCCTTTTACTCCTATATTATGCAGCCATTTCATTTCCTTTTTACGGATAATGGGATTGTCCATGTAATTGGTAGGACCTTGCACTATATCATTCCAGTAGCCGCTGGAACTATACCATAAAAATACATCAACCTTCTTGCTGTGTGCATAGTCTATGAAGTCTTTCATACGTTCACGGCCGATGTTGGTATCCCACCAGTTGTCTATCAATACATATTCATATCCCATGGCGGCGGCGAGGTCTACATATTTTTTCTGGTCATCGAAATTGATGCTTCCATCTTGCCAAAGTATCCAGCTCCAGGTTCCGCGTCCCATTTTGTATGTATGCTCCGTTGGGTAAAGAGGTTCCACGACATCCCATGGAATCGTTGTCTCTACAATCGGCTTTAGGTTTTCGCCTACAGTAATAGTACGCCAGGGAGTGGAACCGGGCAATGCAAGGCCGGGAGATGCCGTGCCGTTACCGTTGTTTTCTTCGGGCATGGGGAAAGCGAGGGTATAAAGTCCGTCGGCGGTGGCATCGCTCAGGTGTGAACCACAGTATTTGCTGTCTACTCCGGTTTCACTGATAAGTGCCCAGCCATTTTCTCCTACATGGAACAGACAAGGAAATGTGTAACCGTGCCCATATTGTGAACGTACATTCATAGGAGCGTCAGCCTTATATTCTTCCTCATAGCTGGGTTTGGTGCGTTTCCAACCTATCATGGCGTCACTTTGCGGGCACAGGAAAGTAGTGGTGAAGGAGGGGAAGTCAAAACCGGTAGTCTCTTTTTCTATCACGATGCTTCCCGTATCGCCATATTTGGGCATTTCGTAGCGGAAAGCAATATCGTTGTTGCTTACGCGGAATATTATATTTATATTTTTCTTTTCTTTATTGGTAAAGGTGCATGTAAGTTCATTGGCTTGATAATGAATTTGTGATTGTTTGATACGGTCTTGTGTATAGGTCTTATCTATTTTATTCTCTTTTTGTCCGGTGAAAGTCATATCCCGGCTGAAGTCCCCCACATTGGCAACAAAACCTAAAGGTGAATCTTCCAGGATGGTCTTGTCCTTATAGGTAACGGAATAAACGGGGATACCCTGTTTTACGGATACATTTACTTTCAAAAAGGAATCGGGTCCTGTAACTGTAGCTTGTTGGGCAAAAGCTGACATTGTAGTGATGGCAAGCAGCCAAGTCATAAATTGTTTTTTCATGGGTATTAAATATGCTATTATAATGTAGAGCAAAGATAATTTATTTAGCGAGACGAGAGCGTAGAAAAACGGAGCATTTATGGTATACAATCCGTTCATTTTACGCTCTGGAATAAGTCAGTCGGTTCCATTCTCCATCATCGAACTGGGTGTTGTTCCGAAATGTTTTGTAAAGCAGCGTGTGAAGTATTTGGGATCATTGAATCCTACTTCGTATGCTATCTCAGATATATTCATATTGTGCGTCAGCCGGTTACGGATAATAAGTTCCCGCGCAAGATTCAGCCGGTAGTTACGCATGAATTGTCCGGCAGACTGTCCCGTCAGATTTTGCATTTTTTTGTTCATCAAACTTTTGCTTACCCCCATTGCTTCGATGAAATCGCTTATTTCGTAATAGGAGTTCTTATAGTTTTCTTTCACAATCTGCATCGCCTTGTCCAGGAATTTCTTGTCACTGGATTCTTTTTCGATATTCAGTGCATCCACGTCCATACTGTATGAGAACTTTTGTTGGAAACGTTTGCGGTTTTCCAGTATATTGGATATCCGGGCCAGCAGCAAAGTATCATCAAATGGTTTCAGCAGGTATTCGTCTACACCTATACGGAAGCTTTCGATGCGCGATTCGTTGGATGTTTTGGCTGTGAGCATCAGGAAGGGGATATGTGAGATGGCGAAATTGGATTTTACCCGGCGGGACAGTTCCATGCCATCCATGACAGGCATCATCAGGTCGCTAACAATAAAATCCACGTTCTGGGATTGGAGCACAGTCAATGCTTCTTCACCTTGGGATGCTTCGAGCACGTTATAATATTCGGCCAGAATGGAACGGATATAGTCGCGCATATCTTTGTTGTCTTCTACTACCAGAATCGTCAGTTTTCCATTGGTGGCAGGTTGCAAGGCCAGCGGAGATCCTACCGGTTCTTTAACTTGCTCTGTTGGTGTGGGCAGACTGTCCGCATCGGCATATTGCAAAGGAAGTAAAATACGGAAAGAACATCCTTTGCTCTGATTATTCTTGGCACAAATTGAACCTCCATGCAACTGGACAATTCGTTTGCATAGATAGAGACCGATTCCAGTCCCGCTTTGTCCGTTGATAGAGGAATGCGTCTTGTTTTGTGATTGGTAGAAGCGGTTGAATACTTTGTCTATCTCTTCTTCGGGAAGTCCTGGTCCTGTATCCCGAATACAGATGAATAACTTTTCCTGCTCTTCCTGGCGGAGGGGGGTGGCATAGATGGTAATTTGTCCTCCTTTGGGGGTAAATTTCAAAGCATTTCCTATTAAATTGACAATCACTTTATGCATGGCATCCTCATCGTACATTATTTCACATGAAGGAAGGCGGAAGCGACGTTCGATGGTTATTCCTCTTTCGGAAGCATATGCGTCGAAGGGTACTAGTAGTTCATTGAGTAATTTGGCAAAATTGCCCGGGTTGCGGACAATTTCCATTTTCCCTGATTCTACTTTGCGGAAGTCCATTAATTGGTTGACCAGTGAGAGCAGATATTTTGAGTTGCGCTCCACAAAATGTAATTGTTCAATGACTTGAGGATTGTAGCTTAGTTTCAATGCTCTTTCTATAGGTCCTACGATTAATGTCAACGGAGTACGGAATTCATGGGTGATATTGGTGAAGAAGGCGAGTTTGTCAACCGTCAATTCCTGTACTTTCTTTGACATTTGTATCAGTTGTCCTTTTTGTTTGGTTATTTTTTCGTTTTGCTGTTTCAATAGTTGGTTTTGACGATAGAGCTCGCTTGCCTGAGTGGAAAGCAGTTTTTTCTGTTCTTCCAGTTCACGGGTACGTTCCTCTACTTTGATGTGGAGTATTTCTTGTTGTTCTTTTAACGAACGAAGCCTCCATGATAATACCTTATATATAAGGAAAGATAGAAGAACCAATATGGACAGAATGAACCAGATGGTTTTATAGAAATAAGGTGATACGGCAATGTGGAGTTCTGCCATTTCTTCCAGCCATTGTTTGCCGTCGGGGGCATAACGCAGTTCGAAAGTATAGTTGCCGGGACGCAGATTGGTATAGGCGGCTTGTCGTCTGTTGGCCGGTACTTTTATCCATTTGTCGTCAAATCCTTTCAAGCGGTAATAATAATTGGCAAATGTCGATGCATCATAATCCAATGCGGCAAATTCAATATAGAGAGATTTGTCGCGTTCGTGTAACTGTAGGGTGCCGTTTGTGTACAATCGTTCTTCATTGGCCACACGAACATGGGTGAATGCCAGAGGAACAGCCTCCTTGGGATTTGTGTCTATGACCGGTTTGACTACAGACAGCCCTTTAGTACTTCCTACATACAAATCTCCATTGGCGGCACGGCATATTGCGTTCCAATAGAACTGGTTGGATAATAGCCCGTCTTTCCGGGTATAGTTGAAGAAGCTGTTGTTGTTAGGATTGAAGCGGGAGAGTCCGTTGGTGGTGGTAATCCAAAGATACCCTTCTTTATCTTCCGATATGCAGCGGACACTGTTGTTTATCAGTCCGTCTTCGGTGGTGAAGGAGCGGAAGGTATATTCTCCGTTTTCTGTTGGTGAGGATTTGTAGAAACCATATCCGTTGCTGCCTATCCAAAGGGTTCCGTCTTTAGACTGGGTGATGTAGGTTACCCTTTCCTTCAACTTTGATTCCGGTTCGTCCAGCTTGATCCTCCAGAGTTGATAAATCAGTCTGGGGGCTTTCAAACTGCTTAGATCTATTCGGCAAAGTCCTTCTGTAAGTCCCAGCCACAGGTGGTTATCCTTATCTATATAGTATCCTGTACAGCCTTCAATTCCACCTAGGTTCATACCCTTGAATGGTTCGGTGAGCGTTTGTGTTTTCAAGTCGTAAACATAGATATTGGTACTGGTTCCCACCCAGATGGCATTATTCAAGTGGTCATAGCAGATACTTCCGGCCCATCCCCATGAGAAGTCTCCGTATTCGGGTATTTCTATGTGGTGGAATTGTTTGTTCTGCGGATTTTTCATGTCTATCCATCCTATGCCTCCTCCCCAGGTTCCTATCCAGAGTCTTCCATCGTTATCGCTGGTAAAACAACTGACGGTATTATGGCTTAGGTGGGCGGGTGCATCAGTGGTATAGTGTTCAAAAGTGTTGCTGCCGGGAGCCCGCCGGTTTAAACCTCCTTCTACGGTTCCTACCCATAAAACACCCGACGGGTCTTCATAAATGGCATTGACGGGATTTTGGGAAAGACTTCCGGGAATGGTGGGAATATGATAATAGTTTTGTACCAACAGCATCCGGCGGCTCATCTTGTTCAGACCTTCCACTTCGGTGCCTACCCAGATAATATCACCATCGGTCAGCAGACAGTTTACGAAGTCACAGTTTAATGTGTTTTGTACGATTTCTCCTTCTCCGGTATCTTTATTTATCTGCTCAAAATTGTCTGTCAACGCATTATAAAGGTTTATACCTTTTAGGGTGGCAACCAGCATGGTATGTTCTCCTGTTTCTGCTATGTCTGTGATAAAGTTTTGGGAAAGCGAGTTGTTGTCATTCGGATCGTACATATAATGCTTCATCAGTTCCGTATCCATATTGTATCGGAAAAGGCCTTGTGCGCTGCCAATCCAAATTTCATTTTCTTTCCGGCAGATTACTTGTATGGACACACCGGGTAATTGAAGGGCAGATGAAATGAATGTGGGTTCCTGTACTTCCATAGCCGATTCTTTGATGCGGTAGATACCGTCTTTGTAGTTTATCCAGAGATAGTCTTCTACTTCACAAATAGTCCGGATGGATTCTCCTGCCGGTACTTCGCATGTTTTAATAATTTGTTTTATATCTCCTTGTTTGTCAAAGGTAATTTTGAATAAATTGTTTTCCGAACAAACCCAAATATTTCCCGCTTTGCTATGGAGAATGAGATGGGAGGGGCGGTTGCACAGTGAAATAAGTTTGTCTTTCATATCAGTGACTTGTACTGTCTGCATGGTTTGTATATCCAGTATGTCAATACCCATTTCACTGACAGCCCAAATACGCTTGAAGTTATCCTCACACAGTTTGTTTATGAAGTTGCTTCGTAGTTTGGTGTGGGTGCTTCCCATATTGAAGGCGGTAAATTCATAACCGTCATAACGGGCGATTCCTTCCCCGCGGGTAGCGATCCATAAAAAGCCCTGACTGTCTTTCAATATATCATCCACAAAGTTGTGAGGCAGTCCTTCATCCATCGTAATGGCAGTGAAATTATAACGTTCGGACCATTTTCCGGCTGTTCCTTCAGCTTGCATATACAGACTAGATAAAAAGATGAACAGAGCGAATAGAAAACAATGTTTTTTCATAGTGTGTTGTTCATTAATGACGTAAGAATATACCGTTACTTATACAAAGATATACCTTTTCGTTTTTCCTCAAAAACAAATAAATCATTTTTATCCCTCTGCTGCACAAATGTCCACCCTTTAAGCGATATTGTCCACCTGGCGAGCTTTTGGTTGCAGCTATATTTGCATTAATAATAATTAGTCAATGTGTCAATATGCCAATGTGCCAATTGGCTGCGCTATATGCCACATGGCCATTGATAAATTAGTACATTAGCAAATGGTCACATAATAAAAAAATACTATGAAACAGCAATTTTTCCCTCAAAGATTATTCATGGACATGAAAAGGTTAATAATAAATAGGTTGGTTGGTTTAGGCCTGTTGGTCGTAGGGGCATTGGTATCATGCAATGCACCTACGGCTTTCGTGCCTGTTCCTTCACCGAATCCTTGGATGGATGATTATACCGCCCTTTCGTCTATGGAAAATTATAAGCAGTGGGGAACGTATAATGTACACGATCCGGCTTGTAAAAAAATAGGGGATACCTATTATATGTATTCCACTGATGCTATCTTTGCCGAGAACCGGAAAGAGGCGGAAGAGAAGAATGTACCGTTAGGTTTTATTCAGGTACGCAAATCAAAAGATCTGGTACATTGGGATTTTGTGGGATGGGCCTTTCCCGAAATACCTGCTCCGGCTATAGAATGGGTCCATAGTCAGGCGGAGGGAAAAGGGGCGACTAACATTTGGGCTCCCTTCCTGATGCCTTATCAGGGTATTTATCGTTTGTATTATTGTGTATCGGCATTCGGCAGGAATACATCCTATATCGGTATGGCCGAGTCGGATTCTCCCGAAGGTCCCTGGATACAGAAAGGGTGTGTGGTTAAGACAGGAGAAGGGGATGCGATGAATGCCATAGACCCTTCTGTTATTGAGGACCCGGAAACCGGAAAGTGGTGGATGCATTATGGCTCTTATTTCGGCGGTCTGTACTGTGTGGAACTGAATCCCGAAACAGGAATGACTATGCAGCCGGAGGATCATGGGCACTTGATAGCACGCCGGGCCAATTACCGGAAAGACAATCTGGAAGCGCCGGAAATCATGTATCAGCCGGAACTTGGCAAATATTATCTGTTTACATCCTACGATCCGCTGATGACTACCTATAATGTACGTGTCGCTTATTCCGGTTCTCCCGAAGGACCTTTTGTGGATTTCTACGGAGAGGATATAAAAGATACAACGAATAATGTTCCTATATTGACAGCTCCTTACCGCTTCGAAAATCATCCGGGATGGGCGGGAACGGCTCATTGCGGTCTTATTGATGCCGGTGACGGCCGTTATTTTATGGCTCATCAGGGACGGCTCTCTCCTCAGAACCAGTTGATGGATCTGCATGTACGTGAAGTGTTCTTTACTGTAAACGGATGGCCTGTGGTTTCTCCCGAACGCTATGCAGGTACTGCTCCACGTTCTTTCACTAAAGAAGATTTGGTAGGTGAGTGGGAAATTATCCGTATTCAGGAACCGCCTTTGGAACGTAGTTTGGAAGCTGGACAAATATTGTGGGGTGAAGGGGACTTGCGAAATGGGGAGCAGGCGTTATCTGCCCGTGTTGTTTTGGAAGCAGATGGCAGTGTTGGAGATGCAACTTGGGATTTTAATGTTAAAAAACAACTTCTTACTATAAAAACAGCCACAGAAGATATTAACAATTTGATTATCTTTGCCGGACACGATTGGGAAAATGAAACAGAAACCATTCTCTTTACCGGCCTGGATGCTCAAGGGCATTCGGTATGGGGAAAGAGAATTAACTAATAAAAATTAATAATATTACTATCATGAAATTACACAGAACTCTATTCACAGCATGGGTATTTGCTGCCGGAGTAGCGCTACATGCACAGAATGCGCACAACATGGTCGTGCAGACCAATAAACTTGGTGCGGAAATACAACCAACCATGTATGGTTTGTTTTTTGAGGACATTAATTATGGAGCCGACGGAGGATTGTATGCCGAACTGGTAAAGAACCGTTCATTCGAATTCCCGCAACGTTTTATGGGGTGGAATGTTTTCGGTAACGTGACCTTGATGGATGACGGGCCGTTTGAACGAAATCCGCATTATGTCCGTCTGGGTAATTCCGGGCACAGGGAAAAACATACAGGGATTGAAAACGAAGGTTTCTTCGGTATAGGTGTCAAGGAAGGAGCCGAGTACCGTTTTTCCGTATGGGCACGTGGTGAGAACCAGAAACTTCGCATTGAATTGATCAAGAATGATACGATGGAGGAACGTCAGGCTTTTGAGTCAAAAGAACTGATAGTGAATTCGAAGGATTGGAAACAATATGAGGTGATATTGAAATCGCCGAGAACGGAACCCAAGGCTCATCTCCGTATTTTCCTTGAAAGTGCGGGAACGGTGGATCTGGAACATGTTTCTCTTTTCCCTGTGGATACTTGGAAAGAACGTAAGAACGGGCTTCGCAAGGACTTGGTGCAGGCTTTATATGATATCAAACCCGGTGTTTTCCGTTTTCCCGGCGGCTGTATTGTAGAAGGTACGGATGAGGCTACCCGTTACGAATGGAAAAAAACAGTAGGTGCGGTAGAGAATCGCCCGTTGAATGAAAACCGCTGGCATTATACGTTCAAGCATCGTTTCTTCCCTGATTATTTCCAGACCTACGGACTGGGCTTCTTTGAATATTTCCAGTTGTCGGAGGATATAGGCGCCGAACCGTTGCCTATTCTGAACTGCGGACTGGTATGCCAGTATCAGAATGACCCCGACCAGCAGGTCAGCCTGTCAAAGCTTGATTCGTATATACAGGATGCATTAGACCTGATTGAGTTTGCTAATGGCGATGTCACAAGTACTTGGGGAAAAGTTCGTGCGGATATGGGACACCCTGCTCCCTTTAACTTGAAATTCTTGGGCATTGGTAACGAACAATGGGGACCGGAATATCCGGAACGTCTGAAACAGTTTGTCGAGGTGCTTCGTAAGGCTCATCCTGAAATCAAGATTGTTGGTAGTTCGGGACCTCAGTCTGAAGGTAAAGACTTTGATTACTTATGGCCGGAAATGAAAAATCTGAAAGTGGATTTGGTGGATGAGCATTTCTATCGTCCCGAAAGCTGGTTCCTGGCACAAGGCAACCGTTATGACAATTACGACCGCAAAGGTCCGAAGGTCTTTGCCGGAGAATATGCTTGTCATGGAAAAGGCAAGAAATGGAACCATTTTAACGCTGCTTTAATGGAAGCTGCGTTCATGACCGGACTGGAACGTAATGCCGATGTGGTACACATGGCTACTTATGCGCCTTTGTTTGCTCATGTGGAAGGGTGGCAGTGGCGTCCGGATTTGATTTGGTTTGATAATCTGAATTCCGTCCGTACTTGCAGTTACTATGTACAACAGTTGTACAGTCATAATAAAGGCACGCATGTATTGCCGTTGACAATGGATAAAAAAGCTGTGAGCGGTCAGGAAGGACAGGATGGTCTGTTTGCCAGTGCCGTATGGGATAAGGATGAAAAGGCTTGTATCGTGAAAATTGCCAATACTTCGGATAAGGCACAACCGGTATCAGTGACTTTCAACGGATTGAAGAAGAGTGATAAACTTGTGGAAGGTAAATGCATCACGCTCCAGTCTGCCGATTTGGATAAAGATAACACGGTAGAGCATCCGAATGTCATCACTCCGAAAGAAAGTGCTGCTACGGTTGAGGGTAATGTACTGAATGTAGAGATGGCGCCGAAGACTTTCGTGCTTTATAAGTTTGTTAAGGCAAGTAATAAGTAAAAGATGAATCATTCCTTTAAATGCTAACACAGAGGATAGAGAAACATAAAGCAGCCGAAGGGCTGCTTTATAATCCCAACTGCATCCGGAACTTTTAAAGGAAATGTATACCTGTCTCCCTTGGTTGTACCAAGGGAGTTTTTTTGATTATACGTATATTATCATCTTGGATTATGCGCAGCATTTTGCTGTAAATCAGTGATATGTTGTGCAAATACATTCTAAATCCCCCTGAAACGGTTTGCCATTTTCTGCTGCCAAATTTGGTTTGACGGATATCGGTTGTTCTAATTCCTGTGTCATAGCTACGGTTGTTCCTTTGCAGGGGAGCGTCATAAGGCGTATTTTTGTTCGGG
>ENA-OPRX01001458-OPRX01001458.1-human-gut-metagenome-genome-assembly--contig:-NODE-1458-length-11603-cov-3.408209_pt1 | contig 11603 bp, 9 predicted proteins | sample MGYA00241450_ERZ501892 | MGnify/ENA primary metagenome ERZ501892 (study PRJEB25962, sample SAMEA2042223) | human gut metagenome | biome: human gut; feature: human-associated habitat; material: faeces...
TAACGCCGTTGGTAAGACCTGTTACATACATACCTGTTGCTGTTCTGTAGCCTGCTACTGACCACTTGCCGTTGAGGTAGGTGTAAACTGCGTAGTTTGTTGCTCCGCTTACTGTTGTCCAGTTAAGAGCCACCTGACCGTCCTGAGCCTGAGCCTTTGTGATAACAGGCTTTGCAACTGCTGCTGCGGGTGTTGCATATACGATGTCGGAAGAACCGATGTCTGACCATGCGCCGTTTACGTAAGCCTTTACTGCAAATCCGTACTTAACGCCGTTGGTAAGACCTGTTACATACATACCTGTTGCTGTTCTGTAGCCTGCAACTGCCCACTTGCCGTTTACATAGGTATAAACTGCGTAGTTGGTAGCACCGCTTACAGCAGACCAGTTAAGTGCAACCTGACCGTCGCCTGCCTTTGCGGAAGTGATCTTGGGCTTTGCAACTGCGCTGCCCTGAACGTTTGCGTAAACGATGTTTCCGCCGGTGATGCCTGTCCATACGTTAGTCTTGGTAACGGGGTTGCCGAAAAGTGCTCTTACAACGAAGCCGCATCTGCCGCTTACTGTCATGTTCTTGATTGTGTAGGAAAGGTACTTGATGTTTGCGTTATTAACTGCAGCAACCTTGCCTGCGTATGTATATTTGCCGTTTGTGTAGGTGTAGATAGCGTACTCGGAAGCGCCGAGAGCATTCTTGAAGTAAACAGTTGCCTGACCTGCCGCATTGGACTCTACTCTGGTGTAGATGTTAAGGGGCATATCAGTTGCATAGGTGGGGTAAGTAAAGGTCTTCTTCATGCAGTCCTCTACAACATAGCCGCCTGATGTTGCGCCGTCATCAAAGATAGCGTGGAGAACGCCGGGGCCTCTGTTGAATGATGCGTAATATACATAGTCGTAATTATAGTATGCGGTGTAGGACTGGTTCATTGCTGTAAGGCAGGTCTCATACCACTTGCCGTTGATCTTTACCATATTCCATGCGTGGTCGTCACTTACAACGCCTGTGCAGTCGATGCCTGCCTTGTGGCAGAAGTATGTGAAGGTCTTGGAGAAGCCTGCGCATACGCACTGCTTATCCAGGAGGCAGCCTACGATAGTCTGGTTTGCCTTTTCGGCAACAATGCTGCCGTCGTTTGCAAGGTGATACTTGGAGTTTGCGCAGATAAGCTCAGCGATCTTGGTCTCCTTTGCAAGTGCATCGGGGCAAGCGTTGATAGCCTTCATCCAGCTGTTTGTGATATCATCGAGCTTCTGCTTTGCGGCTGTTCTTACAGAACCGTTCTGATAGTTGTTGTAAGTAATGAACAGAATATACTTTGTACCGTTGGTACCGGTACCTGTTGCCACAGTGTCATTGAAGAAATACTGGGGATTGGAGTACATGAAAGCATATGTCATTGCCATTGACTTGTCAAGATCGGTGTAGGGAATCATGTAGAAAATATCATAACCTGACAGTGTTGTTACCGAAAAGTTCTTTTTGCTTGAAAGAATGGTATCAAAGTCAGAAGCCAGCTGCTGATATGTTTTCTGATATGCAGCGGGGAGCTGAGCGTAATAATAATCGGAAGTGTAGTTATAAGATGCGTCCTGAGTCTCGGTGAAAGCCTCAGCGCCGTCTGCCTGCTCTGCTCTGAGCTTATCCATGCTTGCTTCCAGAGATGCAAACATCTCGTCAGTGTCAACGTCGGAAAGGTCGATCTCAATGCTGGGAGCAACGCCGCCCATAGTCTTGTAAGCCATAGGAAGCTCGGTGTAAGCGTCATCATATGACACGTCATAAGCTTCGTCCATAAGCTCGGTGCCGACAAAATCGCCCTCGCCCATATCCTGAACGTCTGTGTAATCGAAGCTGTCAGCAAAGACTGCTGCGCTGCACTGAGCCGCAAGAGCTGCCGCTGCCAATGCCGAAATTACCTTTAATGTTTTCTTTTTCAATTCGTATCCTCCGTCCATAATAATATTAACCTGTTGATGCTTCTTTACTCTGCTAAACCGCAAAATACAATTTTATTATAACTTATTATCCTAAATATGTCAAGAATATTTTATCAAAATTTATTATACTTATTCTCTTTATTTTTATATAAAATATATCAAGAAATGTTTATGCTAAAATTTATAAAGAAAGGCGGCATGAAAACCGTGCCGCCTTTAAAATATGAACTTTTGTAAATGTATTCGGAATTACTTCTTGAGAGCCATTGCCTTTTTAACATTGGCAATGATATTATCAGCTGTGAGACCGAACTCCTTGAGCAGCTCAACAGCAGGACCTGAGTGACCGAACACATCGTTTACGCCAACCCTGATAACGGGAATGGGGCACTCTTCTGTAACAACATCCGCAACAGCAGAGCCGAGACCGCCGATAACGCTGTGCTCCTCAGCGGTAACGATAACGCCTGTTTCCTTTGCAGCCTTGACAACAATGTCACGGTCAAGGGGCTTGATCGTGTGGATATTGATAACTCTTGCCTTGATGCCCTCTTCAGCCAGCTTGTCGGAAGCCTGAAGAGCCTCGTTTACCATAAGGCCTGTTGCGATAATGGTAACATCGTCGCCGTCACGGAGCTGAACGCCCTTGCCAAGCTCAAACTTGTAGGTGTCCTTATCGTTGAAAACGGGAACGGCAAGTCTGCCGAAGCGCATATAAACAGGTCCCTCGAACTCGAGAGCTGCTCTTACGGCTGCCTTTGCCTCAACATCATCGGCAGGGTTGATGATAGTCATTCCGGGGATAGTTCTCATAAGTGCTATATCCTCGTTGCACTGGTGGGTAGCGCCGTCCTCGCCTACGGAGATACCTGCGTGGGTAGCACCGATCTTGACATTAAGGTGGGGATATCCGATAGAGTTTCTTACGATCTCAAAAGCACGTCCTGCCGCAAACATTGCGAAGGAGCTTGCAAATACCTTCTTGCCTGTGGAAGCGATACCTGCTGCAACGCCCATCATGTTAGCCTCGGCAATACCGCAGTCGAAAAATCTTTCGGGGCAGGCTTTCTTGAAAATGCCTGTCTTTGTAGCCGCAGCAAGGTCGGCATCGAGAACGATAAGATCGGGATATACGCTGCTCAGCTCAGCAAGAGCCTCGCCGTAGCTTTCTCTTGTAGCCTTTTTAATTACATCTGCCATTGTTTCAGCCCTCCAGTGTCTTTAACTGAGCGTTAAGCTCGTCCATAGCCTGCTTGTACTGCTCTGCATTGGGAGCTGTACCGTGCCAGCCAACCTGATTTTCCATAAAGGAAACACCCTTGCCCTTTACGCTCTTCTGAACGATGGCAACAGGCTGACCGTTGATCTTCTCAGCCTCGTCGAAAGCTCTCTCGATATCGTCGAAATCGTGAGCGTTCATGGTGATAACGTGCCAGCCGAAAGCTTCAAACTTGTCGGTGATAGGCATGGGAGAACATACCTCTGTGATCTTGCCGTCGATCTGGAGGCCGTTGTTGTCGATGATGGCAACAAGGTTATCAAGCTTGTTGTGAGCCGCAAACATAGCAGCCTCCCAAACCTGACCCTCTTCGATCTCACCGTCGCCGAGAACGGCATATACCTTGTAGTTATCGCAGGAGATCTTGCCGGAAAGAGCCATGCCGCAGGCAGCGGAGATGCCCTGACCCAGAGAACCTGTGGACATATCAACACCGGGAATGTGCTTCATATCGGGGTGACCCTGAAGTCTTGAACCGATCTTTCTGAGAGTTTTCAGCTCCTCAACATCGAAGAAGCCTCTCTGTGCCAGAACAGAGTAAAGTGCGGGAGCAGTGTGACCCTTGGAGAGAACCAGTCTGTCTCTGTCGGGCATTTTGGGATTCTTGGGGTCAACATACATTTTGTGGAAATAAAGATAGGTGAGCAGATCTGCAATTGAGAGAGATCCGCCGGGATGTCCCGATTTAGCGTTATATACGCCCTCAATAACTCCCATTCTTACCTTGCAGGCTGTTATTTCAAGCTGCTTTTTGAGTGATGCGTCCATGACTCTTGATCATCCTTTCTTGTGTATAATAATTCGCAAAGAATTATTTGCTTAGTATGTAGTCTATAGTCTCGGCAACGGCGCCCTCGGTACAGTCCGCCCTGCAGACCATATCGCACACAGCCTTTACCTCGTCTATAGCATTTGAGGGACAAGCGGCAAAATCCGCATATTCCAGCATTGCCATGTCGTTATTATAGTCCCCCATGGCGACTGTTACACAGCCGTCGAAGCCGTACAGCTCCTTGAATTTCTTCACGGCATAGCCTTTGGAGCAGTCCTTGGGGAGCATTTCATGAAATATTGTGCTCGATGTGACAAATTCAACGTCCCCCGCAAACTCCAGCGTCTTTGCGTATTCCGCAAAGGGAACGATAGAGGTCTCCGGCATGGCGAAAAGTATCTTGCACCAGTCGCCGTGGGGAACATCGTCAAGGGACTTTACAATATTTGCGGTAAAGCCGCCTATCTTCCAGTGATGCCTCTCATAATCGTTGATATTCACATCGTATATGCCCTCGGGGCGGCATATCTCAGCACACGCCTCGGGAAATTTATCAAGCAGCTGTGCCACCATTGCCCTTGCCTTTTCCTCGGGCAAATATTCCGACCACTTCACGGAATTTGTTCCGCAGTCGTATATCATTCCGCCGTTGCAGAGGATAACGGGGCAGTCAAGTCCAATGGGCGTGAAGTAATGAGCCGTTGCCTGAAGCACACGTCCCGTTGCCACAACGAACATTCCGCCTGCCTGTCTCAGCCTGACGATGGCGTCGGAATTTCTCTTTGAAAGGGTCTTGTCCTTGCTGAGAAGAGTTCCGTCCATGTCGCTGAAAAATATGATCTTTGATTTATCCTTAAACATATGACCTCGCATCAAAGCCTGCGCACCTTTTCCAGCACCTGATGAAAATACTGGGGAAGCTCGCTCTCGAACTCCATATATTCGTAGGTGATAGGGTGAACGAAGCCGATTTTGCCTGCGTGGAGGCACTGACCGTCAATGCCCTTGAAAGGCTTACCGTAAACATCATCGCCCAGAACAGGGTGACCGATGTATGCCATATGCACCCTTATCTGGTGAGTTCTGCCCGTTTCCAGCCTAAGCTTTATGAACGAGTAGCCGTTAAATTCCTCCAGCACCGTGTAATGGGTAACTGCGGGCTTGGAATTTCTGTCGGTAACGGTCATTTTCTTGCGGTCAACGGGGTGGCGGCCTATGGGAGCGTTCACCGTTCCCTCAGGCTCCTTGAACCTGCCGCAGACCACAGCACGGTATTCTCTTGTAAAGCTGTGCTCCTTTATCTGCTCCGCCAGACCCCTGTGGGCAGCGTCAGTCTTTGCGACTATGAGCAGACCGCTGGTGTTCTTGTCTATGCGGTGGACTATTCCCGGACGGATAACTCCGTTTATGGAAGAGAGCCTGTCGCCGCAGTGATACATGAGTGCATTTACCAGCGTTCCCGTATAATTTCCTGCAGCAGGGTGGACTACCATGCCCTTGGGCTTGTTTACCACCAGCAGATAATCGTCCTCATAGACTATTTCAAGGGGGATATTCTCTGCCTTGACCTCCAGCACCTCAGGCTCGGGGATAACAGCCGTTATCTCGTCCCCCTCAGTGATGACGCAGCTTTTGTTAACAGGCTTGCCGTTGACAGTGACCTGTCCCTTTTCGATAAGCTTCACCGCCATGCTGCGGCTGATGTCATTGCCGCACAGGGAGATGAGCTTGTCTATCCGCATACCGTTCTGGCTTTCGTCAGCGGTAATGAAAAGAACGTCACTGCTCATTGCTCTTCTCCTCTTCAAATTGCTTCATATATTTTCCTTCGATGAAAAGGTAAAACACGATAAACAGTATAGCGCCGAAAACCACACATATATCGGCAAAGTTGAAGATGAAGTTAAAGGGAAACAGCCTGATGAAATCCGTAACATAGCCCTGAAAAACACGGTCGATGAAATTGCCTATGCCGCCTCCTACGATAAGCCCGAAGGAAACGGTCATAAGCGGGTGCTTGTGCTTCTGCTTATGGAAATAAACAGTGATGAGCACCATTGCAATGGCGGTGACTATCGCCAGCGCCATTGTTTTTCCCGTAAAGCTGCTGAATGCCGCACCCGTGTTCTTGTGCAGGGAAAATGCAAGGATATCAGTATCCCCGAGGGTTATCGCCCTTATGAGCTGCCCCTCGGAAATACCCGATTCCGCAATATATTTTGTTATCCTGTCGATAACTACCGACAGCACCGTGATCATCCAGAAAAGTATTATCACGCCTTTGTTACCTGCTCAACGCAGCGCTTGCAGAGTGTGGGGTGATCGTGATCCTCGCCCACGGTCTCGCTGTAGCACCAGCAGCGCTCGCACTTTGCGCCGTCAGCCTTTTCGACGCTGAATGAGAGCTTGCCCTCAAATGCGGGATCCTCGCACTTGAACTCGCCGTCGCCGTTGTTTACAACGCTTGCTGCGGATACGATGAATACTGCCGCAAGGGTGTCCTCAACTGCGGAAAGCTTGCTGTAAAGAGCCTCGCTGTCAGCATGGAGAGTTACCTTTGCTTCAAGGGAAGCGCCGATGAACTTTTCAGCTCTCTTCATTTCAAGAGCCTTTGTAACGGAGGAACGAACGCTGTAGATCATATCCCACTTTGCTGTGAATGCGTCGTCAGCGCTTACATCGAGCTTTTCGGGCATCTGGTTGAAGAAGATGCTCTCCTTGTCGTCAGCTGCGCCGTGGGGCATATGCTTCCAGATCTCTTCCGCTGTGAAGGAAAGGATAGGAGCGATCATTCTTGCAACAGCGCTGAGGATAATATACATTGCGCTCTGTGCGCTTCTTCTTTCGGGAGACTTCTCGCCTGTGCAGTAAAGTCTGTCCTTGATGATATCAAGGTAGAAGTTGGACATTTCCGTTACGCAGAAATTGTGGATAGCGTGAACGGCAACGTGGAAATCGAATGCGTCATAAGCTGCCTTTACCTTGTCGATAAGGGCATTGAGACGGATAATCGCCCACTTGTCGATCTCCTTCATATCTGCGGGAGCTACCATATCCTTGTCGGGATCGAAGCCGTCGCCGTTGCAGATGTTGCCGAGAATATATCTTGCAGTGTTTCTGATCTTCTTATAGGTATCCGCAAGCTGCTTGAGGATATCCTTGGAAATTCTGATATCGGAGTGGTAATCGGAGGAAGCTACCCACAGACGGAGAATATCTGCGCCGTTCTGCTTGATAACATCCTGAGGGTCGATACCGTTGCCGAGGGACTTGTGCATTGCTCTGCCCTCGCCGTCAACTACCCAGCCGTGTGTGCAGACTGCCTTATAGGGAGCCTTGCCTGTTGTTGCAACGGATGTGAGCAGTGAGGACTGGAACCAGCCTCTGTACTGGTCAGCGCCTTCCAGATAGAGATCAACGGGAACGTCAAATCCTCTTTCCTTCATAACGGCTCTGTGGCTTACGCCGCTGTCGAACCATACATCGAAGATGTCCTTTTCCTTGACAAATTCGGTGCAGCCGCATTCGCACTTTGTGCCTGCGGGGATAATATCCTTAACGTCCTTGATGAACCAGGAGTCGGAGCCTTCCTTGCGGAACATATCGGAAACTGCCTTGACAGTCTCGTCGGTAACAACGGGCTTGCCGCAGTCCTTGCAGTAAACAACGGGAATGGGAACGCCCCATGTTCTCTGACGGGAGATGCACCAGTCGCTGCGGTCGTTTACCATACCCTTTATTCTGTCCTCGCCCCACTCAGGGATCCACTGAACATCGCTGATAGCCTTAACAGTCTCAGCCTTGAAGTCCTTTACGGAGCAGAACCACTGCTCGGTAGCTCTGAACAGAACGGGGTTCTTGCATCTCCAGCAGTGAGGATACTGGTGGACGATCTTTTCCAGTGCGAACAGTGCGCCTGATTCTTCCAGATCCTTTGCGATGACCTTGTTTGCGGCATCGGTCTTGAGGCCCTGATACTTGCCGGCTGCCTCTGTAAGGATACCCTTGGAGTCAACGGGAACGGTGATGCCTACCTCGGGATACTTCTTGCATACCTCGAAGTCGTCAACGCCGAAGCCGGGAGCTGTGTGAACGCAGCCTGTACCGCTTTCAAGAGTTACGTGGTCGCCGACGATGACAAGTGACTCACGGTTCATGAAGGGGTGTGCGGTCTTCATATATTCAAGCTCGCTTCCCTTGAAGGAGCCTTCAGTTGTGTAGTTCTCAACGCCTCTTGCCTTCATAGCAGCGGGAACAAGCTCTGCTGCCATGATGTAGTTCTCGCCGTCAGCCTTGACAACGGTGTACTCATACTCGGGGCCTACGCAGATAGCAAGGTTTCCGGGGAGAGTCCATGTGGTGGTTGTCCAGATAACGAAGTAGGTCTTGTCAAGATCAAGTCCCATAGCGGTGAACTTGCCCTTGTCGTCAGTTACCTTGAACTTAACGTAGATGGAATGGCAGGGGTCGTTTGCGTACTCGATCTCAGCCTCTGCAAGAGCAGTCTGGCAGTCGGGACACCAGTAAACAGGCTTCAGTCCCTTGTAGATGTAGCCCTTCTTGTACATCTCGCCGAAGATCTCCACCTCTCTTGCCTCAAACTCGGGCTTAAGGGTAAGGTAGGGGTCGTCAAAATCGCCCTGAACGCCAAGACGCTTGAACTGATTCATCTGGTTCTTTACCTGTGTGTGAGCATACTCAGCGCAGTGCTTTCTCAGCTCGGGAGCAGGAACAGCACCGTTTTCAACGCCCATCTGCTTAAGAACCTTAAGTTCAATGGGGAGACCATGGGTATCCCAGCCGGGAATATAAGGAGAGCAGTAGCCGCTCATATTTTTCTGCTTTACAATAATGTCCTTGAGCACCTTGTTGAGTGCTGTTCCAAGGTGAATGTCGCCGTTGGCATACGGAGGTCCGTCGTGAAGAACATAGCGGGGCTTGCCCTGGTTCTTCTCGATCATCTTGTAGTACATTCTGCTGTTATCCCAATCCTCGATCATGCCGGGCTCTTTCTGAGGGAGGTTTCCTCTCATGGAAAAGTCGGTCTGAGGAAGATTAAGAGTGGTATTGTAATCCTGTGCCATTTTCCTAACTCTCCTTAAATGGAATATTTATGCTGATAAACAGCGTTTTTTACTTATTGAACGGAAGAGGTGTCGATAACTCTTGTAGCTTCCATGTCCTCTGCCTCGGCAGGCTGGGGCGCAGGTGCGGGAGCCTCTTCCTCGACAGGCTCATCGTTTTCGGGAAGTGCTGTGATAAGCTCCAGGTGAGATTTGTACATTGTGAGCAGACGGGACTTGAAGTCGATAACAGCGTTCTGCATCTTTTCAAGCTCAGCCTTTTCTCTCTGAGCACGGATAGCTGTGGTGCCCACGATCTCATCAGCCTTGACATTTGCGGCGGAGATGATCTGCTCAGCCTTCTGCTGTGCCTCGGCAACAATGGTCTCGGCCTTGCCCTTGGCTTCCTCGATAACGGCTCTGCCCTGCTTCTGAGCGCCTATCATAGCGTCCTTGAGGGCTTCCTCGTCAGCCTTGTATCTGCGAATGCTCTCGACCAGTACCTCGATCTTCTTCTCGGTGTCCTCCTTGTCCTTGAGCATTGCGTTGATCTGGTCGGCGATCTCCTTTAAGAATTCATCGACCTCCTCAGGCTTGTAGCCCGGCTTGGCCTGTTCAAATCTTCTGGTGTTAATGTCCTTGGCAGTTATCATAGCCGATCCTCCTTCTCCGCAGATCTCATATTTCCGAACAGCGCTGCGGTCGCCGTGCGGCAATGGTCATATATACTTTTTTATCACTATATGGATACGGTCTTTTTTAGTCCTGTCTCCGACGGAGCTGAGAATATATCTTCCGAAGCCCCTTACGGACAGCACGTCCCCTTCCTTAAGTGTGTCGGATACGCTTTCCGTAACCCCATGGTTTACCGAAACCGAACCCGAACGGATAAGAGCGCATGATTTTTCACGGCTGAGACGGGTCGCTGTCCCCACCACGCAGTCAAGCCTGAGCGATGCCACAGTTCCGCTTATCTCGCTGAATTTATCGTTCCTGACGATCTTCTCGTCACTGTCGGCATAGGCGCATTTTACCCCTACCCTGCCTATTTTTTCGATAAACACAGCCTGCTCCGCCGCAGCTCTTGTGAGCAGCGCATATGCCCTGCCCTCCGAGCAGATGATGTCCCCTATCTGGTTCCTAGTTATCCCCAGTGACATAAGGCTTCCGAGAAAATCCCTGTGGGAAAGGCTGTCGCACTCCCTGAAACGGAATTTCACCGCTGCCAGAGGGAATTCCTCCGCCATCGGCTCCTCATATTCGCCGAAAACGCCCAGCATTACCCTCTGAGCGCCCTCAAAGCCGCCCCACATCATAAAATGCGAAAAGCCCTCATATCGGAGGAACCTCTCCGCCAGAGCAGCCTCGCCTTCGGTAAGGAACGCCGAAAACCTTGATGAGCAGGTCCTTTCGCATATGCTCACCATATCGGCAACGTGGGAAACAAAGAGCTTGTCCTCACCGCCCAGTCCCTCGCCCGAGATGAAAGAATTTTTGTCGTTAGCCATAAAGTGTTGGGATATCCTCAGTCAGATCAGAGTAATACTCCGTTGCTTTCGAGTTCTGCCGAAAGCTCATCTCCCTGAAACCCAACGTTATAGGGGGTGATGATAAAGGTGTTGTTTGCAACGGGTTTGATGCTTCCGCCGTTTGCATATGCAACGCCGCCCAGGAAGTCGATAATTCTTCTGGTAACGTCGGGAGTGGTAGCCTCAAGGTTCAGCACAACAGTCTTTTTGTTGCAGAGGTGGTTTGCGATCTCCTTTGTGTCGGAGAACTTTTCGGGCTTTACAAGAATGACCTGGAGCTGTGCGGTCACACTGATATTCATTCTCTTGTTTCCGTTGTTGTCACCCATATCGTTTCTGGGCTGATAATTGTCGTTCTGGGGGAAGCCGCCCTGATTCTGAGGCTGCACCTGGTTCTGCTCGTTCTCAGGCTCGTCGTAATCATAATCGGATATGACAGGCGCATCGTTAACATAGTACAGCCTGTTGTGATATTCAATTTCCTCGCGGAGCTTTTCAATCTCTTTTTTTGCGTCCATGCTCAGTTCTCCATGTTTAAATATGTATTCGGTACCTTGCCGACTATAACGGTATCTGCAACTATGACCTCGGTGACGGTTGTTGCGCTTTCTGTTCCCCACGGGATCAGCACATCGATATCTATCGTGACTTCAAGCACAAGCTGATATTTTGCCTGATTAATGCCGCATGAAACGACCTCGTTGCGAAAATCGACCCGAGACGAGGTGAGCATTATTATCTGCACATTTACATCGGGACCTTTGTTCAGCATGAGATTAAGACCTGTAAGATTGCCGAACGGAATACTAACATTGATTACTCCGTTGTCGGTGGATGCGATAACAGAGTTAAGTATATCCGTTGACAGCGTGTTTATGTGCGCCATGTTGCTTGTTATCGCGGTAACGCTGCCGTCGGAATCTTTATCAAGATTTACAAAGTAATCAAACCCGTAGATACCCTGGCCTATGACCTCATTTATCGAATCGTTGACAGCCTTTGTAACAATATCGGTTGC
>ENA-OPRX01001468-OPRX01001468.1-human-gut-metagenome-genome-assembly--contig:-NODE-1468-length-11555-cov-38.675565_pt1 | contig 11555 bp, 8 predicted proteins | sample MGYA00241450_ERZ501892 | MGnify/ENA primary metagenome ERZ501892 (study PRJEB25962, sample SAMEA2042223) | human gut metagenome | biome: human gut; feature: human-associated habitat; material: faeces...
CGCTTCGCTTGACAAACAGGGTGGCGAGGTCATCAACTTTGAAGAAGGTGCCTTAAGCGAGAGCACCATCTTCAGCATCGTGGGTCCGACGGGAAGTGGTAAATCCACCCTACTCGACGCCATCTGCCTTGCCCTCTACAACCGCGCCCCTCGCTACCCAAGGAAGAAAGGAGACAAGAACCAGAATATAGAGATTTTCGGGGCCACAGATGCCAGCGAAAACAACCGTCTGGCTCCTACCGACAGCCGAAACATCCTGACCCGTGGCAAGAAGGAAGGCTACAGCAAACTCACCTTCCTTGCCAACAACGGCAGCATCTACCGCGCAGAATGGCACGTCAGATTCCAAAGGGTACGCTACGAGAACGCCAAGACTGCGCTCTATAAAATCACAAGAAACGGAGAAGAAATAACAGAGGAAGCTGCCGACTGGAACGAGCTGCCGAACATCATCGGACTCGATTACGACCAGTTTCTCCGCACCGTGCTCATCGCCCAAGGCTCGTTTGCCAACTTCCTGACGGCAAAGGAAAACGAACGGTACGAACTCCTGGAAAAACTCATCGGATGCGAAGAAACCTATACGAACATCGCTACTGAAATCAAGAAGGCGAAAGACCAGGCAACGGATGCCTACAACCAGATGGCTGCATCGGTGGAAGCCGTAAAACAGAACCTGCTGAACGACGAAGAACTCATCCAGCTGCAAGAAGAAATTGCCCGTCTGGAGAAGGCAGAGAAGGAACTCGACAGCCAGTTGAAAGCCATCTCGAAAGACCTGCAATGGTTTGAGGAAAACGATAAGCAAATAAATCAAATCACTACCTGCCAGACAGATATGGAGCAAGCAACAAATGCCATCAAAGAGATGCAAGCCCAGATTCTCCGTCTGCAGTTGCACGATGAAGTACAGCCTGCCGTCAACCTGCTGCAGGAAGTAGAGCGACAGACGCAAAGCATCCACGAACAGGAAGGAAACATCCTGAAAGCGGAAGCAAACATCAAAAGCCAAGAGTCTGCCATCGATGAAAGCGAAAAAACTCTCGCCAGCCTGAAGGAAGCAGTAAGCAAGGCACAGGAACAGCTGGAAAAGGCTCTGCCGGTCATTGCTGAAGCAAGGGCGCTGAAAACAAAAATGGAAGCGGCAATGCCGAATCTGAAAGAAAAGAAAGAGGCATTGGAGTTGGCGCAGAAAGAGAATCAAACTGCCCTGAAAGACGTGGAGGAAAACGCCCGAAACATCAAAAAATGGGAAGCCGAGACGGAGAAAGCGAACCTTGCCCTCAAAACGACAAAGGAAGAGATTGCCAAGCAGAAACAGGTTCTGCACGAAGCGACACAAACTGCTGAACAGACCTGGGAGACGGAAAAGAACAAGACTGCCGGACAAAACATAGAGGAACTGCAGAACAGCAAGACTGTAGCCGACAGGAAGCTGCAAGATGTCCAGCAAGCCATCAAGGTAGTGGCTCATCTCAATGCTGCCACAACAGAAAAGCAGAAGAATGAGGAGCGCATCCTGGTCTTGGGCAAGAGAAATACGGAGATAGATGAAGCCCTGGGCAAGTTGACCATCGAGGCTCTGACCCAAGAGACCCTAACGCTGCGAAAAGCCTACACCCTGATGGTAAGTGAAAAATGGGAGATTCATCGTGCCAACCTGACGGAAGGCAAACCTTGTCCGCTCTGCGGCAGCACGACTCATCCTTATCATACCGACAACAGGCAGTTTGAGGAAGCCACCACGGAACTCTCGCAACTTCTGAAAGTCAAGGAGGATCTGCTGAAACTGCAGCAGAAACAAGAGAAGGAACTTTCCGGCGAGAGAAAACAGAACGACGGCGAAGTACAGACGCTCCAGAAACAACAGGAAAAGCTGTCGGGAGAAATCGCCAGTTACGAAGAGGAATGGAAGGCGCTCATCGCCCAGTATCCAAAGATTCCGAAGGCAGAGGCAGAACTGAAAGCACTCTTGCCTATCTATGAGAACAAGGCGAAGGATGCGACCGGCAAGCTAAGCCAATTTAACAAGATTCAGAAAGAGATAGAACGGCTGACCCAACTCAAGGACAAGGCTGTAAAGGATGAAGCTGCGTATGAAAGCAAGGCTTCAACGATACTGAATGAAGTCCAGGAAAACACTTCAACCTGCGCTACAAAATTAGCTGAGCAGAAAGCACTTACCGCAAATCTCACTTCACAGCAAAAGAGCAAGAAGGAGGCTTACGAGAAAGCTCTTCAGACATGGAATAGCGCCAGGAAGGAAATGGAGGAATGGCAGGGGCAATACAAGCAGATTCTGAATGGCGAAGAGCCTGATGCAGCAGAACAAAGACTGACTGCGGTAAAGGATGAGGCAACGAAAGCTGCAGATATGCAGAACGAGAACATCAACAAACTGAAGGCGGAACTCGCCAACAGTAAAGGTTCGCATCAAACCATACTGTCTCAGAACAAAACGATGAAAGAGAATCTGCAAGAGAAGGAAAAAGAACTCGACCTTTGGATTGAGGAATACAACAAGCAGCTTGAAGAAAAGAGCATCGAAGGAAAAGACTCCGAAGAGACTGATTCTAAAGAAAAAGGCATCGAGCCAAGATTCATCGACCGAAATACCATCCGGGAGATGCTTCACTCTGTCGAAGACTGGAATGCCATCCGTCGGGAAAAGGACGAAAAGGAGAAAGCCGTGGCTTCAACTACCGCTCTTTACCAGAGCGCAGAAAAGGCACATCAGCAGCACTTGGAACATCAGCCTGCCCAAACCCGTGATGCTCTCCTAGCCATTCAGCAGGAGTATCAGGAAAGAAGCCAGCGCAACGAACTGATTGCTGCCAACGCCAGGATGCAGAACCATCAGGAAGCCCTCAAACAGTTGGGCGACAAGGCTGAGGCTCTGAAGCTCGTAACGCAGGAAAAGGACGACTGGACAGCCATTACGGATGCCATCGGAGCAGACGGAAAGACGCTGCGCAAGATAGCCCAATGCTATACGCTCAGTTTCCTGATAGCGCACGCCAACCAGGAAATCAGAAAGTTCAACAGCCGTTACGAACTGCAGCAGGTAAAGCATTCGCTGGGCATCCGAGTCATCGACCACGACCGTGCCGACGATATCCGAGACACCACCTCCCTATCAGGTGGCGAAACCTTCATCGTGAGTCTGGGTCTCGCCTTGGGCCTGTCAGCATTATCCTCCCGCAACATCTCCTTCGAGAACCTGTTCATCGATGAAGGCTTCGGAACCCTCGACCCCGATACCCTAGCCACCGTCATCGATTCCCTCGCCATGCTGCAAAGTTCGCAAGGCAAGAAGGTGGGCGTCATCAGTCATACCGACACGATGAGCGAGCGCATCACCACCCAGATAAGGGTTATCAAGAATGGCAACTCCGGCAGCAGCCATATCGAGATCTATCCGTAACCCATCGCAATTACACCTTAAATTATATAGTAATAAAACAAAAGAAAGGGTGTGCCATAAGTCCATGACACACCCTTTCTTTTGTTTCCATTGAATATTAAACCCTGTTTCCCTCTTTTGGGAATACCACGGTTGGCTTGAAGGTCTTAGCCTCCTCAAAGTCCATCAGGGCATAAGCGATGATGATGACGGTATCGCCCACCTGCACCTTGCGGGCTGCAGCACCGTTCAGGCAGATACAACCGCTGCCACGCTCACCCTTGATAATATAGGTCTCCAAGCGCTCACCATTGTTGTTGTCTACAATCTGAACCTTCTCGCCTGCTATCAGATTAGCAGCGTCCATCAAGTCCTCATCGATGGTGATGCTACCCATATAATTCAGGTTAGCCTCAGTTACGGTTACACAATGGAGCTTACTCTTCAATACTTCTATCTGCATTGTTCTGTTATTACTTGATCTGTTACGGATTAAACTTAATAAAGAAATCTATCGAGGAATTATCCCTTATACTTGATATGGTCGATGAGACGGATAGGAGTCTTACCGCAATAAACGGTGATGCAACCTACCACGTATGCACTATCCTCCCATGAAGAAACATCCTGCAGGCTGTCGCCATCCACAATCTGGAAATACTCTACCTCCAGACCCTCTACAGCATTGATGTCGGCAACCACCTTATCGTGAGTTTCCTGTACGGTATGAGTCTTGGCATACTCTACACTCTCCTTCAGGGCCTTATAGATGTTTGGCGCAATGGCACGCTCATCAGGAGCCAGCAAAGTATTACGGCTGCTCTTAGCCAAACCGTCCTCATCACGGACAATAGGGCACTCTACAATCTGCACATCGCTGTTGATGTACTTCACGAGCTGCTTGATGACAGCAATCTGCTGCCAATCCTTCTCACCGAAATAAGCACGGGTTGGTCGAACGATATAGAAAAGACGGCTCACTACCTGACATACACCATTGAAATGACCCGGGCGCTTGGCACCCTCCATCACGGTAGAAACAGGTGGAAACTCAAAGTGGCGTGTATCTGGTGTAGGATACATCTCCTTCACCGATGGTGCAAACACATAGTCAGCACCACAAGCCTCCAAGAGCTTGCAGTCAGCATCGAGGGTACGAGGATAGCGATCCAAGTCACCCTGATTATTAAACTGTGTAGGATTCAGGAACACAGAAACTACAGTCACGCCATTTTCCTTTACACTGCGCTTAACAAGAGAGGCGTGACCCTCATGCAGCGCACCCATAGTTGGCACAAGGCCGATTTCCTTTCCCTCCTTACGACACATGAAGAGTTCGTTCTGGAGGTCAACAATCTTATTGAATACTTTCATCGTCATAATCTGTTTTCGGGTGCAAAATAACAACTTTTTTCTCAAATGAGAAAGAAAAAACCTAAAAATATGCGAATTATTGCCGAAAATAATGAATTTCGGAGAAAAAATGCCCCTATTTGAAGTTTTTTTTGTACCTTTGCACGTAATTCGTAAGAATAAAATTTAAATTTTATGGCAAAAAAAGTATTATTTATCAATCAGGAGATCGACCCATACGTAGCCGAGTCTCACATGTCAATCATGGGACGCGAACTGCCTCAGAAGATGCAGGAAGCAGGTTTTGAGATCCGCACCTTCATGCCTAAGTGGGGCACCATCAACGAGCGTCGCGGACAATTGCACGAGGTCATTCGCCTGTCTGGTATGAACCTTATCATAGATGATACAGACCATCCGCTGATCATCAAGGTTGCATCTATACCAACAACACGACAGCAGATTTATTTCATCGATAATGACGACTATTTCAAGAGCCGCCAGATGGGCACCGATGAAAACGGAAAGGAATATGCCGACAACGGAGAAAGAGCTATCTTCTTTGCACGTGGCGTATTGGAAACCGTAAAGAAGCTCCGCTGGCAGCCTGATGTAATCGTCTGCCAGGGTTGGGCTAGCGCAGTAGTGCCATTCTATGTAAAGACAGCCTACAGCGAAGAGCCTTCATTTGCAGAATCAAAGGTGATTACCGCTCTCTATACCAACGAACTCAAGGGTGAACTGGGTACCAACTTCAAACGTTGCGTTGCCTTCCGCGATGCCAAGTCTGAACTGCTCGACGGCTATCAGGACGACTTCAACTTCATTGAACTCGGCAAACTCGCCATCGACTATAGCGATGGTGTGGTAGAAGGTGAAGAAGAAGCTAACCAGATTCTCTTTGATTATGCGAAGGAGAAGAACAAGCCTGTACTGGCTTATCCGGGAGAAGATATCCAGGAGCCATACGCAGACTTCATCAACAAGGTTTGTCCTGACGCAGAATAAAATTCCGACAACAGAGACACATACATACAAGGATAATGAAAATTTTAAGACTCTTAACAGTATTAGTAATAGCAGCGCTTACTTTCGCTGCATGTGATGATACCACCGAGGGAATCGGTGGTAGCATCACTAATAAGATAGACAACATTAACATTTCTAACTCAGCGTTCAATGTTACCACAAAGTCTATAGTAGCAGATTCCGTATTGAGCCGCAACAACACGGGGCTCATCGGAAAGATGAAAGACCCGGAAACCGGCAACTATGTAAAGGGCGACTACATGACCCAGTTGAGCGTATTGCCAACTTTCTCTGTAGATACACTCGATTACATCAAGCAGGCAAACAAAGGTTCTATCGAAGCAGACTCATGCTACCTCCTGGTTTCATACAATGCCAGCTACGGTGATACCATCGCCCCAATGAAGGTGACAGCCTATGAGATGACAAAGCCGATGAAAGAAGATAAGGAGTATTACTCTAATTATGATGCCTTCAAGGAAGGCTGGGTAAGCGAAAACAACCAGCATTGGAGCAGTAATTACAACTTGAGCAATACATCAGATGTCAAGAACTTCAAGATTTACTTGAATAAGGAGTATAAGAAAGGTGGTAAGACATACAAGAACTATGGTTCTTACATCATGCAGACATACGCTGAACATCCTGAGTATTTCAAGACCAACTACAAGTTCCTGCACAACGTCTGCCCTGGCTTCTACATCAAGAATGTAGGTGGTACGGGTAACATGGCTAAGATCTGGAATACAGAGCTTATCTTCTACTGGAAACGCCAGAAGACCATCAAGGCAAAGGACGGCGTTAAAGACAGTACAGCTGTAAGCATCGGATACAACCGTTTCGATGGTACAGAAGAGGTTTTGCAGCTCAACAAGATTGAGAACGATAAGAAGAGCATGGAGAAGTTGGCAAGTCAGGAGAAATGGACTTACCTCAAGTCGCCTGCCGGTATCTTCACCGAGGTTACTCTTCCTATCGATGACATCATGAAGGGTCATGAGAAGGATACGCTCAACACAGCTACCATCTCCTTCCCACGACTCAACAATGCAGACGAAGACAACCCATACAACTTTGCTACACCAAGCACCATCCTGATGGTTCAGAAAGACAGTTTGCAGTCGTTCTTCGAAAAGAGCAAGTTGGCAGATAACCGTACTTCTTATACCACAAGCTACAGCAGTACCGGCACCTACAAGAATGCCTATACATTCCAGAATATCGCCAACCTGGTTTCTGCCATGTATAAGAACAAAGGCAAGGGTGAAAACTGGGATAAGGTAGTACTGGTTCCTGTAAACGTCATCACAACCACACAGGGCTATACTACCGTCATCTCCAAGATCAATCACGATATGTCACTCGCTTCTACCCGACTCATCGTGGGTACGGATGATCCTGACAAGGATTATACCACAGACCAGAAGACTGGTAAGAAGGTGGCATCTGGTCCGATCCGAATCAAGGTGATTTATAGTAAGTTTAAAGAAGAATAAGCATTCATAACGCAAAGTAAAAAAGGAAACGAAACATGGCAGATAATTTTTTGGAGCGTCATCGCGAAGAATACGAAATACGCAAGGCTGCATGGCTCAAGAAGAAGAAACTATTCATGAAGTCAGGCAAGAAACAGAAGCCCCAGACACAGATGCCACGTCCTGAAGACGAAGCGTTATAAACACGAAAATATTCAGAATCCTGAGAAAGAGGGTGTATCATAAAGCATTTGAATGTTTATGATACACCCTCTTAACTTTGCCGATTAATCCTTAAAAACCGCCGCATAAGTACAATAAAAGCCACTTAATACAAAATAAGACAAAATTAATTTGGAGTTTACCCATTTTTTTATATCTTTGCATTGTGAACTTAAAAGTATTAAATATTAAACAGACAAAAAGCAATAAAATAAAAATAATCAAGATATTAGTAGAGATACAGGTCTATGGGTTTAACTTTTCTAAGAACTTGCATTTAAGAATACAAGATATTTGCAGGATACAAGTTACTTGCAATATATGAGATACTTGGTTTATGTTTATAGATAATGGAGAAATTACTCTCATAAAGAATTTGTTTTTAAGTTTAAACAAAAATGCTAAAGTTAGATGTTAGTAATTATAAGTCCCCGTAGTGACCGTGAGGCTACTGCGGGGACGCTTTTTCAATTTATAGTATATAGAAACAAAAAGGGCAAGACCAGAGATGGCCTTGCCCAATCTATTTTTATAACTCTTTATCTATATTATAAGATTCTACCTGTAAGAGAGAACTTCAAAACAGGATAAACCTTCAAGTCTTTTACAAACTTAGAGAGATCATCCTCGCCAGCATCTTCCAATGCCTTATTGATATCTATCTCGTTACCATTCTGGTAAACCTTGAGCTTACCCATGAACTGGCTACCCAACTCAAAGCGGCAACCGATACGGTTCTTAGGAACCAGACGACCGAAACCTAAACCGAGGTATGGACGAACATTCTTGCAACGGATATCACCCTGAAGGTTATAATTCTCATCGAGCTCCAAGTTGTAACCACCCAGGTTAGCTGATAAAGCCTTACGGAACTGACTCTCCAAGTTTGGATTATCTTTCAAGTATCTATTAGAGAAGTCACGAAGTTCATCGCAAGAACCGGTAACCTCAGCAATCTTCTCACCACCAATAGACAAACCAGCTGCGATAAAGAACTTGCTGCCACCACCGAATGGATACAGATTAGCCTTTACATTAAAGGTGGTACGGTCGAATGCCCCTTCTGCATGAATGGTTGCACTGGTTGGGTACTGAAAATCAGGTACTTGAGGCAAAGAACTGGTATTGACATCTACATCCAAATCACCAGACAGTTTGAAAGATGGCATGATGTTCACACCTGCTTCTACCTCAAGGAAGTTAGTAACAGGAGCAGCCACACCAACACTAATACCCTCAGTACTTGCACCCACGTTAAGACCTACATGGTTAAAGATACCGCGCTTGTAATCGCTCTGTGCCATTACACTTCCTACACCAGCAAGCAGAATTACTGCCATCATCATTAATTTCTTCATAATCGTTCTGTTTATAAGTTAAATATTAAACGTTTTTTGCATATCGTTTGTAAATATGCTACAAATATAAACAAAAGTTACAAGAAGAACAAATAATCACACAAAAAATTAAGACTCTTTAGTACTTTAGCATACTAAAGAGCCCTAATATATTATTAAAAACGCAAAATCAGACTACTGAACTTAATCTACTACCGTAAACTTGGCATATTTCAGCAGAAGCTGTTTGGTGCCAGAATGAACGAACTCAACCGTAGCCTTCGTATTCTCACCAGTACCTTCAATCTTCAACACCGTTCCCCGTCCAAAACGCAGATGTTCTATCTTCATTCCCTCTTGTAAACCGCAAGAAGAACTGCCAGCAGATGAAGCTGTAGAAGAAGAAACTGATGCTGCAGAAGATCCAGTACCGCGAGAAGCAGGATGAGAAGAATGCGTCTCCATGTAACGTTTAGCTGCATTCAGCGCTCTAACAGACTTGAAATTACCTTCAGAGAGAGATGAGCGTCCGGAAACTGACGAGCGTCCGGAAGTACGTGAAGTCTCCGGTTCATCATCAAAGAGAGAAGGCTTAGGATCTGCTACAAACTGCGATGCTACCGGTTTGGAATTCTGATACCTGCTACTGTATCTAGGCTGCTCAGCATCCTCCCATGGTCTGCGAGGACGTTGCGCTCTCGCCCACTCCGGCTGATCAGACATAGAGCCAAACAAGCTTCCACCAGCCTCATCCAGGCAATCAATCAACTTGCCGTCAATCTCATCGATAAACCGACTCGGATTATCAAACTCCATCTTGCCATATCGCCAGCGGTTCTTGGCGTTCGTCAGGATACAATGTTTCTCAGCTCGCGTAATGGCAACGTAAAGCAATCTCCGTTCCTCCTCCAGTTCTCTGAGCGAAGCAGCAGAAAGCGGACTTGGGAAGATATTCTCTTCCAAACCAACCACGAAGACCGTAGGAAACTCCAGACCCTTGGCAGCATGAACCGTCATCAGAGAAACACGAGGTTCATCCTTATCACCATCGCTGTCAGCATCGGTAAGCAGCGCCACATCCTGCAGATAATCCTGCAGGAAGAGTTCATCAAACCTACCCTCTTCACGACGTTCCTCCACAAAAGCCGACATACCGCTCAAGAATTCCTCCAGGTTCTCCTGACGTGCCAGATCATCGGCATCCTTGCCCGACATGATATCCTGACTGATACCACTCTCCTTGATAATGGCATCACCCAATTCATAGACATCCGTAGTTTGAGCCCGTTCGATAAACGAAGAAATCAACAATCTGAAGGTTTCCAGCTTGTTCATCGTACCCTTGTTTACCGCCAGTCCATACTGCTCAGGAGCACCGATTACCTCCCAGAAACTCACCTGGTTCTGATGGGCACAGTCAGCAATCTTCAGCACCGTAGTAGCCCCTATTCCACGTGCCGGATAGTTGATGATACGCTTGATAGCCTCTTCATCATCCGGATTCGCCACCAGACGGAAATAAGCAATAATATCCTTAATTTCCTTGCGCTGGTAGAAACTCAGTCCGCCATAGATGCGATAAGGAATACCCTGCTTTCTGAACTCCTCCTCGAAGCTGCGGCTCTGGGCATTGGTGCGGTAGAGAATGGCAAAATCACTATACTGGCAGCCATCCTCGCGCCGGATACGCTTCACGTCCTTCGCCACAATCGCCGCCTCTTCCTTGTCGCTGTAAGCAGGCTTATACTGAATCTTCTCACCCTTCGCATTCTCGCTGAACACATCCTTAGGAATCTGGTTGCGGTTATGCTTGATCAGACTGTTAGCCGCCTCAACGATGGTCTGGGTAGAGCGATAGTTCTGTTCCAGTTTGAAGAGACGCGTTCCCTGAAACTGGCGCTGATAGTTGAGAATATTATCGATATTGGCACCACGGAAACTATAGATACTCTGCGAGTCATCACCCACGGCACAAACACGCTGCTTCTCCTGACAGAGTTGCATGACGATAGACATCTGAACGTGGTTGGTATCCTGATACTCATCCACCAGGACATAATCGAAGCGGGCGGCATATTTGTGGCGAATATCCTCATGTTCTCTGAAGAGCTGATAGGTAAGCGTCAGCAAATCATCGAAATCCATGGCATTGGCCTGCTTGCAACGCTGCACGTAAGCCACGAAAATCTTACCAACCTCAGGCATCTGCGCACGCTTGTTCTGCTCGAAGATAGCCGCATCGCTCTCATAAGCCGCAGCACTCATCAGGTTGTTCTTCGCCATCGAAATCTTGGCATGAACGGCAGCGGGCTTATACTTCTTATCATCCAGCCCCATCTCCTTCACTATCGCCTTGATCAGCGAGCGCGAGTCACTTTCGTCATAAATGGTAAAGTTGTTGTTGAAGCCGATATGCTCAGCCTCCGCTCTCAGGATTCGGGAGAAGATGCTGTGGAAAGTACCCATATAGAGATGCTGGGCGAGATCATTTCCCACCAGTTTTCCGATACGTTCCTTCATCTCCCTTGCCGCCTTGTTGGTAAAGGTGAGCGCCATGATGCTCCAGGGTTTCATGCCCTGACTAAGGAGATAAGCTATTTTATAAGTAAGCACACGCGTTTTACCCGAACCTGCACCGGCTATCACCAGCGAAGGTCCGTCAATATATTCTACCGCAGCACGCTGCGCTTCGTTCAAGTCTTTCAGTAAATCCATGAATCAATATTTGAGGCAAAA
>ENA-OPRX01001474-OPRX01001474.1-human-gut-metagenome-genome-assembly--contig:-NODE-1474-length-11482-cov-2.775094_pt1 | contig 11482 bp, 8 predicted proteins | sample MGYA00241450_ERZ501892 | MGnify/ENA primary metagenome ERZ501892 (study PRJEB25962, sample SAMEA2042223) | human gut metagenome | biome: human gut; feature: human-associated habitat; material: faeces...
CAGGCGCAGGCAGGCGGCGTTATCCGGCAGCAGCGCCGTGGGCTCCACCAGCGTCTCGCCGTACAGCTCGTTGAAGCGGCGGACGATCTCGCGGGCCTGCTCCAGCATGGGCAGCTGATCCTCGCCCACGGGCACGGTGTCCGCCATGAAGGCGGTGATGTCCGCCGTCTGGCTGACGGGATAGGTCAGGAAGCCCATGGGGATGCTGTGGTTGAAGCCGCGGAGCTGGATCTCCGCCTTGACGGTCGGATTGCGCTGGAGCCGCGCCACCGTGACAAGGTTCATGTAGTAGAATGTCAGCTCGGTGAGCTCAGGAATCATGCTCTGGATGAATATTGTCACTTTGTCAGGGTCGAGGCCGACTGACAGGTAGTCGAGCGCCACCTCGATGATGTTCTGACGAACCTTTTCCGGGTTGTCGAAGTTGTCGGTAAGCGCCTGCGCGTCAGCGATGAAGACAAACATCTTCTTGTAGTCGCCGGCATTCTGGATGGCCACCCTGTTCCTCAGGGAGCCGACGAAGTGGCCAATGTGGAGGCGTCCGGTCGGACGGTCGCCTGTCAGTATTATCTTGTTTGACATACCGTTGTGTTTTTTAGTTCGGATTATAATCTTTGTCTTATCTTTTCGCCTGTTTTGAAATCTGATCCTAATAATTCATTGTCTCTTTTTGTCTTTTTCAGCCAAATCATATGTATTGTTCTATTTAATCAGGTTCAGAAACTCATTCCTCGTCCGTGCCGAGGTCAGGAAAGCCCCTGAGAATGCGGAGGTTGTGGTCGTTGCGTTGGCCTTCTGCACCCCTCTGATCGACATACACGTGTGCATCGCCTCGATGACCACCGCCACTCCCAACGGATGCAGCGCGTTGTCGATGCAGTCCCTGATCTGGACCGTCAGCCTCTCCTGCACCTGAAGCCGCCGCGCGAAAGTCTCCACGACCCTTGCCACCTTGCTCAACCCCGTGATCTTCCCATTAGGAATATACGCCACGTGGCACTTTCCCAGGAACGGCATCATGTGGTGCTCGCAGGTGGAGTAAAGCTCTATGTCTTTCACCAGCACCATCTGGCGGTACTCTTCATCGAATATGGCGGACTGGATGATCTTCGCCCCGTCCTGTGAATATCCCTGCGTGAGGAACTGCAACGCCTTGGCGACCCTTTCCGGCGTCTTCACAAGCCCCTCTCTGTCAGGATTCTCGCCTAACAGCCGGAGGATTTCCTTGACGTGGACAGCGATCTCCGCGGTCGTCTTTTCCTCGTATATTTCCTTTTTCTCGTATGACATATTCCTAAGCTCTTCTTTTGGTACGGTTGTTGAAACAGCTTCCAAGCCTACAAAATTAGGCAAAAAATACTTATTGTTATGATTTTTTGCATATCTTTGGGGCAAATAGAGCCGCTTTTTGCGACATTTTGATTTATATTAATGATTATTAACAATTTAATTGTTCGAGAATATGTATTGGACACTTGAACTTGCCAGTAGCCTGGACGATGCTCCATGGCCAGCATCAAAGGAAGAACTTATCGACTATGCCAACCGTTCCGGCGCCCCCGAGGAGGTCATCGAGAATCTCACCGAACTTGAGGACGACGGCGAAGTCTACGAATCCATCGAAGACATCTGGCCCGATTACCCCACCAAGGACGATTTCTTTTTCAATGAAGAAGAGTATTAGTCTTGATTTCTGAAATGTCTGATTGATTTTCAATCTTTTGTTAATATGGCAGTAGCTGACTTTCGAGGTCGGCTACTGTCGTTTTGTGCCGTTTTAAGGTATGTCACGGGGTAATTAGTTGTCTTATTTTTGAGCGGGAGCTATTCCTCCAATGTTAGGAAGAAGAGTACTCTATGACGTTCCTTTCAAGCTGCTCGCGGACGGTCGTGTTGATTGTGTCCGGCAGGAACTCGGCATAGACCTTCTCGGTGACAAGGCTTGACGAATGGCCCATCAGGTGGCTTATCGTGTGCGCGTCCATCCCGTTCTTCAAGGCCTGTACGGCGAATGTGTGTCTGGCCACGTGTATCGTCAGGTTGAATTTTAACCCCATCTTTATCCCGACGCTTCTGAGCGACTGCTGGATGTTCCTGTTCTTTGTCAATCTTGCGTTGTTCTGCTTGACGATGTCCGACAGGTCGAATCCCTCGTCGAGCAGGTTGAACACGAAACGGCTGTTGCCGCCGGTCTTCCGCCACCTGAGCAGGATCTCTATGGCCTTGTCCACGAGCGGCAGGGATATCGAGCGCTTTGTCTTGTAGACGTTCTTGGTAAGTGTCCTGTTTTCGAAGTCTATATGCCGCCATTCCAGCGTCAGCAGGTCTGAATATCTCAGACCGCATACGTAGTACGAGAACAGGAACATGTCCATTATCTTTCTTGTCGCCTCGTTCCTTGTCCTGTCATAGACATCGAGCAGGTCGCGGAACTGGGTGTCCGTCAGGTAGCGCACCTTTTCCTCGTCGGTCTCGCCGCTGTACGACCGCGTCTTCTTCTCTATGTAGTTCGTGGAGATCGACGTGGCCAGCCCCTTTTCCATCAGGCTGTTGTCGGCCGCGTATCTGACTGCCTTGTACAGCGGCACCAGGGCCTTGTTGATCCCCTCGTTGCTTGTGTTCCCGAGCGTGTCCTTCCTGTACAGGATGTATTTGTTGAACATATCGACGCTGAGATCCTTGATGAACAACGTCCCGATCCTCATCCTGTCTTTCAGGAATTTCCCGAACTTCTTTATGTTCAGGTCTGCGTTGTAGTAGGTCGAATATCCCAGCCTTCCGAGGTCGTACTGCTGCCTGTTGTAGGTGGCGGCGTATTCGATGAAGTCCACCTTTCCGGTCTTCTTCGGGTCCGGCGCGTATTCCCCGTTAAGGATGTCCGAGACTATTTTGGGCGTGAGCCGTTCCTCGCACGCCAGGATCTGCGAGTCGGTTTTCGAGCGGAACACGTCGATCTGAGCCGACAGCCTTTTGTAATTCGGACTTGATCTTCTCACCTGCCTGGTGTCGGCATCCCAGTCAGCCGCCGGAAGTTTTATCCCGGTGCTGTGCTTGACATATTTGCCGCACACGAAGTATCTGATGTAGAGGATTGATTCCCGTCCCTTCGTCTTGTTCTTTATGAAGAAGGAGGATTTCGGTATCGTTGATGTCTGTCTGCCCATATTAATAATCGTTAAGAAATAACCTGCCGCCTGCTGAATTGTCGTTTAACTGAATAGATAAGGTTCGTTGTGTGTGTTCCTCAGGAAAGCCTGGATGTCCGACATTGAGTAGAAGTACTTGTCGCCGATCTTTGAATATCCGAGATACCCGCCGTCCCTGTACTTTTTCAGGGTGGCGTTGTTGACCCGGAGAAGCTCGAGCATCTCCTTGTTGGTGTAGAGTATTTTTCCGCCGTCTTTTATTGAGAAGAACGGCTGCATCACGGGCTTGATGTCATCCCTGCCGAATCCGTTGGCGCATTGGGCTATCTCGGCGTACAGGTCTTTCTTCTGCGTCAGGTCTATGAACCGCAGAAGTTCCTGCTCAGGGATGTCAACGCCGTTTCTTCTGAATATCACCGGCAGCATCGTGAAATGAGCGCAATGGATGTCCGAGACCTCGACTATCCTGTGTCCCCCGTAGGTGATGTGCTTTCTGACCGGCTTCCTGAGGTTCGCGAGACGTGAATACAGCTTGCCGTCATCCTTGAAAGCCGGGACCGTGTTGACACTTGCGAGGTGCTGGAGGTCGGACATTGTTAAGCAGTCGTCAAGGGCTTCGATTTCGTATTTGAGGCCGGCGTAATACCCTAATTTTTGACGCGCTGAAATATTCTGCGTAATACGCTTGATACCAAATAATTCGGATAGTTCGCTTACTCCTATATGTTCACTATTCTCATTCTTATCCTCTTTCTCTTCCCTAATATTATCTAATAACCTTATGATTAGTTCTTCTATTCCTTTAGAGTCTTTTTCTTCCCTTGTACCGCTTCCCTTGATGTCTTTGATATGCCGCGTTATTATTCTCGCGTTCTTGATCCTGCCGCAATGAATGTCTTTGACAAGCTCCTTTATTTTGGACACCGTCACAAGTTCGTCACAGGACACCGCCATTATCGATTCCCGCTTGCCTGTTTGCTCCTTGCCGCCGTAGTGTTTCCTTATATGCTCAATCTGTGATTTGAGCGCGTCGATGTTCTCCTTGCCGAATTCCAAGATGACCGGATATGTCTTGCCTGACGGAAACAGGTCTTTGCCGAGAATCATTCCGGTACGGTACCGCATCGGCATCTCGGTCTTGATCCTGTTCAGCGTCACGGTCTCTGCACCGCGTTGTATCTTCTCCTCATATTTCCCGATGACGGCGTCTTTATAGTCAATGCAGCCGCCGGCCTTCAGCGCGTCCCGGTATCTGGCGTAGTTCCTGGCTCCGGCGATCTTCTTGAATATGTCGCTGTGTATCGGGACGAAGCCTGTTGTCTCCGCCGCCAGTCCGTAGAGCCTTATCGCCGCGAATGTCCTCAGCATCCCTTTGACCGCCCTGTCGTCGTTGAATCCGCCCCTGCCGACGGATTCTATCCTCTCGTATTCGTATTCGGTGAGATAGACAGTCACCTTGTCCCGCCCGAAGTCGATGTCCGATGTGTTCTTCCGCTTTCCTTTCATAGCCTGAAAATATTATAGGTATTTGTACAGTTTTCTTATCGTCCCGACAGACGTGCCCGTTATCGCGCTGATGTTCCGCAATGATATTCCCTTTTTCAGCAGGCCAAGCTCTTTTGTGTACTGGGTTCTCATCCGCTCGTCGCTTTTCCTGTAGGTCCCGGGCCGTCCCATCTTTATCCCCTCGGCCCTGCATTTGGCGATGTACCTGTCACGGCCCGACGCCATCCGCTCCATGATAGTAAGGCGTTCCATCTGCGCCACCTCCAGAAGTATGGTGCATATCATGCTCGCTATCGGGTTGGGTTTCCCGTCGGCGCCGAGCGTCTCCAGGTTGTAGTTCTTGATGTACAGGCAGACCCCGTTGTCGTTCAGGAGCCGGATCACCTTCAGCGCCTCGAGCGTGTTCTTGCCGAGCCTGCTTATCTCCAGCACGCAGACCTTGTCGATACTGTTCCCGCGGATGTAGTCCAGCATCTCGGTGAGCTCGCTTCTCTCCTCGATTTTCTTCGCGCCCGAGACCTTGGCGGTGAATATCCTTCTGACGTTCCACCCCCATTTTTGAGCAGAAGTCGGACAGCTCGTCCACCTGCCTGGAATAGTCCTGGCCGGCGGTTGATACCCTGCATAAAAGAACGACGTCCATAATCGTTCCTTGTTTTTCCGAAGATAGTGATAATCCGTGATTTATGGAAATTTTCGCGCCGCTTTATATCTTATTTTAAGGCGGAACTTGGCGGCCGGCGACGTGTCTTATTGTCCGCAGTGTGGAATGAAACAGATTCTGACCGTGGTGATGAATATAATGGACTGAATATTATTCTGTTGTTGCATTTGATACGGCATCTGATGGATTTTTTTTCTGACACTTTTTTGAGAATATTCGGTAATCTTCTGGCTTTTCCACCGGATTTCCATGAATATGTTTTGGGATAGTTTGAGTTTATTCGTAAATTTGGCGCGTCACAGCGATGTGGCGCACATATCAGATGAAAGTGAAAAGCTTTTGTCCTTGGGCTGAAATCCGGAAAATTTCAATGAGCAAGGAAAAGAGCGGCTTTCATACTTGTATCGTATGGTCGTGCGGGTTCTCCGCACTCCATGATACGAGTGTGGAGTTGTCGATTTGCTCAAGGTTATTCCGGAACCCCAGCTCAGATTGACGGAACGCTCCACACTTTTGTCGTGTTTATAGGTTTGGCTTTGATATTTGGTGGTGGAATATGACCGCGAAAGGTCACTGAGCTTGTCGAAGTGTACCGTTCGGTCGAGAGCTTGTTGAACCGACAGGACCGTTCAGACCGCGGAACAATCGGTCACTGAGCCCGCCGAAGTGACGTAAGACAATATTGATAACACGATTCCATAACAGGAACCAATAATGATTTATAAAAACCAAAACACAATGAGAAAAGGTATTCTGCTGATTTTCACGATGCTGGCGACCCTGATAGGTTGCGGCCAGTACGACGATTCGGAGCTGAAGTCCGACATCAACGACCTGAAGTCCCGGATGGCGGCTTTGGAAAAGCAATGCAAGAACATGAACGAGAACCTGACATCGCTTCAGGCGATTGTGGACGCGATCCAGAAGCAAGACGGCATCGTCAGCGTCACTGACCTGCCGGACGGCCAAGGCTATTCCGTCAAATTCGTCTCCGGCAAGGTGATCTATCTGTACAACGGCAAGAACGGCACTGACGGTGTGACCCCGAAGATCAGCGTCCGTAAGGATTCTGACGGAATCTATTACTGGACAGTTGACGGCGATTGGCTGATGGTTGACGGCAAGAAAGTTCGTGCCGTCGGTCTTGACGGAAAAGACGGACAGAGCGGCAATGACGGAAAGGATGCTGTCACACCTCAACTGAAAATAGAGAATGGCTTCTGGTACATTTCCTACGACAACGGAAACTCTTGGAACAAATTAGGCAAGGCGACGGGTGAAAATGGAAAAGACGGCCAAGACGGTGACGGTTTCTTCAAGAGCGTCACCGTTGAAGACGGGTATGCTGTCTTTGTGATGAACGATTCAGAGCAGACCACCCTGAGGATCCCTATCGCCGGAGTTTCAACCGTGTCAAGCATAAAGTACGTTCCTGAGAGTCTTGACGGTGTTGTTAAGGTGAGATATTCAAAGATTGATGGTAAGAATGTGCCGGTGGATATAGTGATTAAGTTTGAGGTCATGCCGCAAGGTGCGGTTGACTACATCGTGAAGAACTGGAAAGAGGTTCTGACCGCCAAGGCCATTTATGCCTCATCAACCAAGGCTAGCATTGGAGACTTTGTCACAATGAATATAAAGGATGTGGTCGGTGGCGAGGATAACATAATTGTCGTCACCATTAACGCCAAGTCGCTTGATGACTTGTTCTTTTCGACAGACATACCTGTGGCTGCAAATCTGCGCCTCGCCGTGAAGATGAATGGAAGTGAATCTATATCTTCCGATTACCTGCCGCTGTCTCCGCTGCTGTCGTATGACCAAATCATTGAATATACGACTGTGACAGGAGACCGCATAGATTACGGCAGTTTGTTCGAGTTTAAAAGAGGCGATTCGGCTTTGTCATTGACTGATAGTCATGTCGGTAATGCTTGGCGAATATACATTGAGGGTTCTCCAGTCGAAAGAAATTTATTTAGTTGCATTTTTAATAAGAGATCTTATGACGACTACATTGGTAACTATAATTACGATTTGAAATCTTTGAGTTTTGTGACACCAATTGAATTGGAGGCCTTGTCGTTTTCAGAAAGTGGAAGCCTGATTTTGGCTGATCTTTCGAATGTCAATACAGAGAATGTCATTGATATGTTCAGAATGTTCCAAGGATGCTACTCTCTCACTAGTCTGGATTTGTCTTCACTTGATACGAGAAATGTCACGAATATGGGAATGATGTTCGGTGTCTGCAGTGCTCTTACTAACCTTGACTTGTCAGGATTTGACACGAGGAATGTTACGAATATGTCCGAGATGTTTTTTTATTGTACTTCCCTTGCCAGTTTGGGCTTGTCCTCATTTGACACGAGGAATGTCACAGATATGAAAAGAATGTTCGAAGAGTGCCACTCTCTAACAAGTTTGGACTTGTCTTCATTTTACACGAGAGATGTCGCGAATATGAATCGGATGTTCCTAAATTGCAAATCTCTAACCAGTCTGGACTTGTCTTCGTTTGATACGAGGAATGTAACGGATATGGAGTTTATGTTCGGCGGTTGCAGCTCTCTTACTAGTCTTGACTTGTCTTCATTTGACGCGAGGAGTGTTACGAATATGTACTGTATGTTTAGTGGTTGCAGTGCTCTTGCTAGTCTTGACTTGTCCTCGTTTGACACAAAGAATGTCACGGATATGAATTCGATGTTCTATAACTGCCAATCTCTCACGAGTCTGGACTTGTCCTCATTTGACACAAAGAATGTCACTGATATGATTTTTATGTTCGAGGATTGTAGTTCTCTTATAAGTCTAGACTTGTCATCGTTTAACACGGAAAATGTTACGGGTATGAGAGGCGTATTCTATGGCTGTACATCTCTCACTAGTCTGGACCTGTCTGGATTTGACACGAGAAATGTCACGGATATGGGCAATATGTTCAGAGGTTGCAAATCTCTTATAAGTTTGAACTTATCTGGATTTGACACAAGAACAGTCACGAAAATGGATTATATGTTTGACCAGTGTGATAATCTTAAAGAGATAATCATGCGTGGCTGTGACAAGAAGACAATTGAGATGATCAGCTGGGTCAAGCCTTCGGGGGCGGTGATCATTACTGACTGATTTGACGATAGAAGAATCGGATATGATATTAACGTATTACAAACAAATAGTTTAACTCAAAATTTACAATTATGATTACATGTGAAAGAATCGCTGGTGTCGGCAGCAAGTGCCAAGGGCTGGATTGCCCGACGACACCTTGCACCGGGCTGAGTTGTGAGAATCTGACCAAGGTCAATCAGACCTGTCAGGGCGTGACAAGCACCGGTGTCAAGTGTCTTAATGGGACGGGGATCATTGTGCCGGATGGTCTCGATATTCTTATCAATGAGTTTGATTCTCACGGAATATTGCTGGAAAAGCATATGGTGGAGAACTCGATATTCATCTGCCCTGATAAAGTGGAGGAACAGATGAATGATCTGAAGCATCTGCTACGCAAGCTGAATCAACCGAATGAGCCGAACTACTACTATATCAAAAAAGGAAAATCAAAGTTTGACGGTAATACAAAGTTGCCGGTGCGTTTCTCAGAGGATGCTGTCAATGTGAAATATCTGGATGTGGCTGGCAATGATCTGCGACCAGTCATTACGAAGAAAAGGATAGGCAACAAAGTATGCAAGGCGCAGGATGTCTATACCCAGATTTATCCAGGTGCGATACCTTCCGGTGTTGTTCCGGTTTCACCAATGTCCAATTACAGCGGGCTTCCGATAATAATCGATTACGACGGAAATGATTTTGTCAGGGATGCGATCCATCGTTATACCGGAGTCTGGGTATGTAAAAACAACAAGATGAATATGCTCCGAAACTACAAGATATCTCACATCTGGGGAAGAACTTATGATCCGTTCTACTTTTCAAGTCTGTGGAATGTTGTCATTATTCCTGCCCACTGCAACGACATAATGGACAAGGATCCTAAGTCACATCACGTTGTTGCGGCCATTCAGAATCTGTTCAGGGCGATCTGCTACCTGCTGTACAATCCGAACAGCTATCTCACAGACATCGAGAATATTCTCAAACAGAACAATCCGAATATTCAGATACCTCGTGTCGCCGAACCGTCTCCGGCCGATCGTCAAAAGGCTCAGACCTACATCGACAACGGCCTGATATTCATTTAACCATAATTGATGAATATGTTGAAAGCGCCTGACGAGGAAAACAATCCCGCCAGGCGCTTTGTCGATGAAAGTGCGGAGCCGCCGACCTGCCCAAGGACAATGATATTCCGGAACCCGCCTCAGATTAACCGGGAGGCCCCGCACTTTCGCATTATGAATAGTCTTATCGCCTGTTTTTTCTTGTACAGTTTCAGGGGCAGCCTGTTCCGCCGCAATATCTTCTTTCTTGTGTCATCATCAAGATTTTCCATCATCAGGTCCGACAGCACACCGCCGAACATCAACCCGTTGATGTATGCGGCCTCATACCAGAAATGGGCTTTCCGATAATTTTTCCTGCAACCCCTTCCGTGTGCGTATCTGAACCCCAGATCGCACATTTTGTCGGCCTTGTTCGGGTCTCCGCTTCTGGCCTCGTCACGGCATTCATAAAATTTCGCCCTTGATTCGGGCAGCAACATCGGTTCCAGGAAATAGGCTATTTCCCGTATGTACTTGTTGCCGCTTCTGCCGATGGTCCTGATGACAAGATATTTGAATTCCATCCTGATTATGTCCACAATCGTGTCGATGATCCAAAGGAATCCGAATATTGCCCATATCGCCGCCGCAAGAATGACCCACCGGAACCAGGAGTCAAACATCGCCGCCCTTACCTCGAACGGTTTGATGGAGACAAGCCCCACCGTCACCAGCAACGGACTGAAACCGATGACACTTTTTAGAAAAAGTTCTTTGTATTCATCCATAACGCTCTGTTTTCTCGTCTGCAAAGTTAGTCCTTGCTGTAAGACAAAACTTGACACACAGAAAAAATATCTGTCTGTCATACTTTGTCAGATATTATGACTTAACTTTGCCGGAGAAAAAAATCAAGACATTATGTTGGCTGAAAAGATAAAAGACCGGATCAGGCTTCTGGAGATCGTCGATTCGTTCGGCGAGACCGGGGCAAGTTTCGAGCGGATCGGAAAGGAATGGTGGCGAAGCACGAAAGGCGGGGATCTCGACCTGCGGACGTTCCACAGGTACAGGCGGGACATAGAGGATATCTTCGGTGTCATAATAGAATGCAGGAGAGCCGGCAGCTCATCGACATATTACATCTCGAATAAAGGCGCGTGTCCTGACGACCGGCTCCGCCTGACCTGCATCAACGCCTTCCTGATGGGGAATATGCTGACGGACGACCGCTTCCCGAAGGACCGTGTGTTCATCAGCGCCAGCTACAACAATGAATATGCGAGGGTGGTCCCGAGGGCCATATCCCTGAACAGAGTCATATTCGTGAAACACAAACACCTTTACCAGAAGTATGCCGCCGTCAAAGATGAGAATATGTTGTATCCGGTTGAGATCAGGCCAGAGGTTCTCGAATTTGAGTTCATCCCGTACGCCCTGTCCTACAATGCCTGCTGGTATATGTTCGGAAAAAGGCTGGACGAGGACGAACTCCTTGTATATTCATTGCAGAACTCGGCAGAGATCCGCGTGCTGGACGAGATCGCCGATCCGCCGGAGGATTTCCGTCTTGGTGAGATCACGTCCGACTTTCGGAAGCATTTCCACATGAGCGACGACCTGAACGACCGTGATGACCGTCTCCAGTACCTGCTGGCCAGCAACCAGTCGATGTACAAGATATTCTGACTTGTCCCGCCGCGCCGTATCTCCCTTCGCGCCGCTTTAATATTTGAACGGCGCGAAACGGCAGTCCCCGTCAGCGGCGTTCCGGCATAAAATCTTAAAATGACACAGGCCGCATATGGCTTGTGTCATTTATTTTCAAATCCTGTGCAGTCACAAGTTCATTTCAATATGAATATCACGCTTCTCCATAAGAAACGTTGTTTTTATAGTACAATAATTGCGTATTTACGCATTTTTGTGTTTGTAAAACTACGCTATTTCAGCCGACTGACAAAAGATTCGGATAAATTGCTTTTTGTTGGAAGTGT
>ENA-OPRX01001478-OPRX01001478.1-human-gut-metagenome-genome-assembly--contig:-NODE-1478-length-11429-cov-3.121066_pt1 | contig 11429 bp, 10 predicted proteins | sample MGYA00241450_ERZ501892 | MGnify/ENA primary metagenome ERZ501892 (study PRJEB25962, sample SAMEA2042223) | human gut metagenome | biome: human gut; feature: human-associated habitat; material: faeces...
CGGAAACAATATGAGGTCGATATATGCTGGAAGGGAGGACGATACGTGGTGGGTACATGGAGGAAACGTGGTAGATGTCAGGACAGGGAGAAGATCAGTAGAGCATGCCAAACATCCATAGAGGGATGATGTTGCCGTAGCCTGTCTCGATGTCGTCCTTGACGACGTAGCCGTTTTCTATGCTCTGCAGCTGGCGTTGTCGCTTCTTTTTGCCTCCTACCTCAAAGGTGTATTTCCCATCGATGAGGAAGTCGGAGACGGGGGATGTGGTGACGGAACAGAGAGATCGGGTCTGGTTGAAGAAGAACGTCTCGCGAACCGTGCTTGTCTGCAAAGATACGTCTTTTTGTGAAATTGCACTATGTTGTGTGCAGTTTTTGTGGAAAAATGCACTGAGGTGAGTGCGATTTTGGGTAAAAACTGCACTGAAGTGAGTGCGATTTTGAAGAAAACGCCATAAGTCGGGCTACGAAGGAAAGGTTAATAGTGCATAAATATCAGATGGAAGTTGGTGAGGATAGCGTTTTTCTCCCTATATTTGCAAGCAGTATAGTCCGAGGCTGTCCTGTGGGGCGGAGACGGGCAGGAAGGAGGAAAACGAAAGAGGAACAAAAAAGCATAGACCAATGAAGAAATCAAAATGGTGGGCCTCGCTGTCCCTGGCCCTCGTGATGAGTACGGGCTTGGCCGTGGCAGTAGGCCAGGGTGACAAGGTGATGCAGCGTCAGAGCGACGGCACGTATGTTGTCAATACCGTCACGCTGTGTCCGACGGTGCGCGGCTTTAAGGGCGCAACGCCCCTGTTTGTCTATATCAAGGGCGGCAAGGTGGTGAAGGTCGAGGCCCAGCGCAACCAAGAGAGCCCGAAGTTTTTCCAGAAGGTGAGACAGGGCCTGCTGCCCAAGTTTGCAGGCATGAAACTCAGCATGGCAGCCAAAGCCTCGGAGGTAGATGGCGTGACGGGCGCGACGATGTCGAGCCGGGCCGTGAAGAAAAACGTGGCGGCCGCCGTGAAATACTATCAGGCGCACAAGTAGCGGCAGGCGAGAAGCCATACGGACGACGGACGTCGCGCCCGGTGCTGATGAGATCAGAACCGGGTGTGGCGTCCGTCGTCTGTGTAGTTGAGGCTACGGAGCCTGTCGTGCTCCGTGCTACAGAATCTCGGCTATCTGGACCGCATTGAGGGCAGCCCCCTTGCGGATCTGGTCGCCCGTGAGCCAGAGCGTGCAACTATGGTCGTCGGCCAGGTCCTTGCGGATGCGCCCCACGAAGACGTCATCCTTGCCCGCCGACTCCAGGGGCATGGGATAGACATAGTGCTGGGGATCATCGACGAGGGTCACGCCAGGAGCCTCCTGGAGGGCGTGGCGGATCTCCTCTACCGAGAGCGGGCGCTCGGTCTCGAACCAGACACTCTCGGAATGGCTGCGGAGTGAGCTCACGCGGACGCAGGTGGCACTCGTGCGAACGTCGGAGTGCATGATCTTGCGCGTCTCGTGATACATCTTCATCTCCTCCTTCGTATAGTCGTTGTCCGTCATCTTGTCGATCTGCGGTATGACGTTGTAGGCCAACTGGTGGGGGAAGTGGCTGATACTATGGGCGCTGCCCGTCTCGAGAATCTCCTTGTACTGCTGCTGCAGTTCGCGCATGGCCTCGGCGCCAGCCCCCGAGGCGCTCTGGTAGCTGGCGATGTGGATCTTGCGGATGTGGGACAGGCGCTCGATGGGGTAGAGGGCCACGACCATCATGATCGTCGTGCAGTTGGGGTTGGCAATGATGTTGCGCAGATGGCGCTTGGCATCCTCCGGATTGATCTCTGGGACGACGAGAGGCACGTCCTCGTCCATGCGAAACTGGCTGCTGTTGTCGATCATCACGGCCCCGTGGCGCGTGATGGTGTCGGCGAAGCGAGCCGACGTGCTGCCTCCGGCACTGGTGAAGGCGATATCGACGCCACGGAAGTCGTCGTTGTCCTGGAGCAGGCGGACGGTATGGGGCTTGCCCCTGAAGAGGTACTCGCGGCCCGCGCTACGTTCGGAACCAAACAAAAGAAGGTCATCGACCGGGAATTGGCGCTCTTCGAGAATGCGAAGAAGCTCTTGTCCTACGGCGCCGCTTGCGCCAACGATAGCTATTTTCATTTTTCTGTTCCTTTCTCTTAACAAGTAATATATGGCGCAAAATTACGAAAAAGCGAGGACACAGTGGTGCGTAATTGCGTGTTTTTTGTTACCTTTGCAAAAAATTAAGGAATCGATATGCTGCTCACGACCCAGTATCTCCCCATATCACAGCCGCCGCTGATCTTTCTGACGGTGCTCCTGATCATCCTCTTTGCGCCGATTATCATGGGCCGGCTGCGCATTCCCCACATCATCGGACTGGTGCTGGCTGGCGTACTCATCGGCCCCTACGGCCTCCATGTGCTGGAGCGCGACGCGTCGTTCAGCCTCTTCGGTTTCGTGGGTCTCTTCTACATCATGTTCCTTGCCGGTCTGGAGATGGACATGGAGGGCCTTCGGCGCAGCCGAGGGCGCGTGTTGCTCTTTGGCGTGCTGACGTTTCTGCTGCCCTTTGTGCTGACCTACTTCATGGCCGTGGAGCTGCTGGGCTACACGCAGATGGCCTCGCTGCTGCTGGGCTGTCTCATGGCCTCCAACACCCTCGTGGCCTATCCCATCGTGGGTCGCTACGGACTGGGGCGCCATGCGGCCACCACGCTCAGTGTGGGCGCCACGATGACCTCGCTCTTCTTCGCCCTGGTCTCGCTGGCGACGATCGTCAACCAGTTTGAGGGCGCCTCGGGCCCAGGCTTTTGGCTATGGTTTGCCGTGAAGTTTGCGGCCTACTGTGCGGGCACGATCTTCCTCATCCCCCGATTGACACGCTGGTTTCTGCGCCGCTATAGCGATGCGGTCATGCAGTTTGTTTTTGTCCTGAGCGTCCTCTTTCTCTGTGGCGCGCTCTCCCAGATGATTGGCCTGGAGGGCATCTTCGGTGCCTTTGTGGCTGGACTGATCCTCAACCGCTTCATCCCGAAGGTCTCGCCGCTGATGAACCGTCTGGAGTTTACGGGCAACGCCCTCTTCATCCCCTATTTCCTCATCGGCGTGGGTATGCTCATCGACCTCCACCTGCTCTTCGAGGGCGGGCGCATCCTCCTGGTCGTGGCCTGCATCACCTTCTTCGGCACGGCCGGCAAGGCCCTGGCAGCCTATCTCGCGGGGTGGCTCCTGCGCTTCGACCGCCAGGCTCGCCACCTGATGTTTGGCCTCACCTCCGCCCATGCTGCCGGATCCATCGCCATGGTGATGGTGGGACTGCGCATCCAAGTAGCCCCGGGCGAGTATCTCTTCGGCGACGAGGTGCTCAACGGCATTGTCATCATGATCCTCTTCACCTGCGTCATCTCCAGCCTCGTGACGGAATATGCCGCCAAGCATATCGTGCTGGCCGAGAAGGAGCAGCCACAGGAGGACGCCGGGGTGCAGGATGAGACGGTGCTCATCCCCGTGAAATATCCCGAGTATGCCAACCGCCTCACCAACCTCGCCCTGCTCATGCGCAATCCGAAGCGCGACCACGACCTCGTGGCCTTGAGCGTGGTCTATGACGATGCCAATATCGATCGCCAGCGGGCCGAGGGCTGCAAACTGCTGGAACAGGTGACGAGCTACGCTGCCTCGGCCGACGTGAAGATGCACAGTCAGCTGCGCGTGGCGACCAATATTGCCAATGGCATCATGCACGCCTTCAAGGAGTTTAGGGCCACGGAGGTCGTCATCGGCATGCACATGCACTTCTCCGACTCCACCACCTTCTGGGGGAAGTTTCACCAAAGCCTCTTCAACGGACTGTCGCGACAGATCATCATGGCGCGCCTGATGCAGCCCCTTTCGACGCTGCGTCGCATCGTGGTCTGTGTGCCCTCGCGCGCACAGTTTGAGCCGGGCTTCTACCGCTGGCTCGAGCGCCTCTCGCGACTGGCCGAGAATCTCGACTGCCGCATCGCCTACCATGGGCGCCAGGACACGCTGACTCGCATTCGGCAGTATGAGCTCAACCACCATGAGAGCGTGCGCGCCGAGTATGTGGAGATGGAGCACTGGAACGAGCTGCCGACGCTGGCCGCCCAGATCAAGGAAGACCACATCTTCGTGGTCGTCACCGCGCGCAAGGGCACGGTGTCGTTCAAGAACGCCATGGAGCGCCTGCCAGAGGAACTGACCAAGTACTTCTCAGGCAAGAACCTCATGATCATATTCCCCGACCAGTTTGGCGAGGACAAGACCGACGTGATGACCTTTGCCGAGCCCCAGCATGTCGAGGACCGTTCGGCCTATGAGGCGGTGCTCGGATGGCTCTATCACAACCTCTACCACCGGCTGGCCGTGGCAGCGAAGAAAATAATCAGAAAAACGAAGAAGAAATGATAGACATCAAAGGTATAACGAAGAGCTTCGGCTCGCTACAGGTGCTCAAAGGCATCGACCTCCACATCAACAAAGGCGAGGTGGTGAGCATCGTGGGTCCCTCGGGGGCGGGCAAGACCACGCTCCTCCAGATCATCGGCACGCTGGACAAGCCCGATAGCGGGTCGGTGGTGGTCGATGGGGTAGAGACACAGCAGTTGTCGGGGCATAAGCTCAGCGAGTTTCGCAACCGCCATGTGGGCTTTGTCTTCCAGTTTCATCAGCTCCTGCCGGAGTTTACGGCCATCGAGAACGTGATGATTCCCGCGTTTATCGCAGGAAAATCGACCTCTGAGGCGCGGAAGCGGGCCGAGGAACTGCTGGACTTCATGGGTCTGGCCGACCGGGCGCGCCATAAGCCCAGCGAACTCTCAGGTGGCGAGAAGCAGCGGGTGGCCGTGGCACGCGCCTTGGTTAATCGACCGGCCGTGATTCTCGCCGACGAACCCTCGGGAAGTCTGGACAGCAAGAACAAGGCGGAGCTCCACCAGCTCTTCTTCGACCTGCGCGACAAACTGGGGCAGACGTTCGTCATCGTCACCCACGACGAGACGCTGGCGCAAATCACCGACCGCACCATCCATCTGCGAGACGGCATGATCGTCGGTGGCGATGAGGCTTCGCAGGGCAACGAGGCTTTGCAGGGCGAGGTGTAGGCGGGCGTGACACGGCTCGGCGGGCAGTCTGTCCATCCATGCCCTGTTTTGTGGACCGCCCTCCCGTCATTCATAGAAAAAAGTAGTAGGACTATTTAGACTATCAACACAGATGATCAAAATAAAACTCGGCGATTACAATGACCTGACTGTTCAGGAAGTGGCTTATCGTGAGGGCAAAGGCGAGCGCTTTGGCCTTTACCTCGATGGCGGACGCGACGGAGAAATCCTCATGCCCGACAAGTATGTGCCCGAGGGCACGCAGGTGGGCGACACGCTGCGCGTCTTCGTCTATCTCGACCAGGAGGAGCGACCCATCGCCACGACCGAGAAGCCGCTCGCCCGGGTGGATGAGTTTGCGTATCTGCAATGTGCGTGGGTCAACCAGTATGGTGCGTTCCTCCATTGGGGCGTGATGAAAGACCTGTTCTGCCCGTTTCGCGAGCAGAAGAAGCGCATGGAGGTGGGACTGAAGTATATCGTCCATATCCATGCCGACGAAGAGAGCTTCCGTCTGGTGGCCTCGGCCAAGGTGGAGCACTATCTCCACGACTATGCGGAGGACTACGACGCTGCCGCCCGTAGGGGAGAGATCGAGACCGCGGAGGAAGAGACGGACGCTGTGGGCTTCCGTCCCTATCATGTGGGCGACGAGGTGGAACTGCTCGTATGGCAGAAAACGGACCTCGGATTCAAGGTCATCGTTGACAATCGCTATCCCGCGCTCATCTACGAAGATCAGATCTTCCAGTATGTGCACACGGGCGACCGTCTGCGGGGCTTCATCAGCCGCATACGTGAGGATGGCAAACTCGACTGTTCGCTCCAGCCTACAGGCAAGCGCCAGACGCAGGACTTCGCCGACACGCTCCTGGCCTATCTCCAGGAGCACGACGGCCGCTGTCCGCTGGGCGACAAGAGCGACAGCGAGGACATCAAGCGCGTGTTTCATGTGAGCAAGAAGGTCTTCAAACGGGCTGTCGGCGACCTCTACAAACGTCGTCTCGTCATTCCCGGTCCCACGTCGGTGGTGCTCACGAAGTAGGGGTGCACGCTTTTACGTGTAGGAATAATTGCCGTGCAGAGAACAGACTTGTGCACGAAAGGCTATACACTAAGACCTTCTTAGTAGAACAAAAGAACAATAAAAAATTGGCCTGACACCCTGGTTGGCAGTGTGTCAGGCCATCTAACCTGTCTGCGGCTATCGAGGGCCGCATGGGAAACACCAAAAGATTCTATTTACACTTTCCTGGCAAAGCGCTGAGGCCTATGCGGCGATCATCGAGAGGAAGTATTTGTGTATGTGCAAATCGCTGTCCAGTTCGGGATGGAAAGCCGTGACGAGCTGGTTGCCCTGTCTTGCCGCCACGATATGGCCATCGACGGAGGCCAGGACGCGCACGTCGTCCTCCACGCTTTCTATATAGGGCGCACGGATGAACGTGGCAGGGAGACCGGTGCCCACCTCCGCCATGTCGAGGGAGGTGTGGAAGCTACCCAACTGTCGTCCATAGGCGTTGCGGCGCGCGCGGATATCCATCGTGGAGAGGCGCGGGAACTCCTCGCCCTCCACCTCTTTGGCCAGCAGGATCAGTCCGGCACAGGTGCCGAAGACGGGCAGTCCGCCGGCAATGGCCTCGCGGATGGGCTGGAGCAGCTCCAGGTCGTGGAGCAACTTCAGCATCGTCGTCGATTCGCCACCCGGGATGACCAGACCGTCCTTGGGCTGGTTCCAGTCGGAGAGCTGGCGCACCTCAAAACATTCAGCGCCCAGCTGCTGGAGCATTCGCTCGTGCTCGATGAATGCTCCCTGCAAGGCTAATACCGCTATCCTCATTATTGTCCGCGCTCGGCCATGAGGATCTTGATCTCCTGCTCGTTGATGCCAACCATCGCCTCGCCCAGGTCCTCGCTCAGCTCGGCAATCTTCTTGGCATCCTTGTAGTTGGTCACGGCCTGGACAATGGCAGCGGCACGCTTCACGGGGTCTCCGCTCTTGAAGATACCCGATCCGACGAAGACACCCTCTGCGCCCAGCTGCATCATCAGCGCAGCGTCGGCAGGCGTAGCCACACCACCAGCGGCGAAGTTCACCACAGGCAGTTTGCCATGGTCGTGTACGTATTTCACGAGGTCGTAGGGAGCCTGGAGCTGCTTGGCAGCCTCGAAGAGCTCGTCCTCGCTCATGCCGACGAGGCGACGGATCTCAGCCTGCATCAGGCGCATGTGGCTCACGGCCTGGACGACGTCGCCCGTGCCCGGCTCACCCTTGGTGCGAATCATCGTGGCACCCTCGGCAATGCGGCGGAGCGCCTCGCTGAGATTGCGTGCGCCACAGACGAACGGCACCTCAAACTGCGTCTTGTCGATATGGTAGATGTTGTCCGCAGGGCTCAGCACCTCGCTCTCGTCGATGTAGTCGATCTCGATGGCCTGGAGAATCTGTGCCTCGACGAAGTGGCCGATGCGGCACTTGGCCATCACGGGGATGGAGACGGCGGCCTGGATGCCCTTGATCATCTTAGGGTCGCTCATGCGGGAGACGCCACCAGCTGCGCGGATGTCGGCAGGGATGCGCTCAAGCGCCATAACTGCACAGGCGCCTGCCTCTTCGGCGATTCGTGCCTGTTCGGGCGTGGTTACGTCCATGATTACGCCGCCCTTGAGCATCTGCGCCAACTGACGGTTCAGTTTAACCTGTTCTTCGGGGGTATTTGCTTCTGCCATGTTCGTTCTCCTTGAGTCGTTTAATGCGGACGCGCTTTGTTAGCGCGTTTGGGTCGCTTTTGATAACGAATGAAAGGGTAGAGGCGTTGTGGTATTGCGGGTATACCCAATACTGGTAATAATGATATGACCAGATTATAACCAGATGAGATAAGATCAACATCGATGTTGGAACGGGAAAGAGCTTTGCATGCTTACCTATTCGTTTTCAAATAAGGGCGAACTGAGCCTGTATGAATATCTGTATCGCTGCATTCGTACCGATATCGAGGCTGGTGTCATTGCGCCAGGGGAAAAGCTCCCCTCCAAGCGCAGCTTTGCGCGTCATTTGGGCGTGAGCCTGATTACCGTGGAAGGTGCGTATTCGCAGTTGATCGCGGAAGGGTATTTGAGGGCCGAACCTCGAAGGGGCTATTTCGCATGCGATTTGAGCCCTTCTGGCGTTGTTCCTGGTCGCAAGCCGCCGTTTTCCGGTATCAGGTCATCCTCGGCGGAAGCGGCGGATTCGGCTGACGGGAATCTACTTCCCGAAGAGGGGTTGGCACAGGCCTATGCTTCGTTGGCAGCGGCGGGTCAACCCCATGAGGATCGCATCGACGCAGGCGGGCAATCTGCAACACTAACAAGCGCTTCTGGCGGAAATAGCTTCAATGGTGAAGCTGCGTTCGCTGATTTCACGGGTTCGTCAGTACCCTTGGGCATGTTCCCCTATGCGGCATGGGCAAAATCGTTGAGAGATGCCCTGACGCGCGAATCGGAACGTATGCTCGTGGGCGAAATGGGGTTCGCTGGCGCCTTTCGTTTGCGCAAGGCCATCGCCGATCATCTTCGCGGGTTCCGAGGCATGGAGGTTGATCCCGAATGCATTGTGGTGGGAGCTGGTTCTCAGGTGCTCTACAACTGGCTCGTTCAGTTGCTGGGGCGTAATCTCCATTATGGCGTTGAAGATCCAGGGTATTTGCGACTCTCTCGAATCTATGAGGCGAATAATGTTGAGCTTTCGCATATTTCCCTGGATGAAAACGGTATCGATATGGCGTCTGTTGCCAAGTCGGGTGCCGATGTCTTGCACCTGATGCCATCGCATCAGTTTCCTACGGGCATTGTGACTTCGATCGGTCGACGCTACGAGCTTTTGGGTTGGGCTTCCGCTAAAGGCAATCGGTACCTTGTTGAAGATGACTACGATTGCGAGTTTCGCCTTACGGGACGTCCCATCCCCTCGCTTCAAAGCATTGATGCAACGGGGAAGGTGGTTTACGCCAACACCTTTACGAAAAGCCTGGGGCCGGCGTTTCGTATCGGCTACTTGGTTTTGCCGCCCGCATTGGCGGACCGTTTCAGGCGCGAACTGGGATTTTACTCCTGCACCGTCAGCGCTATCGATCAACTGGCCCTGGCACGTTTTATCGAAAGCGGCGACTACGAACGCCACGTGAACAGGTTGCGCACCTACTATCGTTCGGTGCGTGATGCTTTGGTCTCCGCTTTTCAAGCCAGTTCCTTTTCGGAAAGAGTCAGCATTGAAGAACAGGATGCTGGCATCCATTTCATCATGGGCATATCCACCGACATCAAAACACCCGAGGTGCGCAATTCCGCCCTGCAGGGACACGCCATGCGTTACCGGTTCGATGATGATGCCGCTGAAAACGCTAACGACTGCCACCAACTCGCCAGTCCTGCCGCGGAGAGCCGCTGGGAACGGGAATTTGTTGATGCCGCTCAAGGCAGGGGGGTGCGCATTGTGCCGTTATCCTTGTTCTATAGCAAAAGTGCCGCAGCGGAGCGGGGTCCCGTGCGGCGTTTTTTGGTGAGTTATGGCGGTATTGAATTGGATTCGGTGGAGCCAGCGGTGGCTGCCTTGGAATATGCGGTTCGCGTAGCCGACGAGGCAACGCGGTAGCCCTATTCCTCTATCAGGCGGAAATAGACGGTCTTCACGCCTGAATTCTCCGACTCCCTTACACTTTTGCTTTCGAAGAAACTGAGCGATTCGATGAAGGGCACAAACTTCTTAAAGCCGAAGTTGCGTGTGTCGAAGTCGGGCAGGCGTCTGGCAAGACGTGCTCCCAAGCTTGAGGAAAGGATCCAGCCATCATCGCCGCTGAACTCTTCGGCGATTTCGCGCAGAGCGATTTCTACGGTGATGATATCAAGTCCGTTGGAATCCTCGTCGGCGAGGTCGTACTCACCACGGGTATCGCGTTCTTGCTTGACTGTGATTTTCTGATCAATTTGAGGCTGGTGCTGCGAGGTCTTTTCTTCGTTGTTGTGATGTTGGGTTTTGGTGGATTCCTCGACTTTCGAGGGCGTTGCCTCGGTTGTACTCTTTGAGGGCTTAGGGGAAGTCTGGTCGCCCTGTTTCTTTTTGCTGTTTTTAGCCTTTTTGCCCTTTGCGGCGTTGGCGCTCGCCTTGTGCAGAAGGTCAAGGTAGACAAACTTGTTACAAGCACTTATGAAGGCGCGTGGCGTTTTTTGCTCTCCCATACCCAACACGAACATCTCCGATTCGCGCAGGCGTGAGGCAAGGCGCGTGAAGTCGCTGTCGGATGAAACAATGCAGAAGGCGTCGAGTCGCTTTTGATACAGAAGGTCCATCGCATCGATGATGAGGGCAGAATCCGACGAATTCTTGCCTACGGTGTTGCTGTATTGCTGGATCGGTTGAATGGCGTTGTCGAGCAGTTCCTTTTTCCAGGTGTTGAGCGCGGGCGTGGTCCAATTGCCGTAAATGCGCTTGTATATCAGGTTGCCCATGCTGGACGCTTCCTGAAGGATGATGCTTGCGTATTTGCTTGAGATGTTCTCGGCATCTATGAGAACGGCTATTTTCATATCTTCCATTGTTTGGGTCCGTTTTGCGAACGGCCTCCTTTCGCAGTGGATACGTGTGCCTTGCAAGGGCCTTTGGCGTGGGCTGCAAGGGCGTTTGGTGAAGTGGCACCAGGCGTGTTCGGCACTTGATGCGAAGGAGAACCGTGCTCGATGCCGTGTTGCTAATAGGCCCCATCGCTTAGAGAAACGATGGGGCCTCAATGCTATTCAATGAACATTGCGTCGCCGAAGGAAAGCATGCGGTACTTGTGCTTAATGGCGTGACGGTAGGCCTTCATGATGTTGTCGCGGCTCGAGAATGCGCTTACGAGCATCATCAGGGTTGAGCGGGGCACATGGAAGTTGGTTACCATTGCGTCGACCACATGGAACTCGTAACCAGGAAGGATGAAGAGGCTGGTTGCCTCTCTGTCGCGCGGTAGGACTTCGCCCGCTTCAGCGTCCCATGCCGACTCCAAGCTGCGAACGCTGGTGGTACCGATGGCGATTACGCGACCGCCGTTGGCCTTGGTGCGCTTGATGGCTTCAACGGTTTTTTCGGGAACGGTATAGCGCTCGGTGTGAATCTGGTGATCTTTCGGGAACTCCTCGTCAACGATGCGGAAGGTGTCCAGGCCAACCTCCAGATGCACGGTTTCCCAATCGATGCCCTTCGCCTTGATGCGCTCGATGAGCTCGGGCGTGAAATGGAGGCCTGCTGTGGGTGCGGCGGCGCTGCGTTCTTCTC